>Ga0172370_10005681_pt1 | contig 16016 bp, 11 predicted proteins | sample LakKiv5m_FD_114538 | JGI IMG/M metagenome (GOLD analysis project Ga0172370, IMG submission 114538) | Freshwater microbial communities from Kabuno Bay, South-Kivu, Congo - kab_022012_11.5m | ecosystem: Environmental > Aquatic > Freshwater > Lake | place: Democratic Republic of the Congo...
GGATGAATTAGTTTCGGATGTTATTATTGCTATGAACGGTTAGAGTTTTTTTTGCTACCCAAAGATAATCGTCTTGAGTGCATCAACCCATTCGTCAGAATCGTTTAGGCTATGAACCAGCGTAAGGTTTTTACCTCCATTTTCTTTGAACAAATGAGCATATTCTAATTCAAGTTCGTTCAGAGTTTCAAGGCAGTCCGTAACAAATGACGGTGCAATAAGTAAGATTTCTTTCACTCCCGACTTGGCTTTACTGATTAAGACTTTATCGGTAAACGGAGACAGCCAGTCTTTGGTTAATCTTGACTGAAAGGCTACGGAATAATAATTTTCCTTAAGATTGAGTCTGGCAGCCAATAATCTTGCAGTCTCGTAGCATGTAGCTTTGTAACAATATAACCCATGTTCGGGTAGATAAGATTCACACGGACATGTGTTAATTGGGTCCTTCGGATGACATTTCTGAACTTGTCTCAATGGCAAACCATGGAAAGTAAAGATTACATGGTCAAATTTTTCGGGTTCGTATTTCTCAATTATTTTTCCAAAACATTCAATAAATGATGGATTGTTATAGAACTGATTTACAATTCTGAAATTCGGGATAACGTTCCATTTACTTATTGTTTCATTGATTAATTGAATAACTGAACCTGTCGTCGAAGAAGCATATTGCGGAAATAAAGGAATGAATATGAACTGGGAGTAATTTTTATTTTCGAGATCAGCAAGCAGTTTTCCGAGAGAAGGTTCCCCATATCTCATCGCAGAAAATACTTTAACATCCGGAGCCAGCTTAACTTGTAACTTTTGAGAAAGACTTCGTGTATAGTACATTAGTGGCGAACCATTTTCGTTCCACAATGTCTGATACAATTTTGCAGATTTTTTCGCCCTAAATGGGACAATGAGCAAATTAACAAGAATCTTTTGAAGCAGCCATGGTAAATCAATAACTCGCCTGTCATTCAAAAATTGAGTTAAATATCTTCTGACAGATTTTACCTCAGGGGTATCCGGAGTTCCGACGTTAATTAATATTACTGCTGATTTATTCATATCAAATTAGAGAATCGGCGATTAATTTGGCTTGTTTAATCCTGTCGGACATACCGATTCCATCACGTATATTACCAGCGAGAATTAGACCCGGGTATTTTGTTTCAATCTCAGTAATCTTTTGAAGTCTCATTCCTGAAGATTTTTCATATTGGGGTATGGCATTATGATATCTGAAAATTTTCAGTAAATCGGGTTTAAATTCAGACAAGCCCATCAGAACGCACATTTCATCTTTTATTATATTTACTATTTCATCATCGGTTTTGCTGATAGCTTCCGGGTATCTTCTTCCGCCCATAAAAATGGAAAGGAGTGATCCACTCTCAGGTGCCCTATTCCGGAATAGTGTGGACGAATATAATACACCTAAAAGTTTCCTTTTTTCAACTGCTGGTACTAATCCACCGAATGCATCGAGTTCAATCCCCTTCCACTCTTTAAAGCCGAGAATTACCTGTACTACCTTCGCATACTCCAGATTAGAAATATAATCCATGTCATCGTTTGGAATAAACTTGAAAATGTCGGGTAAAGCATAACCACCGATTGTTGAAACTACTTTATCTGATAAAATCTCATACTCGGAATCATTAGTCTTAAAAGTCGTTGTGAATGAATCACCATCTGGTTGAATATTAATGTCCTCAGAACTTAAATATATTGATTCTTTACCGATTGCTCTTTCCAAAGATAAAATCAAATTGTACAATCCACCATCGGCTGAAAATACTTCTCTCGTTACTTTCTTAGCCTGAATTGATGTATCTTTTTTCTTCAGTACAGAAACTTTGATAAAACTTCCAAACTCCTGTTCAAGATTATAAAGCTTTGGTAGTGCATATTTAGTAACGATTTTCTGTGGGTCTCCGGCATATATTCCCGAAATAAAAGGGTCAATGGCATAATCAAGAAAACTTTTACCTAACCTTCGTTTCACAAGTTCTGCGATACTTTCTTCGGGATTGGTTCCTCTTTGTCTGAACGGTTCACCGAGAATCCTGAACTTATCTTTCAAAGAAAATAGAGGGGTATTGATTGAAGAAATTATACCCGATGGCAGCGGTTCCCATCTTGAATTTTTCCAAATTAGTCGTTTTTTGGCTTTTTGATTAGCAATTTCGAGTTTACAATAATCCTGCAAATCTTCAAATAGTTCAACTGCTTCAATGGAAGACAATACACCTGAATTAGGACCGCATTCATACGTAAAACCATTCTCTGAAATTGAATTGATTACTCCGCCGCATCTGTTTTTTTTTTCAAGAAGTAAGACATTCTTGCCGGATTTCTTGAGATAAAATGCTGTTACGAGTCCAGTCAGACCGGCTCCGATAATTGTTGTATCTGCTTTTAAATTATTTGCCATTTAAACTGATTTTGAGAAAGAATTTGACTGTTTTTTTAATAATGGGTCAAGAGAAGCAGCAACATTGCGGATAAATAATATACCTTCTTCGGTCATAGTAATTTGATTTTCAATGAGCTCAATTATACCATCTTTAGCAAAATTGTCCAAAACATCATTATCTAAAATCAGATTACTTTTTATTTCGTTAACAGTTATATTAAGTCTTTGTGATAATTTCCCAAAGTCTATTTTTTTATTACACATTAACTCATTTATGACTTCTCGAACTATTATTTCATTTTGATTCAGATTGTAACCTTTGACAATCGGTAACTTCAGATTTTTTATTGATTCGATGTAATCAGGAATTGATTTATTATTTTGTGCATAATGCTTTTCAAGCTGACTGATGGACGAAACTCCGAAAGCATATACCTGACCTGTAGTTTCTCTAGTGCAGTAACCCTGGAAATTTCTATGAAGCTTATGTTCCGTAAATGCTTTGAAAAGTTCATCTTGAACAAGGACATAGTGGTCAAGTCCAATCGGATTATATCCGTTACTTTTCAACATTTTATATGAAGAAAAGAACATTTCAATTTTTTCTAAGGGATTAGGCAGACCTGTTTTTTCAAGTGCTTTTTGAGCTTTATTAACCCATGGTACATGAGCGTAAGAGAAAGTTACTAAACGTTCTGGTTTAAGTGAGACAGCTTCTTCCATTACTTTTAAAAAACTATAAACTGTCTGTCCGGGTAAACCATAAATAAAATCAAGGTTAATCATTGCTTTATTATTACCGTCCCTAAGGAAAGCCATAATTTCACTTATTGGTATTTCAGGAATTTCGCGGTTTACAGATTTTAATATGTTATGATTGAAATCCTGAATACCAAGGCTATAACGATTGAATCCGGCTTTATTCAGCTCTTGGGCGTATTCTTTATCAAGAAATGCAGGATTACATTCTATTGCTATTTCTGCATTCTCAATTGGTTTAAATTCAGAGAAGATTAATTCTGTAATTTCACTGAGATAACCAATATCAATTGCATTTGGTGTACCACCACCAAAATGTATTTGCGATAGGAGTCTGCTTTTATCAATATATTGACTTACTAATTTAATTTCTGATTTAACTGCATCAATATAATCCCTGATAGGACTATCCTTCATCAACGGCAATGCATTACATCCGCAAAAGAAACAAAGCCTCTTGCAAAAAGGTATGTGAATATAAAAAGAAATATTCCGTGGTTGACAGTGATTGGATTCTATCACAGAAGTAACATAATCTTCAGCAGAATAATTATCCGTAAAGTAATTCGCCGGCGGATAGCTTGTGTATCTCGGTACCGGAGAATTATATTTTTCAAGTAAAACTGATATATCTTTCATTTTAAATCCTATGCCAATCGGTTTGTTTAATCCAGTCAACTACATATTTAACATTTTCAAACAAATTATCTGGTGATAGACCATGTCCCGTATTGAAAATCCATTTGCTGTGAACTTTACCAAATTCAAGATATTTTTCCAATTCCTTTGTCAGTATTGTTTTATCATCAACTGATAGAATTCTTGGGTCAAGGTTACCTTGAACCCCTACTCTCGAATCAATGTATTTTCTTGATTCAGTCAATGATTGCTGCCAGTCAATACTTACAAAATCTGCAAGAGCGTAACCGATTTGTGACATGCCATAACCGAGGTCTTTCGGAAAAAATATTACCGGCACATTCAGTTCCCTTACGGCTGACGTAATTCGCCGGATAAAAGGCAGAATGAACTCAATATATAAATCGGCAGGCAACAAGCCTGCATGGGACTCAAAAAGCTGAAAGGCATCAATACCGTGCTTCGCCTGATTTGTAGCGTATTCAATAGATAATTCGGTAATTTTTTTAAGAATAACCAGAGCAGTTTTCCTATCGCTATAGAGCAGCTTAATCGCATCAGAAAAAGTATGGTTACGGCTGTTTCCCTGAACCATATAGCAAAATGTAGTGAAAGGAGCTCCACAAAAGCCAATTAAAGCAACATCTTTCGGTTTTTGTTCCCGAATCAAATCAATCGCTTTATAAATATGTTCCAGTTTTGAACTATCCGGCTTTAATGAAGAGACATGATTTTCTAAATCTGATAATGGTGTATCGAAAATTGGTCCGTGGTCTGTGAATTTAGGTTCCATCCCCAAAGCTTCAGGTATTACCAGTATATCAGAAAATAAAATTGCAGCATCCACACCCAATTCAGTAACAGGTTGAAGTGTGACTTCAGCAGTTAGCTCCGGATTCTGCAATAAATCACGAAAACTGTATTTTTCCCTTAATTTGAGATATGGCGGCAGAACTCTGCCTGCCTGACGCATAAACCAAACAGGTGGTCTTTCTCTTTTAATGCCTTTTATTATATCAACGAATATTGAATTTTGCATATTAATTTATTTAATTATAATTGTTTAAGAGCATCTAAACTTGCATATATTGTTTTTTGTATGTCATCATCTGAATGAGCGTTGGAAATGAAAGCAGCCTCAAATTGGGATGGTGCCAGATAAATACCAGCCTCAAGAGATAACCGGAAATATTTTGCGTATTTTTCCTTGTCGGATTTCATAACGTCATCGAATGATTCAATCTTTTCATTATCGTTAAAAAACAGTGTGAGCAAAGAGCCGACTCTGTTTACTACACCTTTAGTATTAGTCTTTTTTAGATTATCCTTTAAACCATCTTCGAGTTTTTTCGCCAATCTATTTATTTTGTTATAAATAGCCGGATTATCTTTTAAAGAATTAAGCATGGTTATACCGGCAGCCATCGCAAGTGGATTACCCGATAATGTACCAGCTTGATAGACCGGACCTGCTGGGGCTAATTGACTCATTATTTCTTTTTTACCACCATAAGCACCGACAGGCAAGCCACCTCCGATGATTTTACCAAGGGTAGTAAGGTCCGGCATAACTTTATAGTATTCCTGAGCTCCGCCTTTAGCCAAACGAAAACCGGTTATTACTTCATCAAAAATTAAAAGTGCTCCATACTTTTCCGTAATGGTTCGCAAACCTTCAAGAAAGCCAGGTTTTGGAACTACTACTCCCATGTTTGCAGCTACAGGCTCTACGATAATAGTAGCAATGTCATTTCCGAAATCTTTGAATATACTTTCCACTGAATCAAGGTCGTTATATTCGGCAGTTAGGGTATCCTTTGCAGTGCTTTCGGTAACACCCGGACTATCCGGAAGACCTAAGGTTATAGCACCTGAGCCTGCTTTTATAAGAAAACTGTCTCCATGACCATGATAACATCCGGCGAATTTTAAGATTTTGCTCTTTTTAGTATAACCCCTGGCAAGACGAATAGCGCTCATTGTAGCTTCAGTCCCCGAGTTTACCATCCTGACCATTTCAATAGAAGGTACCATTTCGATGATTAGTTCAGCCATATTAGTTTCAAGAACAGTAGGAGCACCGTAACTTGTACCGTTTTCTACAGCCGATTTAATCACCTGAACTATGGGCTCGTAAGCATGACCTAAAATCATGGGTCCCCACGAGCCGACGAAATCAATAAAGATATTGCCGTCAATATCGGTTAACTTGGAACCTTTAGCAGATTGGATAAACAGCGGGTCTCTGCCTACGCTTTTGAATGCTCTAACCGGTGAATTTACACCACCAGGGATAATCTCACAAGCTTTATTATATTCATAAGAACTGTTGTCTGTTTTCATTTTGTAATTTTATTTGTTTAAAAACTTAGCAACTTCTTTGGCATGATAAGTAATAATAATATCAGCCCCTGCTCTTTTAATGGAAGTGATAATTTCCATCATGATTCTTTCTTCATCAACCCAGCCGTTACCTGCTGCAGCTTTAACCATTGAAAACTCACCACTGACGTTATAAGCAGCAACAGGCATATTAAATTCATGTTTTGCCCTATAAATTATATCAAGATAACTTAAAGCAGGTTTAACCATGACAATATCGGCACCTTCTTCTATGTCGAGTTCGATTTCTCTCATAGCTTCATCAGAATTGCTGGGATTCATCTGATAACTTTTCCGGTCCCCGAATTTTGGTGCTGATTCAGCAGCTTCTCTGAATGGTCCGTAAAATGCAGAAGCATATTTTGCTGCATAAGACATAATCGGTGTATCATGGAACGAGTTATCATCAAGAATATCTCTGATTCTCTGAACTCTGCCATCCATCATGTCACTCGGAGCAATAATATCCGCACCGGATTGAGCAAGCGATAACGATTGTTTTGCCAAAGTTTCCAAAGTTAGGTCGTTGTCAACATATCCGTTGACAATTGTACCGCAATGACCGTGAGTTGTGTATTCACAGTTACAAACATCTGCAACGATGAGAAGCTCATCTTTAATTTGAGCTTTGATTGCACGTATTGCTTTTTGTACGATGCCGTTTTCATCGCAGGCAACCAATCCGTGTTCGTCTTTATATTCGGGAATACCAAATAGCAGAACTGAGCGAACACCGGAATCCAAAGTTCTTTTACACTCTTCAACTAATAAATCTATTGATAGTTGTGAGTTTCCGGGCATAGATGAAATAGGATTGTTTACATTTGTACCGGGGCAAACAAATAATGGCAAAATCAAATCATTAGTGCTGACTGATGTTTCGCTAATCATATCCCTTAATATGGGATTTTTTCTTAATCTTCTGAGTCTTGTTACTGGGAATGACATTTTCGTTTCCTTTATTTAAAATGAATTTTTTTAATTAAAATAGTTTTCGATTTCTAAAGCAAAGTTCAATCCATCGGGTTTTGACGATATTAGTACTGGTTCATAGCCCAATCTTTTTACCTCATCAGCGGTCGTGAGTCCAATACATCCGATTTTCAATTTTGAATGAATATTATTTTCGTTAATAATTTTATAAAAATTTCTGAAGCCTGACGGACTTGTAAATAAAAGCAAATCATAGTTTTCATTAGAGATTAAATCGAGTGTTTCAGGAATATAATCCTTCTTGTCAGTTGTTTTATAAACGTTAATTCTTGTGACATCTGCAATTTCTTTCAGCCCGTTCTCTAATATGCTAGATGCTAATTCACCAAGAATAAGCAAAACTCTATCATTCGGTTTAATAATATTGTCTTTAATTTCGGCAAGGAAATCATGAGAAGTATTGCTCGTTGAGTTGAAAGAAGAAGATAATCCGAATTTTTCAATTTCCAATGTGGTTTTTGTTCCGTAAGAGGCGATTTTGAGATTTCTAAGAACATCGAAAGTTATACCATATTCGAGTAATATTCGAAAGAAGAAAAATACACCGTTTTTACTTGTAAAGATAAGCCAATTGAACTTTTGTACAATATTAATTACATCTTGAATTGTTTCATCAGGTTCCAGACCGGTAATATCTATAAGAGGAAAATCAATGACTTTTGCTCCTTTTCCCGAAAGGTACTCTTTCAATTCATCATTCTGTGTTGCAGGCCTGGTTGAAATTATCGTTTTATTCAAAAGACTCATTATACTCTACATATTGAAACTTATTCCGTGCCTTACAGCTTCTTCCATAATAGCAAATCCCATCCTAATACCTAACTCTTCCGAATCATCTGCTTTCGAACTTGCGCTATTGTAAATCACTTGGTTTGTCTTGTGGTCACCAATCATAACAGATAAAGTCAACCTATTATCACGAATAGTTGCGAACGCACCAAGAGGAAACTTACAACCACCACCAATTGTTGTCATAAATGCTCTTTCGGATTTTGCGGCAATTTCAGTTTCGGTGTGATTAATACTTCGTAAAAGCTGGATAGTACTTACATCATTGGATTTACATTCAAGAGTTATTATCCCCTGTCCAATAGCAGGTACACAGGTTTCAACGGATAAATATGAGTAATCTGGGATTTGTTTACCTAATCTTTTAAGTCCGGCTGCTGCAAGGACGATGGCATCATACTCACCTTCTTCGAGCTTTCTTAATCTTGTGTCAATATTTCCGCGAAGTTCTTTGAAAGAAGCTTTAGGTTTAAACTTAGCAATTTGAACAATCCTTCTTGGGCTTCCAGTGCCGATTATGCAGTCTTCTTTCAAATCAATAAGGTTTTTACCATTATGAGTTAGAACCACATCACGAGGGTCCTCCCTTTGTGGAAATGAAGCAAGCATAAAACCATCCGGTTGATTGTTTGGAACGTCCTTCAGACTATGAATAGCAAAATCTGCTTCACCCCGGCTGATAGCATTTTCTAATTCCTTTACAAAAACTCCGGTACCGCCAAATTCGGTCAAAGGTTTATCAGTAACTTTATCACCATGAGTGCTGAATTGAATTATTTCAAATTCAATTGCGGTAAATTGCTTTCTTAGCAAATTTACCGTCTGTTCGGTTTGGGTTTTTGCCAGCAAACTTGGTCTTGTTGCTACAATATACTTTTTTTTAAATTCCATTTTTTCTCTTAGTTGCCGCTAAGATAATTATTATGCAATTAAAATTTATTTTATGATATCTTCAAATTCAATTTTTAAATCGTATGACGATTTAACTTTCAAAATTACGAAAAAAAAAATTTCTTGAATTATGTTTTATAATTTTATTTATCAAAAAATGTCATTGATTTTATTCCAAGTTGTAAATGTGTCTTACCAGTAGATAAAGCATTAAATTAAACATCATCGGATTACATAAAACTTTTCCGATTTTTTTTTTAAATAAATAATCATTAGTTTCGTAACGGTAAATTATTTAGGTCAAAAAAAGAATAATTTTGGTTTGAATTAATTACAACTATTTTCAGTGAATAAAAATGATAATTTTAGCAAATTTGGAAACAAGGAAATTTTATGGTTACAGTGATTGATATTTTGAATATTCTGCTCCCAAGCCTTTATGCACTTGTTTTCACTGTTTACACAATTGATTTTGTTTCCGATAAAAGAGATTTGACTTCCTCAAAGAAGTTGTTTTTGTATTCAACTGTTTTCATCCATCTGATTTACATTCTGTTAAGAACTTGGAACTTCAATCATGCACCGATAACGAATAAATTTGAATTATTCACATCAATTGCATTTACAATTTCACTTGCATATTTTCTTCTGGAAATCTTGACAAAAGTTCGGATAACGGGATTCTTCATCATTTTTGTAGCTTTTATTTTACAGATATTTTCTTCAATATTCATTGAAAACATTTACGAAGTAAAAGAGGTTCTGCGGAATCCACTTTTAGGATTGCATGTCATAAGTGCATTATTAGGACATACAAGTTTAATCATGTCAGCTATTTACGGAATATTATTCATAATTCTTTACAACAAAATCAAGCAACATAATTATGGAACAATATTTAACAAGCTTCCAAACCTCGAATTATTGGAAAAAATGAGCTTTATGTCGCTTTTAATCGGCTATATCATTCTTTCGTTTTCGATTTTAATTGGTGCTATATGGTTGCCGATAGCCTTTCCTGATTTCAAACATTACGACCCAAAATTAATCTCTACGATTTTTATCTGGATTGTCTATTCATCCGGAATAGCGGCAAAAATATTTTTCAAATGGTATGGTAAAAAAGTAATTTACCTTTCTTTAGTTGGTTTTATAGTTTTGATTTTTTCAATGCTTGTACCGATTATTTTTAAAACAAGTTTCCATAATTTTCAGTAAGACCAATGGACCTGATAGGTATATCAATGAATTTTCGGACTGCTCCGATTGAACTTCGTGAGGCTTTGAGTCTGTCATCAACCGAAATCACAGAGTTTGTTCCTTTGCTAAAAAATGATTTTCTTTCTTCCGGTTATATTTTGTCCACATGCAACCGAACTGAGATTTTCGGTTTTCCAAAGGATAAAGAGCTAGCCCACCATAAAATTGAGAATTTTCTCATTAATTTCAAGCAAGTCAGAGAGATTCGTGATGAACATTTTAGTAAGTTTCACTCTTTTGAAGCACTTAACCATGTATTCAGAGTAGCATCCGGACTTGATTCAATGATGCTTGGTGATAGCCAAATCTTCGGACAGGTCAAGAATTCTTTCAAATTAGCCGATGACCTTGAGTTTAGCAATCCTGTTCTCCAAAGAATGTTCAATTCGGTGATTGTAGCCGGCAAAAGAGCCATCAGCGAAACAAAAATCGGCGAAGGCGCAACATCAATCAGCTATGCCGCAGTTCAACTTGTAGAAAAGATTTTTTCAAATCTTGCTTCCAAGAAAGTTCTTGTTATCGGGGCTGGAGAAACTTCCGAGCTTGTCATCACTCATCTGAAAAGTAAGGAAACTAAGGACATTACTATTACCAACAGAACGCTTGCCAAAGCAGAAGAATTAGCACAAAAATATAATTTGAAGGTTCTCGATTTCTCACTACTCAAAGAGTATCTTCACGAATTTGACATTATTTTAAGTGCAACATCCTCTGACTTACCTCTAGTTCTATATTCAGATATGCAAAATGCGATGAAGAAACGTAAGGGTAATCCTGTTTGTATAACTGATATTGCTATTCCGAGAGATTTTGATTCAAAAGTAAGCAAAATAGAAAACGTTTTCTATAACGATATTGATTCACTCAATAGCATTATTGAATCGAATCTACAGAAAAGAAAGCATGAAATTCCTAAAGTGGAAAAAATCATCGAGCACGAAATGAATGAGTTAATGAAATGGTATAATTCTTTGGGTGTTGTGCCAACCATTAAATCTCTCAGAAACTATTTCGAAGATGTTCGGCTGGATGAGCTTAAAAAAATAAAAAATAAAATCCAAGAGTCGGATTATGATAAAGTTGAGGATATGACCCGAAGACTATTAGGCAGATTATTGGGAGCACCGACAGCCAAACTTAGGGAAATATCTGAAAAAAGCTCACATTCAAGTGAAATTCTCACATATTCAAGTGTTCTGAAGGAACTTTATAATTTAAACGGTCAATCTACAAAAGAATAATCTTTTTATTTGATTATACTGATTGGATGACTTTCATACACTGTCGGCGAAATAAAGACAACATTATAAGCCCCGGTTGATAAATTTCCCGTTTGAATAGTCATTTCCTTTGTCCCTGTCTCGCTGACTACTTCCGAAAATGCTGTTAGCACTTTTTCTCCGAACATATTGAAAATTACTATTTCGGTTTTAGCTTCTTCGATAGTCGAGAATGAAATATTCAATTCATCGTTAGCCGGATTAGGTGAAAGAATTAATATCCCAGCCTTTCCCTTTGGATTAATGAATCGTCCGCCACCTTCTCTGCAAATTCCTAATAGTTTAAATTTACCGGATTTTAATTCGAAATTGTAATCTACTATTTTATCTTTTGAGTCATACAAATTGAATTCAAGCAATTCTACCACAGTCTCTTCGACCATGCCTAATCCTGTCGTTACAGGAAAATTAAACAGAGTTTCATTTTTAGATATCTGTCCTTCAAATTCAACAACGACAGAATCATTCGAAATTATTGGATGATATTTCTTTAAAGCACTTAAAATTGTAGCTTCAAATCTTATTTTAGCCTTAAATTTACTTGCTATGGAAGCAATGCCATCTGCTTTTGTCTGACCAAGTATCAATCGAATGTTTTTTCTTTTTCCAGCTTCGGCTGAATCATCAGGAATATAGACCGAGCCGCCTTTACCCTCACCTAATAGGATTACTTTGGCAGGAGAACCGACATCGGAATATTCGAAACCCAACAAACCTGATGTTCTTCCGCCGAACTGAGGTTTGAACTTAAGTGACAACTTTCTTGTTTCTCCGGGATTTAGTGAAAATGCTCCTCCCCCGTTTATAATTGAGAATTGACCGTAATCCGGAGGTAAAAAGACAGTATTGGTAACATTAATTATAGTGTTACCCGAGTTTTTTATAAGTGCAGTATCAGCAATGGTAGTATCTTTACCTAATTTTACAGCTCCGAAATCAAGACAACTAACCATCACTTCGAGCATAGGTTGAATTCCTTCGCCGGTTATTTTGAACGATAGAGTGTCAGAACGATAATAGATATTGAAATCAGAAGATTTTAATCCAGGAGTCTTAGGTGAAAAGTAGAATTCAACCTCTTTGGAGTCATTAGCTGGGACAATGAACGGAAACATACCATAAGGAAGGTGGAATTCATCTTTCGATGGTCCATAGAAAACAATAGAATCAATTATAGCCTGATAATTACCTGAATTTGTTATCAAGGATGTTACAATTGAATCTTTTGTCGAACCGACGAGTACCTTACCCATATCAATCGAATGAGCTGTAAGTTTTGGAGAGACGATTGACCAAACAGAATCAGAAACATCAGTTTGAGCCGGTTCCATTTGATTAAGTAAAACTAACCAAAAATCCGAACTACCATGATTATCACTGACATCACCGTCGTTTGAATAAGATGTTCCAAATACCACTAATTTTCCGTCAGAAGTTTCAGCCAAACTATGGCAATAATCACCTGCACTCCCTCCTAAACATTTTTGCCATTTTATTTTGCCATTTTCTTCCAGCATAAGAAGCCAAAAGTCATCAATTAGATGAAGATTGTCATTTGCTCTTTTTACATCTCCGTCGAAAGAGCCTGTACTTCCGGCTACTAAATATCCACCTGAGCTTGATTCAACAATACTATAAGCAGTTTCAAAATTTTCACCCCCATACGCCTGTTGCCAAATAATATCACCGATCATATCCAATTTTAATATGTAGAAGTCTGTTTGACCCTTTGATATAATACTTCCCGAGATTGAATTTGTGTTACCGGAAACAAGGTAATTTCCATCTCGCGTAACAGTTACAGAACAAGTATTATCATTTGCATTCGTACCATAACATCTTTGCCAATCGAGATCACCATTTAAATTAAGCTTCAAAATCCAGATGTCATTGTATGATGATTGTGAATGATTAGTTATATCGCCATCCTCAGATGAAGAATTCCCAGCTACTATAAATCCATTATCAGCCAATTGTTTGGCTGAATATGCAACATCATATTCCGAACCACCATAAGTCTTTTGCCAGATAATATTCCCATCAACATTTAACTTAACTACCCAAATATCACTTTTTCCTTTATTTTCAGATAAGTCATCATTTTGGGACCAAGAATAGCCACACAAAAAATAACCATTATCGTATGTTTGAATTATTGAGAAAAAACCATCCTCCGCTGAACCACCAATAGTTTTTGACCATTGAATGTTACCGAAATCATCCAATTTTATTATCAGACCATCTGACCCGCCATGTGATTGCTTGATAGTACCTCTTGTCGAGTTTGTTTTGCCAACGATAATTAAACCACTATCAAGAGCAGGAATTACAGCAGTTGCATCTTCGTCACCATCGCCACCGATTAGTTTACCCCAAAGTTCGTTACCGTTTTTATCAGTTCTTATTACTAGAATATCTGTACCTCCACTTGTATGAGATGTATCATAACTCCTAGATTTTGAATTTCCAGTTAACAAGAATCCCGTATCACTGAGTGTAACAAATTTCAATCCTTCATCATTTTCCAAAGAACCATAAGTTTTTTGCCAGAGAATGTTAGGTCCATTATCAGAAGGAACTGCATCTCCGAATGAAATCCTTGCCAAGCAAAGATTACTGGGTGTGTTTGGTATATTTCTCCAGAGATATTTCAATCCGGTTGCAGTATCCGTTATTTTGAACCATGTAATACCCTTATCAGTGCTATAATCCAGTTTGACAGTATCTGACGGAAGCACACCTTCCCATGTAATCAAGGTGTCGTTACCAGCCGGATATATCTCTCCCCCGTTTGGTTGTAATAATTTCAAAGTCGGTTTTTTGGGTTTCTTCGTATTGTAACTTGCAGATGCGTAATAATTCTCCGGACATAAGTTATTTTCGATAACGAACTTTGCAAATACAGCACTGCTGTCCGGTGGAGTATAACTTAAAGTAAGCTGCCTGCTCTCACCAGGATTTAATGTAAAAGACGAAGGATTGATTGAAAAGCCTGGTGTAGAAGTGCTTATGTTTGATACTGAAAAAACAGCGTTTTGTGCCTTGATAGTTATTGTTGTATCTGCCTTAATGCCAATCGGTTTATTTTTAAATCCTACACCTGTAGGGTCAATGACTAACGAGGCAATTAAGCCCGGAGGCGGGGCATAATCAAAATTGGATGTTGCGTCATTCTTTTTATTTTTAATCTCAACAAACGTATTACCCGAAATACACGGGACATTACTTTGCCATTCTAATTCACAAGGTTTTCCTCCCTGAGCTATTTTTAATATTTTAAGATATATTACCTTCGCTTCTTCCGCCGAAGAAACATTTTCAAAGTACATTCCGCCGGTTTGAACAGTAATTTCTTTCATTGCCGGAGAACAAGTGTGCATCAGAGTAACGAAATAAATTGCTATATTATATTTTTGAGCCTCGGAGATTATCTTTGCTTTTGCCGGCTCAGTATTTGGTTCACCATCGGAAAGCATAACAACCACACGTTTATATTCCCCTTTTTGGGCTATTAAGATGCCTCCTGCTGCCGGTTCCAGTAAGGCTTTGTCATAATTGGTACCCCCATTAGCCTTAATAGTCATTACCCTGCTTTCAAGAACAGCCTTATTGGCAGTGAAATCCTGAATGATGTAATTATCATCATCGAATGATGTTATGGCACATTCGGATTTTGTTATGAATAAAGCCGAAATCCATGCGAGAGCGGCTTCGTGCATTACTTTGAGTTTATCTCCCTGCGCCATCGAACCAGACTGGTCCATAACTAAAACGGATGAAAGCGGTTCAGGTGGTAGTGGAGAAGGACAGGAAATCAGTTTAACTGTACGGGATTGTCCATTTTCAGTTATGCTAAAATCGGACGTTGACAGATTTGTAATAAGATTATACTTATCATCAAAGCAATAAAACTTTGCTTTGAGAAAAGGAAAAGATGAACCGTCCAGGTCAAAGACCGACAGGCTCTGAGAAAAGCAAACTGAATCCGATATTATTAAAATCAAAATTAGAAAAAGTTTCTTCAAATTATCACCTTTTTTCAATTTTGTCACATCACAATATATAATAACACATGAAACGCAAAAATGTCACGCTCAAAATGAAAAATAATTAAAATAATTTTAAGTCGTTAGTCTAAAGTCAATAGTCGTCAGGAAGAAAAGAGTCGGATTCTTACACTTAACACTCAACATTTAACACTCAAAACTCAATGGTCATTGGCATTAGTCATTAGAAAGATGCGTAACCACGATATTAATAATCCGGTTCATCATCTAATCCTGAAAATCCTGTTCAGACAATTGACTGGTCGTACCTACGGCACTCTAAGACAATTGTCGGGAAGCTTACTAATTACTAACAGGTCATGCCTACGGCACTTCTTAATCCTCTTTATTCCAAAAATCCCATATAATCCCAGTTCAGACTATATTTTTACAAACTTCCCAACCTTCTCCCCGACTTTTACGAAATAGATGCCGGGCGGAAGCAGCGATACATTGATTCTTACTCCCCTCTCCTTTGGCTAATCCTGTAGCTTAAAAACAGTGGGAATGGAGCTAAGTATAAAAAATATAAGTAAATAATAACAAAAACGTTTATAAAAAAAAATA
>Ga0172370_10005682_pt1 | contig 16010 bp, 23 predicted proteins | sample LakKiv5m_FD_114538 | JGI IMG/M metagenome (GOLD analysis project Ga0172370, IMG submission 114538) | Freshwater microbial communities from Kabuno Bay, South-Kivu, Congo - kab_022012_11.5m | ecosystem: Environmental > Aquatic > Freshwater > Lake | place: Democratic Republic of the Congo...
AAAGAGGGTTTGGGAGAAAAGATTGTTTTCTCCCAAGAGTGCTATAAACCGCTAAGGAGGGGTGACAGCGAACCGACGCAGACGGTGAGCGCCATTAGGGGAACCATATGGGTTCCCCTATGGAGAACGACCAGCTATTTTGTTTTGGGAGTGACGCGAGATTAGGTCGTGCCCAGCTTGAAAAAATTATTGGTTAGACTTTATCTCCTACGACGTCTATAGGGTAGGAGGTGGTTATGAAAAGGAAAAAACTTGACAAGGCATATGAATGTATATACAATTGTATATACATAGAAACAGGCGAAATGCTGGAGGGGAGAGTAAGATGGAGTGCGTTAAAGAATGTACGCCTTAAACTTACCCGGCGTATATCATTTGAAGAGATTGTTAAAGCTGACTTGCTTGGCTTAGGAGATAATCCTAGCCGTAGCCACCAGAAAGTTTTAATATATAGACATAAGAATTATACGTGGGCTGTTCCATTTGTGTTTGATGGGGATGGAGTTTTCTTGAAGACAATATATCCTAGCCGTAAGTATAAAAAGCTTTATGAGAAAGGAAAATTATGAAAAAGGAAGATGATTTCTACAAGAAATTTAAATTGACTAAAGAGGAGCAATGGTATGAAGACCATGCTGAAGAATTTGTTCCGATAAGAGGACCGAGGTATGATGCTATCTTAGCCGCGCTTGAGCGCAAGAAGAAGGAGATGGTTCTAAATATGCGCATTAGCCGTGATGATTTAGAGGCGATTAAGCAGAAGGCCAATAAAGCCGGGATTAAATACCAGACTCTTATTTCTGAAATCCTGCATAGGGTAGCTAAGGCGTAGGAGATACGTTTGCGCTACGAGGAAAGGGCGCTTGAGAAATCAGCGCCTTTTTTGTTTGTAATGAGGCCTCGGGGCCCTGCCTTGGGTATTTTCTTGCGTTGATGCACCACGAAAACACCCAAGTTACCCGCGAATACTGTCTAATTACGCTTCGCTAGTCCGTTTTAGGGTGGAGTTTAGTTAAAGTTGAGCAAAGCTGGATGAGAAATTTACATTTTTTGGACAACTATTATTTGTAATTGACAGGCAAAAAAAAGATGTTACTATAAGTTTATTAAATAGGAGTTAATTTTGATTACAGCAATTCAGGAAAAACAAAAAATCGCTTTTTTGGGTCCAGAATCAACCTATAGCCACCGGGCAGTACTAGCTTTATTCAAAGATAAAGTTATTTATATGCCATGTGATAATTTCGATTCTGTTATAAAAGCAGTTTCAGAAAATAGCGCTGATTTGGGAGTAATTCCCTTTTTTAACCCATACGAAGAACATATACGAGAATGTCAGGATAAGTTATTTACGGCTCAATTAATCGCGACCAACGTAACAAAAATTGATATTAAGCTGAATTTAGTTACAAATAGGCAAAAGCTAAGTGAAATAAATAGGGTTTATTCCAATGGTCATGTGTTTAAGCAATGTGACATTTGGCTAAGAAAGAACTTACCGGGGATTATTACTGAGATATCGAATAGTACTGCTCAGGCTGCTGAAACTATAAAAACCCTGCCTGGGGCTGCAGCCATATGCTCTCTGGAATCTGCTGTTAAGAATCAACTTGATATTATCGGCGAGGATATACATAATCTGAAGAATTTTACCTTATTTTTTGTTATACAAAAAAAAGACAAGATAAAAGCAGAAGAATGGGGGAAGTATTCGTTCTTTTGTTTTAAATTGGATGATCCTAAGGCAAAGATGGATATTTTAGATATTTTAGATAAGCATCATCTCCAGAGTACTCAAAAATGGGATTTTCCTCATCCTACAGAGGCGCACTCGCTTTTTTTCTTAGAGTTTTTCGGAAGATACCGAGATTTAAATGTTGTTGCTTTTGAGGCAGAGTGTAATAAGTACTTTAAGGATTTTAGATTATTAGGCTCCTTCGAACAAAGTATTACGAAGATTTTGGAAAAGATTTAGGTTGACACAGTGTATTTTTATATACTATAATAAAGAAACTGCGAGGGTAAATGGGTCAAACGCTTGAACAAAAACCAACACCTTTTTTAACTTTATCTACGACTGAAATTAATGGTTGGGCTATGGCTTTATGTCCGGAACTTGATGTTTCGGCTTGTGGACCTGATCGTGACGGAGTAGTTTCGGATTTAGTCGACATGATTAAGAGAAATGCTACTTTGTTATTGAAAGATAAGAGATCAATTCCGCCGCATTTAATTGAATGGGCTGAAGAAATTATTAAGCAGAAAGACGTTTCTGTTTTGTTTAAGAAATAACTTAATTTTTCAATTTAATATTATTTTTGACAGAAGCATATTTTGCTTCTTTTTTTGTACCTAAGAAACACTCTTTTAATCTGGCTAGGGTATCAAATTTAAATCCCAACCTCAAAAAAGGTTTGGGATTTTTGGTTGACAAGTATATTGGCAGGGGTACAATAAACTAACAGCTAAGATATTACTGACATCAGAGTCGCAATTCGAGGGACGGTTTATGTAAAATAAAACCGTCCTTATTATTTATTAAATAAGTAATCACGGGAGGTATAGATGAGTAAGGTTAACCTTGATGCGCTTATACCTAGAGAAGATTTTGAATTTAAAGATTATGCGGGGCAAAATAATGCAGACAATACGGATAATATAAGATTGTCGGAATTAGAAATGAAAGGTAGTTTTTTCTATTCTGCTTTAAGAAAGCCAGATTTTCAAAGAGAAACTAATGAATGGACTCCAGCTAAGATTAAAGGATTGATTGAAAGTTTTGTTAATCAAGATTTGATTCCAGCCATAATCATGTGGAATAATAAAGGTGGGTTTACTTTCGCGATTGACGGTGCCCACAGATTAAGTGCCTTAATTGCCTGGGTAAATGATGATTATGGAGATGGGTCTATATCAAAAAAATTTTTCGAGTCCATATCTGAGGAGCAAAAAAATATAGCAGATAAAGCAAGACAATTGATAGAAAAAACAATTAAATCGTATAAGTTTTATAAAGATGCTTTAGAATCGTCTAAAAGAATAGACAAAAAAGTTCTCCAGAAAGCAAGAGATTTGTCTCGACATACCTTGCAATTGCAATGGGTAAAGGGTAGTGTGACGAAAGCGGAAGAATCATTTTTTAGAATTAACCAAGAGGCAGTTAAAATTAGCCCTACTGAATTAGCTTTATCTAAGGCTAGAGAAAAGCCAAATGGTATAGCCGCTAGGGCAATACGAAATAGAGGTATGGGGCACAAATATTGGTCAAAATTTCCAATTAAAAACCAACGTGCAATTGAGAAATTAGCTAAGGAAATTCATGATCAAATCTTTATCCCCCCGTTAAAGAAACCAATTAAATCTATAGAGCATTTACCGCTAGCAGGAAAATCCAACTCTTCATATTCGTTACCTTTAGTTTGGAACTTTGTAAATATCGTAAATGGATTGATGGATGAAGATTTAAAGAATATACCCAATGATTCAAGGGGAGCTAATACTCTGGAGTATTTGCAAAAATGTAAGAAAATTGCATTGAAAATTAATAGCATGGATTCTTCATCATTAGGGTTACATCCTGCAATTTATCTGTATTCTTTAGAGGGCAATTATAAAATAGTGTCTTTTTATTCTCTGGTTGCATTACTTTTAGATTTTGATAAACAAAATAAATTACAAAAGGAATTCATTAGCGTAAGAAGTGATTTTGAGAAAATATTACAAGTGAATGGCGACTATATTTCGAGTATAGTAAGAAAATATAGGGCAGGACTTAAAGGATATATCCACATAAAAGATTTTTATCTTGAAATGATAGATAAGCTTTTTCGAAAAGAATCAAAAGACAAAATAATCAAAGAGCTGAGAATTAAAATAAACGAAAAAGAATCTAAAGATTCAAAAGAATTCTCTCTAAATGTAAAGTCTGCCGTTGTCATTAAGGAATCTCTTGAAAAGGCCTTAGTTTGTAAAATATGTGGTGGCTTGATAGATGCAAGGACGAGAACGATAGATCATATTCAAAGAAAGAGTGAAAATGGATTGGGAACTGTAAAGAATGGACAAATAGCCCATCCTTATTGTAATACAACTTATAAAAACTAAAAATTAGAAAATATTAAAAGGTACAAATAGCTGTTATAAATAACATAGGAGGTGCGCTATGGCAAAGTTTTTTATGTACGGCCTGTACACTAAGGAGGAAGAATATAGAGGAATTTGATAAGTAGGGTTATTTGAAATAGGTAGTCTTATCCTTATCCCAAGCCTAAAAAGGTTTGGGATTTTCTGTTTATAGGAATATAATATAAGAACAGAAAGGATGTTTCGTTTTCAAATGAAAAAATCATTTCGCATTTTAGGGCTTCTGCTTGTTTGTATAGCGGTTGCATTTTTAATTCTCCTGCATTTAAACAATAAAACCGCTATCTCAAAAGACGGGACAAAGATTGTTTATTCCGTATTCGGCAATGGTGAGCCGACATTGGTCTTTGTGCATGGATGGTGCGGCAGTCGCGCTGTCTGGTACAAGCAAGTGCCGTATTTTGCCAAAAAATACAAGGTCGTGGCTCTTGACCTGGCCGGTCACGGCGCATCCGGCAAACAAAGGAAGGCCTATACCCAGGAGGCCTTTGGCGAGGATGTAGCCGCGGTAGTGAATGCGGTAGGAGCCAATAAGGTTATCCTCATTGGCCACTCCATGTCAGGTACAATAATATTGGAGGCAAACCGGCTGATTAAAGATAAAGTAATCGGGCTTGTCGCAATTGACACCCTTGAGAACTTTGAGTATATGGCCACTCCGGAAGATAAAATAAAATACATTGAGCCCTTGAAAAAGGATTTTGTAAAGAATTCCGGGCCTTTTATGAGGGATATGTTCAATAAGAACGCAGACCCCAAACTGGTTGAGTTGGTAGTCAGGAATGTTGCCCGCTCTAACCCGGAAATCGCGATTAATACAATGGAATATTATTTTGATACCCCGGTCATCCCGCTTTTGGCTGACGTGAATGTGCCATTGTGGTGCTTAAGCACTGACCTTTGGCAGCAGTATCAGCATCCAGAGATTAACAGTAAGTATCTTAAGTCATATCATTTAAGGATCATGCGGGGAGTAGGGCATTTTCTGATGGTTGAGGCCCCGGATGAATTCAACAAGCAATTAGAAGATATCATTAATCAGATCGCAAAATAGCGTATTAACCAATTTATGATTATCTTGTTTCTTTTAATCGGTGTATTGTTTGGTTTTATATTGGCTGTTTCCTTGCGGCAGAAAAAACCTTCCCAGCCTAAAGAGTTTCCGCAGCAGGGACCTATCCCGCAGCAGAATCCGTCGTATTTAGAGGATAAGATCTGGTATGAAACAGAGCTGGATTTCCTGTTTAAATTCAATGAAAAGTTGATTTCAGCTTTTGGCTATCAGGATGCAGTGCGCTGTATTACTGAGGCAGCGCATAATTTCCTCTCCATTGAGCGGACTGTTTTTCTTACCTGGGATAAAAATTCAGAGCAGTTTAGCCTGGCTTGCGCAATGGGCTGGGGCCGCGATCGCAGCCAGAGCCCTTTAGTAATCGGCAAGGACAGCATATCCGGATTTGTGATACATAACCGGGAGGCATTGGTAGTCGCTGATTTGTCCAAGGAGTCGTATCTAAATAAACTGAACAAAGAGGAGTATTTGCAAAAGGCGTTTATCAGCGTGTCGGTCATATATAAAAATGAAGTTTTAGGGGTGCTACATGTCTGCGACAAGAAGGCTCCCGGGCCTTTCACGCAGAGGGAGGCCTCGGTAGTTATGAGCATCGCCCGCGTAGGCGCGATTACCCTGCAGAATGTCCGGCTGTATGAGCAGGCCTTAAAGAGAGCGGAAGAATTGAGGATAGCTTACGATGAATTGAAGGAAATGCAGGATAAGCTGACCCAAATGGAGAAGCTCAAGGCCATCGGCCAACTGGCAAGCGGCGTGGCCCACGATATGAGGAACCCGCTGGGGATCATAATACAGGGGGTTTCTTATTTGGAGCAGCTAATCCCTCCGGCTGAAAAAGAACAACTGGAAACCTTGTCTATGATCAGGGACAGCGCGCAAAGGGCAGACGGCATCGTAGTCTCGCTTCTGGATTTCTCCAGGTCTACAAAGCTGGAATTGCGCCCCGAAGAGATCAACTCTATACTGGAAAATTGTTTGAACCTGGTAAAAGCAGAATTAAAACATATTAAGCTAACCAGGCAGATTCAGGAAGGCCTGCCGAAGGTTCCGGTAGACAAAAATAAGCTGATGCAGGTATTTATCAATTTGTTTATGAATGCGGCTCACGCAATGCCCGGGAACGGGGAGCTTACCATCCGCTGTTTCCTCAAGAAAACAGAAGAAGTTATTATTGTGGAAATTGAGGATACCGGCACAGGGATTTCCGAAGAAAACCTGAAAAGGATATTTGACCCTTTCTTTACTACAAAAGGCCCGGGCAAGGGGACCGGCCTTGGGTTATCAGTAAGCCAAAATATCATTAATTTGCATAAAGGAATAATGGAAATAAGCAGCCAGGTTGGAAAAGGGACTAAAGTCAGCGTTACCTTGAGGATCTCTAAATAGGAGGGATAGATGGATAAAAAGAAGGTATTGATCATTGATGATGAAGAGAATTTCTGTAATTTGGTAAAGAAAAATGTGGAAAAGACGAATGAGTTTGAAGTGTATACGGCGACAAACGGCGATGACGGGATTAGGTTGATTAAGGAGCTAAAGCCGGATTTGATATTGCTTGATATAATAATGCCGGGCTTAGACGGCGGAGACGTTGTTTCTCTGATAAGGAGCGATAACAGCATAAAAAATACCCCTATCGTGTTCTTGACCTCGCTGGTAAGAAAAGAGGAAGATGGTTACCAGGCAGGTTTTACCAAAGGGTATTCGCTTTTAGCAAAGACAGTAACTGTGAGAGAACTTATAGCTTGCATTAAGCAGAATGTCATTTGAGCTTGGTTAATTTCTTAATCAATGTATAATTAGATTATGAAAGGAGGACCAAAAGGAAAGCAAAAAGATTGGAAAAGGCTCGAGTAGGTGCTGTAAATAAGATAAGGGAGGTGTCAGATGGCAAAATTCTTTATGTATGGAAAGTACACCAAAGAGGCGCTGGGGGATATTTCTGCCGATAGAACCGGCAAGGCACTCGACGTAATAGCAAGGGCCGGCGGTAAGGTGAATTCCATGTATGCACTTCTGGGCAAATATGATATAGTTTTGATTACGGATTTTCCCGGAGTTGCCGAGGTTATGAAGGCTTCAGTCGCGTTAAATAAGCTGACTAATATTGCCTTCACCAGTTTCCCCGCGATTACCATAGAAGAGTTTGATAAGATTATTGCGTAAGGGAATAAGCAGGCGTTTTTAAATTTAGGGATCCCAAGCTTGAAAAGAGTTTGGGATTCCTATTTTATGAGGTATAATCAAAGAATGATTGCTATAAAAATTGACAGGAATACATGTAAAGGCGATGGCAGGTGCGTAGAGATCTGTCCGATTAATCTCCTGCGTATGAATAATGAAAAGCTGCCGGAATTTATACCCGGCGGCGGGGATATCTGCATTAACTGTGGACACTGTTTCGCATTTTGCCCGTCCGGCTCCATAGAGTTATCTACAATGAATCACAAGGGTTCAATGAAACTTGACCATTCTAAATTACCAACCGCCCAGCAGGTAGAGCTGCTTTTAAAAGGCCGGCGCTCGATTAGAACGTATAAAGATCAGCCGGTAAGCAAGGAATCAATAGAGCAGCTTTTAGATTGCAGCCGGTATGCGCCTTCCGGGATTAACCGGCAGCCGGTTAACTGGATAGTTGTCAATAGCCAAGAGAAAGTGCATGAGCTTTCAGCTTCTGTTATAAGCTGGATGGAAGGGCTATTAAAGGCCAAATCTCCAATGGCGGAATCATTCCGTTTTGACCGCCTGGTTACATCCTGGAATAAGGGTGAAGATATGATTTGCCGGAAGGCGCCCTGCGTTATTATTGCTTACGGGACCAAAGATGACCCAATGGTCCCGCAGTCATGCACCATCTCGGCAACTTACCTGGAGCTGGCGGCATTTGGTTTTGGCCTTGGTGCCTGTTGGGCCGGGTATGTGAATATGGCGCTTAATATGTCGGATGATGTTGGAAAACTTGCCGGTTTATCAAACAGGGCAACAGCCGGAGCAGCGATGATGGTCGGGCATCCTAAATATCGCTATAGCCGTATACCTTTTAGAAATACAGCAAAGGCCATTTGGAGATAATAACCATAAAAGGAAGGGGTGTTGTATGAAAAGGTATTTTTATTTATTTTTTATTTTAGTATTTGCATTGGTTGTCTGTGGTTGCGCGTCAAATAAAACAAGGGTAGCTGAGGGGGCAGGTATCGGAGGGACTGTCGGGGCGCTCGCGGGAGGAATTATTGGTTATCAGAGCGGCCATCCTATCCAGGGAGCTGCGATAGGCGGAGTAATCGGCGCAGGCACAGGAGCAGTAGTAGGAGCGCAGATCAAGAAGCCGGCCCAGGATGTTTCATCTCAAGTTCCGGTGCAGTTGACTATACAGCAGATAGTTGATTTGACTAAACAGGGCGTATCCAGTGATGAAATCATTACTAAAATTAAAGCTGCAAACTCCAAGTATGTTTTAACCGCGGATGATATTAGCTATTTACAGAAGCAAGGGGTAAGCCAGCGGGTTATTGAAACAATGCAGGCTATGGATAAGTAAGGTGTATAGGCTTATAATACCTTTATGCCAAAGAAATATTTATTTTTCCTATTTTTTATTTTAACTCTATCCGGGTGCCTTACTCTGGAGAAAACTTCTACCGTAAGCCCTGAGAGGTTTGCGCTCGGCACTATCCAAAATCCTATTGTGGATAGCAATATCACATTGTCCGAAGCCTTGAGGAAACCTGCTCCTCCTGAATTCAAAAGAAAGCAAAGGATTGTAGATGTGTTGTATTATTCTTTTGACGGCAAGATCCATAGGGGGCAGATTGTTATTGACCGTAGGCTTGTAAGGGATATTCAGCAGGTATTCCAGTCCGCCTTGGAAACTAAATTTCCCATTAATTCCGTTATACCAATTTCGCATGACCGGTTCCATAAGAATGGGGTATGGAACAGCGATAACCAATCTATGTTAGCCAACAACACATCCGCGTTTAATTACAGGAAGGTAACCGGAGGAAAATCACTTTCTATGCACTCGTATGGTTTTGCTATTGATATTAACCCGGTGCAGAACCCTTATTTTAAAGGCAGTATCGTGCTGCCTGAAGGAGCAATTTATAACCCGGTTGCTCCGGGGACTCTTACAGCCGCCTCTCCTATTGTAAAAACTTTCAAGCGTTTAGGCTGGGGCTGGGGAGGGGAGTGGAAATCCCTGAAAGATTACCAGCATTTTGAGAAAGTCGCGGAATAATTGCTTAACTATTTGCAGCGGGTTTACAGAATGGCAAAAAGTAAAATTTTCTATCCATATATCCTTTTCTTAAGTTTAACCGTAATTTCCCTTTCCGGCTGCGTATATCTGGCCCATTTGGATGAAGCTATGTTTATGAAAAGTTTGAAAGATAGCCAGGGAGAAATGCAGGTTGAATTAAAGAAAGAGGAAAAATTATATAATAAGTTGAAAACCGATATTGATAGAGGCCGGTTGAATCACTTAACAGGAAAACGCAGGATTTTTTCTCTTTACGGAGAGCCAGCTTTATGCAGGCCGGCTGAAGGCCAGGCCGGTATCAAGGAAACCTGTATTTACCGGAATCCCGCAGGGGGATTGCTATCAGAGGTAATCCTGCTCAATTTAGATGGACAGGAAAGGCTGTATTCCTGGCAGATCCAGGATTCGGGAAAATAAAACCCGTAGAAATTACGGGCCGCTTGGATGTTTTATTGATTTTCGGGAGGATATGTTTAGCTTAACTGTGAACAAAGATGGGGATGAGTTAGTAATCATATTTGGGGGTTATTTTGATCTACGGCAGGCAGGACAATTCTATAAACAAACCTCTGAGGTTATCCCTAAGCTAAAGAAGGGTTTTAGCGTATTAACAGATATGTCTTCTTTAGAGCATATGGATATAGGCGTCAAGCCTTATATTGAAAAAACTATGGATTTGTTAAATAAGCACGGCGTTTCTAAGGTTATAAGAATTATCCCTGACCAGGGAAAAGATATAGGATTAAGCATATTGAGCCTGTTTCATTATTCTGCCGGAGTAGCTGTACATGTTTGTAAATCTCACCAGGAGGCAGGTGAGCATTTAAGCCGATAAAAAGGGGCAGGCAGTAAAATACTAATGAAGCTTTTAGGAGGGGACTGCCGGTTTATTTATTGACAACTTAAAGAATAGTGCTAACATTATTTCAATATAGCAACTTTCCTGAATTAAACCAATTAACTAAATGAGAGGGGGTGAATTCAAAATGAAGAAGATTCTTTTTGTACTTCTGGCGCTTTGTTTCGCGAGCTCTTTAGCTTTTGCTCAGGATGCTCCTCAGCCTGTTGTTGCAACTACGGATACGGAAACGACTACCGTTGCTGCTGCAGCGGATACAGCTGTACCTGAAGCAATGGTTTTAAAGGGCGATATTATTGATAATATGTGCGCGGGTATGCATAAAGAAACTTTGGCTGAATTTGTTAAAACACACACTAAAGAGTGCGCCTTGATGCCGGATTGCGTGGCCAGCGGTTATTCTCTTTTTGCCGATGGTAAGCTTTACGCGTTTGACCAAGATTCAAACGCCAAGGTAGCGGAGTTCCTCAAGAATGCTGACAGCAAGTTACAGGTAACAGTTACTGCCAAGCAGGTTGGCGATGAGCTGAGCTTAGCCTCAATCGAAAACCAGAAATAATCCTATTTAATACCTATAAAAAGGCCTCTTTTGAGATTGAAAGAGGCCTTTTTTTGCTGCAGCAGGCAAAAAACACCCTTTACAATTGGGAAAAAAATATGCTATACTTTGAACAAAGGGGGGATATATGTGCAAGCCACGGGAACCCCAATATTGCTGGCAGTTTTGGTCATGCGTAAAAGCTGTCCGGGAGAAGTGCCTCATCTACCAAAAGAATTACGGTAGAAGGTGCTGGTTGTTGTCCGGCTGCCTTGCCATGGTTAAGCGTAAATTCAATAATTGCTGGGAATGCCCCTGGTATAAGGAAATTAGCTTTGCTGAAGCTGAAAAAAGAATTTAGCTATCCTGCCTGTATAATTTCTGCCTTTAACCCAAGCCTTTTCATAATTGATAATCACAAAATATAGAGGAGTAATGTATTTTATGAAGAAAGTTTTCTTGAGTTTCGCCCATGAAGACGCCTTAAAAGTGGAAAGGCTGATATCTTCGCTGAGCTGCCCGGATTATGAACTGGATTTCTATGCAGGGCCCCTGGATTTAGATTTTGACGCGGAAGGCGCAGAGGCTGTGCGCAGGGCAATAGGAGAGAAAATAGCCGGATGCAATCTTGCGGTCTGCCTTATAGGGGAGAATACGCATAAAAGCAGGTGGGTTGATTGCCAGCTGCGCAAGAACAGGAACAAGGGGAATAAGATTATTGCCATGGCCTTAAAAGGTGTCCAGAGCGCTGTATTGCCTGATGTAGTTAAAGAAGAATTTCTCACCTTTTATCCCTGGGATCCGCAGAAGCTTAAAACGCTTATTACCGATGATACGCGCAAGCCTTTTAATAATTCTTTGTGATGTGAGCAAATCGCGATAGATGAGTTTTCCGCAATATTACTGATCCCAGTAAATTTATGTTGGGATTTTTGTTTTATTAGGGTAAAATACAACCATGGCAATAGCGCGGATTACTCAAGGATGAGGTTTTAAATCCTTAAGCAAGCGATAGCTTTAGGCGGGAAAATAGCTTAAACAGGAGGGATGCATGAAAAAATCTATCGGAGCCATCACCATTGTTTTTCCAACACCGGTTTTTGTTGTAGGTACATACGATAAAGAAAATAAGCCAAACGCCATGGTTGCTGCCTGGGGAGGAATTTGTTGTTCTGACCCGGCCTGCGTGAGCATCTCTTTGAGGGAGGCCACGTATACCTACGCTAATATTTTGTGTAGAAACTCCTTTACCATAAATATTCCTTCAGAGGCCTACATTAAAGAAGCGGATTATTTCGGCATCGCTTCGGGCAGGAATGAAGATAAGTTTGCCTCAACCCGGCTTACCCCGGTAAAGAGCGAGCTTGTGGATGCTCCTTATATTAAAGAATTCCCCCTTGTCCTGGAATGTACTATGCTGCACGCGGTCAAGGTAGGGTTGCACACACTTTTTATCGGACAGATTAAGGATGTGAAGGTGGAGGAGGATGCATTGGCAAAAGAAGGTTTCCCTGATATTGAAAAAATAAAGCCCATGATTTTTAATCCCGCCAGCCGTACTTATTATGGCGTGGGCAAATTACTGGGCAGCGCATTTTCTATCGGGAAAAAATCATAATGGCGATAAAGAAGACTCAACTGATTATGATTTGGTTCCTGCCGCTTATCGTAATAGGCGGGTTATTTTTTCCTCTGCTGGGTTATCTAATGGTAGGGATGATGGCGTTTTTTCTGGTAACCTCATTTTTCAGGGCCAGATATTGGTGCTGGAATTTATGCCCCAGAGGCGCTTTTTTGGATATTGTTATGTCAAAGTTTACCCTGAATAATCCGTTTCCCGGTTTTTTTGCGCGAGGGTGGTTCCGTTTGGTTGTGTTTATTTTGTTGATGGGATTTATGCTGTTCCGAATTTTCCGCTCAAGGGGTAATTGGGTAGTTATGGGAGCTGTTTTTGTGGGGATTTGTTTGATTACCACTATTATCGCGATTATTCTGGCTGTGTTTACAAAGTACAGGGGTTGGTGCGCGATTTGCCCGATGGGTTTTCTCCAGGAAAAAATAGGCAGGATAAGGGGAAAATAAGAAATGGCAAAAGCTATACAGGACAAGCGCGTATTAACCGCCTCGCAGGCTAAGTCCCTGGATAAGAAAGCCAATGAAAAATTTGGTATATCTACTCTTCTGCTTATGGAAAACGCCGGCCGCAGCATAAGCGAGGAGGCATTGAAAATCCCGCAAAGCTTGAAGGGAAAAATCGCTATATTTTGCGGCACGGGTAATAATGGCGGAGATGGTTTTTGCGCTGCCAGGCATTTATTGACAGCTGGTATAAAGCCGGATATTTATTTAGCCTCGAGAAAAGGCGATGTTAAAAATGAGGCCAAGGCCAATCTGGATATCCTCTTGCGGCTGGGGCAAAAGATAAAAGAGGTAAACCCCGGTAATCTTTCTTTGATAAAAGCGGGGATAGGAAAATATAGTTTAATTATTGACGCGCTTTTAGGCGTAGGGCTTAAAGGCGAGATAAGGCATGTTTATCAGGAGCTCATCAATATAATCAATGCTTCAAAGGCATATGTTTTATCGGTGGATATCCCTTCGGGATTAGATGCTAACTCCCAAAAGGCACCGGTTGGTTGTATAAAAGCGGATAAAACCGTTACCTTTGTCGCTAAAAAGCGCGGCATGGTTTCTAAAGCAGGTAGAAGATTCTGCGGAGAGGTATTGGTCAGGAGCATCGGAATTGCGTTATAAAAGAATTGCGCTAATAGCGATGATTGTGGTTTTTTCCTGTGGAGTGGCAAGCTTTGCGGAAAATTTCAGCTTTACCATGGATGAGGGGGCTTTTAATAGTTTCCCCGCGCCAAGGCTCAGATATCCTATCTATGAGACGGCTATCCTAACCGGAAATGATCCGCTGGAGTTTAAGTGGTGGAATGATGTGATAGGGATACGCGGATTTATCTTCAAGATATATAAAGGATATAATATGTACGCGGCAAATCTAATCCATAAAGAAGATTTGCCTCCCGAGGCGTCTTCTGTTAAGATTAAATCGGATCTGTTTGAAGAGGCCCGGGTTTATACCTGGTCTTTAGTCCGTGTTTCGTTTGCAGGGTATAAAAGTGACAGAAGCTTCAATTCTTTTAAGGTGATTAAGGAGAAGCAGGGAAGATGAAAAGCAAGAATTTATTTTTTAAAAGTTTTTACGTAAAAATTGCGTTATCCTTTATCCTTTCTTTGTTGTTTGTAGCGCTCCTGGGTAATTATATTCTTTTAGAGTTTAGTTTAGAGGCGCAGTTTGCCCAGCTGCGGGGAAAACTTAAGATAGCCGCGCAGACTGCCGTACTTTCAATAGATGGAAATGAACTGTATGATATTCCATTAAACCGCGAAGGGGTAAATACGCCTGCTTTTAGAAAAGCGGCTTCCCAGTTATTAAGGATAAAACAGGCTAATCCGGTGATTAAAGATATTTACATAATGTCCAGAACAGAAAAGCCGGGTATTTTTCAGTTTGTGGTTGACCCCAGCGTGCTTATCTCTAAAACTCCCCAACCAAAGGTAACCTCCTGGCCGGGTGATAAATACGATGCCCGGCGTTTTCCGGCGATGCTCAAGGCCTTTTATGGCCCCAGCGTGGATACTGAACTGGGTGTTGATGAGTGGGGCAAGTCGCTTTCAGGATACGCTCCCATCTTAGATAGGAATAACCTGCCTGTCGCCATACTGGGTATTGACGTAGATGCCAACGATATTCATCTTGCGGAAAAAGGTTTGTTATCCAGGGGGATATTGGTTTTGTTGATAGGTGTTATTTTTGCCCTGATTCTTGGTTCTATATTGTCTGTAGGTATTATTTCTCCAATCAAGAGCCTGATCGATGGTACAAAACATATAGCGGAAGGCAATCTGGATTATCGGGTAAAAATTTCCTCCCAGGATGAGATTGGCCAGCTTGCCTTATCTTTTAATGATATGGCCGCCAGCCTTTCTGAGGCGCGGAAAAAACTACAGGATTATTTCTACCGCATGGTACAGGCTATGGTGCGCAGCCTGGAGGCAAAGGATCCGTATACGGCCGGCCATTCAGACAGGGTCAGCCAGCTATCCTATGATATCGCGATTAAGATGGGCACCGATCCTAAAGAAGCGGAATTATTAAAGAAAGCGGCGCAGATGCATGATATAGGCAAGCTGGGGATACATGAGGATATCTTGAATAAGAAAACCGGTTTGTCGCAGGGGGAATGGGACCTTGTGCGTAAGCATCCCGAGGTAGGGGAGGAGATATTAAAACCGGTATTTTTGGATGCGCAGATGCTTTCTGTGATCAGGTCGCATCATGAGCGTTATGATGGAACAGGTTATCCCGACGGGTTAAAGGCGGATGAGACTACAATTTCTGCCCAGATTGTGTCGGTGGCGGATGCCTATGACGCGATGACTACATCCCGTTCTTATCACGCGGCAATGCCCAAAGATGAGGCATTGGAGAAAATAAAGGCGGGTTCCGGAACCCAGTTTAACCCTGCGGTTGTTCAGGCTTTATTTAGTGTATTAGGGTAAAAAGGAGCGGACTATGAAGGTTTTGGTAGCGGCTGTCGCGGATCATGCCTGGGTTGAAAATGGATGCCTGTCTTTATGCAGGGCCTTTGACAGTATCAATGTTGATAAGTTTCCATATGTGATACCGCGCATGAGCGTTGCCCTGCGATTGTTGATTAACCGGCTGGAGGTAGGGGAGCATAAATTAAATATCTCCTTAACTGACGCCGATGGCCAGAAATTAATGAACAGCGATATAAAAATAAACTTTCAGTTCCCCCAAAGCATGGTGCCTGAAGCCTCTTTTTCCTTCGCGCTTAACGGCCAAAACGTCGCTTTCCAAAAACCCGGTGATTATGTGGTTAATATATTAATTGACGGCAGGGTTGAGGCGAGCCTGCCGCTTTATGTAAGAGAGGCCAAAGCTGGCGGCAATCTGGATATCCCGGACAGGATTTAAATAGTCATATTTTGTATTAAACATAGACATAGGTAACATCTTTGTATTTAGCATAACTCTGTAGCTTTTGCAATGGAGTTAATCCTTTTAGGCCCATATGCGGCCGGTGGTTATTGAATAGTTCATCGTATT
>Ga0172370_10005684_pt1 | contig 16009 bp, 13 predicted proteins | sample LakKiv5m_FD_114538 | JGI IMG/M metagenome (GOLD analysis project Ga0172370, IMG submission 114538) | Freshwater microbial communities from Kabuno Bay, South-Kivu, Congo - kab_022012_11.5m | ecosystem: Environmental > Aquatic > Freshwater > Lake | place: Democratic Republic of the Congo...
CGTTTGGACCAATTTGTCACCGACAATTCGACATGCGCCAAAAAGAAGCCCTATTCCGGCGCCTTTGCTTCGCGCGTGTGGAAGTCGAAGGTCGCGCCGTGCGTGAGGATGTGCAGTCGGACGTTCGTGAGGCAGACCGGCTTGCCTTCGGCGACGGTCGAGATGGACGAGTGGCCGAGCGCCGCGACGTCGACCACGGTGATCGCGCCCGCGCCAACGACGTGCAAGACCTCGTCGGGGTCGAGAAACGCGGCCGTGTCCTCGTCGAGGCCGATGCCGACCGCGAAGGGGTTGTAGGCGAGCGCGGTGAGCAGCCGCCCGAGGCGGTCGCGCTGGCGGAAGTGCTGGTCGATGATGACGCGGTTCGTGAGGCCGAAGCCCGGCGCGAGCGAGGACATGCCGGCCTTGGGCGTGGCGCCGCTTTTGCCGAACGCGATCATGTGCTCGCTGAGGATCGCCGCGCCCGCGCTCGTGCCGCCGACCGTGACGCCCGCGGCGCTCAGGCGCCGGATGGACTTGGCGACCGGCGTGCCGCCGAGGATCGTCGAGATGCGGAGCTGGTTGCCGCCCGTGAGGAAGATGCCCGTGCAGGTCTCGAGGAACGCGGCCCAGGCCGGGTTGCCGGCGTCGGAGCGCTCCGCGTAGTTGAGCGACATCGCGTCGCGCGCGCCGAGATCGCGGAAGAGCGTGACGTAGCGCATCCCCGTGTCGGGCAGCGCGGAGGCAGTCGGGATGACCGCGATGCGCGCGTCCGAGCCTCCCGAGACTTTGAGGAAACGCTTGAGGATCTCGCGGCCTCGCACCTTGTCTTCGGCGCCTCCGACCGGGATGATCCAGCCGCGCTGTCCGTCATCGTCCACCTTCGCCGGGCTCATGCCTTCGTTGCCTCGAAGCGTCCGAAGACGCGTTGCTCCCCGTCGCGGACCACGAAACGGCCGCGCGCCATCACGTCGCGCACGCGGCCAAGGCCCTCCGGCGCCGCATCGAACACGACGAGATCGGCGTCTCCGCCTACGCGAACATGCCCTTTGCGCACGAGACCAAGGCGGTCCGCCGGGCTCGCCGTGAAGGCCGACAGGGCCGCGCCGAGGTCCATTCCCCGCGCCACGAGGCCACGCAGGGCCCCGCCGAGCGCGTCCGGACGGCCCACGTCCATGCCGGCGAGCTGCCCGCCCGCGTCGAAGACCGGCAGGCTCCCGCCCGCATCCGAGCTGCACGTGACGAGCTCGGGCTTCACGCCGGCCGCGAGAGCGCGCGCGATGGCCTCCTCGGCGCTGTAGGCGTCCTCACCGTCCTCGACCGGGAAGGCCGTGACGTCGATCGGCACGCCGCGCAACGCGAGCGCCACGGCCTCGTCGAAGAGCGCGCGGCGCCTGTTGACATGCGTCGGAAAGAACACGCGCGCCGGCAGCTCGGTCTCGTCGATCGCGCGCCGCACGAGCAGCAGGCCGCGCGGCCCATCGCCGAGGTGCAGGTGCAGGAGCCCCGGCTTGCCCGCGAGCATCCCGCCCACGTAGCACTCGGACGCGAGCCGCACGAGCTCGTCGAACGTCGGCTGGCTCGAACGGCGATCGGAGATCGCGAGCTCACCGACCCCGAGGATGGGCTCGACAAAACAGAGATCGTCGCGCACCGAGCCCGTCAGCGTCACGAGGGGCAGCTCGTAAGACCCCGTCCAGCACCAGGCGGAGAGCCCCGCGTCGCGCAGCGCGAACACGCGCGCCACGAGATCGCGCATCGTGCGCGTCGTGCCGTCTGTGCCGAGCAGGCCCACGCAGGTCGTCACGCCGGCACGGGCAAAGTCGCCAAGACAGAGCGGTGGCACGCGCGAAGCAGGCCCCGCCTCACCGCCGCCGCCGCCGAGGTGCACATGCAGATCCACGGGGCCTGGGGCCAGGATCGCACCGTCGAGATCGACGATGTCGGCGCCATAGGACGCGGGCAGATCGGGGAGCGCTTCGCCGGGCTCGGAGATCGCGGCTATCTGATGCGAGGCGACGAGCACGTCACGCCGGCCGAGCGGCTCGGGCGCATAGACGTCGGCGTTGCGCAGCAGCGTGAACATGGCGGTCGCGGCGCCCGCGTGGGCGCGCGGGGTACTTAGGGCATGTGGGGGGCGAGTGCAAGGAGGGTGGACGGGGGCAGAGCGGATCGAAGGCCCGTTGACGGGCGCGCGAAGCGAACGTACGTTGTGGGCGTACGGCCTCGCCGGCCGCCCGGCAATGCCATGCAGATGACGGCAACCGAGCTTCGCTCGAACCTCTACCGGACCCTCGATCGGGTGCTCGAGACGGGAGAGCCGGTCGAGATCCTCCGAAACGGTCGCGTCGTGCAGATCGTGCCCGTGGCGCAAGCGCGCGTCCTGAGGTTGGAGGCGCTGGTCGGACATCCCGGCGCGTTGGCGGGCGATCCCGACGACCTCGTCCACCTCGATTGGTCGGGCGAGTGGCAACCGTGATCCACATCGACACGCACGTCCTCGTCTGGCTCTACGTGGGCGATCTCGATCGGCTGAGGCCAGGCTTGCGCCACATCGAAGGCCAAGCGCTGGCGATCTCGCCCACAGTGCTGCTCGAGTGCGAATTCCTGCACGATATCGGTCGGCTGCGCGTGCCCTCGGAGGTCGTCTTCGGCGAGCTCGCAGACCGCGCCGGCCTCGTGGTTTCGGCGCACCCCTTCGCGGATGTCGTTCGGGCGGCTCGCTCGATGACCTGGACGCGGGACCCCTTCGATCGCCTCATCGCGGGTCAGGCCATCGCCGAATCGGTGCCGCTCGTCACGGCGGACGAGCGACTACGGGCGCACTGCCCGGGGGCGATCTGGGCGTAGGGCTGCGGGCGAGCGGTCAGGGGCACGGTCAGGGGAACGGAGACGGGAGAGGGGACGGGAGCGGGGACGGAGACGGGGACGGGGAAGAGAGGCGGATCGAACCCCGGAAAATTGCGCCATTCAAAATGACTCATCTCGATGAGATGACGGGCGAAACTCAGAATTCCGCCGCGCGGCGGAATTTCGCTTGCGCAGCAGATCCGGCGGGGCCTCGAGCTTGGCCACGACCTTGCGGCGTTGCGTGGCCGGGGATGGCCGAGGGATCGAGCTCGCGGCGCGCCTGGCGGCGGCCAGAAGCGGAGGATCCAGGCCCGGCTGAGGTCTTGCCCTCCGCCGCCCCCCTCTGCTCCAATCCGGGCAACGGAGCCCGCCCATGAACCTCGATCTCGGCAGCATCGTGCGCGTTCGCTCGCGCCAGTACCTCGTGGAGGACGTCGTCGTGCCGCACGATGCGACGGAGGACACGCTCGTGCGCCTCGCGTGTCTCGACGACGACGCGCAAGGACAGATCCTCGAGGTGCTCTGGGAGCGGGAGGTCGATGCGCGCGTCATCGGCACGTCCACCTGGGAAGCGGTGGCGCGACGGGGCTTCGACGAGCCTCGCCTGTTCTCGGCCTACTTGCACACGCTGCGCTGGAACTGCGTGACGAGCACCAACGCCAAGCTCTTCCAGGCGCCTTACCGCGCAGGCATCCAGGTCAAGGACTATCAGCTCGAACCCCTGCGCAAGGCCCTGCTGCTCCCTCGCGTGAACCTCTTCATCGCCGACGACGTGGGACTGGGCAAGACCATCGAGGCGGGGCTGATCCTGCGCGAACTGCTGATGCGCCAGAAGGTCCGACGCACCCTCATCTGTTGCCCGCCCTCGGTCGTGCGGCAGTGGCGCGACGAGATGGAGAGCCGTTTTGGTCTGTCGTTCGTCGTCTTCGATCGTGACTTCGTCGCGACCATGCGGCAACAGCGCGGATGGTCGACGAACCCGTGGACGACGCACACGCGCTTCATCCTGTCGCACGCGCTGCTGCGCGACGAGACCTACGCGGCGCCGCTGCGCGACTGGCTGGGAGTGTTTGCGCCGGGCTCGCTCCTCATCCTCGACGAGGCACACAACGCGGCGCCGGCGAGCGGGGCGCGCTACGCCATCGATTCGCACTTGACGCGCACCGTGCGGGACGTGGCGCCGCGCTTCGAGCACAAGCTCTTCCTGTCGGCCACGCCGCACAACGGCCACTCGAACAGCTTCGCCGCGCTGCTCGAGATGCTCGACCCGCAGCGCTTCTGCCGTGGTGTGCCGGTCCGGAGCCCCAAGGTCCTCGACGCTGTGATGGTGCGGCGCCTCAAGAGCGATCTGCGCAAGGTCGGGAGCCATTTTCCGGAGCGCGATGTCAAGCCGATCGTCGTCGATGGACTGCCCGAAGACGCGCCGGAGTTGGTATTGTCGCGCCTCCTGCAAGCGTACAGGCGCCTGCGGGAGCAGCGACTCGAGGGCGCGACGCGCTCGGATCGCAACGCGGCGATGCTCGTCATCACCTCGCTGCAGAAGCGCCTGCTCTCGTCGATCGAGGCGTTCGCGTGCACGCTGCGGGTCCACCGGGCCGCGATGGAGCGGCGCGCGGCGACGAGGCCGACAGCGATTGGCCCGGCTCAGATGCCGCTGCTCGGCGAGGCGCCTGGGGCCGACGACGAGCGCGCGGACCTCGACGAGGCAGACGTGCAGGCCGAGGACGACGCCGCGATCGAAGCGGCGACGCTGCGTGCCGAGACGACGTGTCAGTCGAACCAAGCGGAGCTCGACCTGCTCGCGCGCATGTCCGAGATCGCGCAGGCCGCCCGCCACCTGCCCGATCCGCGCGTCGCCAGGCTCGTCGCGTGGCTGCGGGAGAACGCGTGCCTGAACCTGGGACAGCCGGGCGCGACCTGGAGCGACCGGCGCGTCATCCTGTTTACGGAGTACGCGGACACGAAGCGCTACCTGGTGGCTCGGCTCGAGGAGGCGATCGCGGCCTCCGACCAGGCCGAGTCGCGCATTCGGACCTTCCACGGCGGCATGGGCGAGGACGCACGCGAGGAGGTCAAGCTTGCCTTCAACGCCGATCCCGCTCGCCATCCGCTGCGGATCCTCGTCGCGACCGACGCGGCGCGCGAGGGCATCAACCTGCAAAACCACTGCGCGGACCTCTTCCACTTCGACGTGCCCTGGAACCCGAGCCGCATGGAGCAGCGCAACGGGCGCATCGACAGGCACTTGCAGGCCGCGCCCGTCGTGCGCTGTCGGTACTTCGTGCTGCCACAGCGGGCCGAGGACCGCGTGCTCGAGGTCCTGGTCGAGAAGACCGCGCGCATCCGGCGGGAGCTGGGCATCGTGTCACCGGTCATCGACCGGCACGTCGCGCGCCTGCTCGAAGCCGGCATCCGGGACAGCGACGTCGAAGCGCTGCGCCGGTCTCTGGAGACCGTGGACAGCCCGGACGCCCAGGACGGAGGAGCGCCGACGGGCAAACGCTCGTCCCGTCACGACCCCTTCATCGAGGCGGAGCTCGAGCAGACGCGCAAGCGAGAGCAGGATCTGGCGGGGCAGGTGCAGGAGCTGCAGAAGCTGCTCCAGGAGTCGCGCGACTGGCTGCGCCTCGACGGGACGCACTTTCGAGATGCCCTCACCGCGTCGCTCGAGATGCTCGGCGCAGAGGGGCTCGCGCCGCTCGAGGCCGCCCGCGCGGGTCAGGACGAGTCGCACGTTCGGTGGCGGGTGCCGGCGCTCGATGCGCGCGCGGGGGCCGATCCGAGCTGGGCCGAGACGTTCGATGCGTTGCGCGCCCCCCGAAAACGCACGCAGAAGCCGTGGGAGTGGCGTCGCGAGGCGCCTGTGCGTCCCGTCGTGTTCGCCGACCCGGGCACGCTCGACGGCGAGGTCGTCCACTTGCACCTCGAGCATCGGCTCGTTCAGCGCCTGCTCGGGCGCTTCCTGGCGCAAGGGTTCCTGCACGACGAGCTGACGCGGGCCTGCGTGTGCCTCACGCGCGAGCCGCAGCCGAAGGTCATCGCGCTCGGCAGGCTCTCGCTCTACGGCGAGCGGGCGAGCCGCCTGCACGACGAGATCCTGGCCGTGGCGGCCGAGTGGAGCGATCCGGCCGCGCGAGGGCGCAAGCGACTCGCGCCGCTCGACGAGGAGGGCAAGCGCGACGCGCTCGAGGAGCTGGAGGCCTCGCTCGGAAGCCCTGCGCTGCGCGACGTATCGCCGCACATCCGCGCGCATCTGATGGCGTTCGCGGCTGGCGACGTGGTGGATCTCATCCCGCATCTCGCGCGGCGGGCCGACAAGCGCGCCGAGCGGGCCAGGACCGATCTCACGCGCCGCGGTGACCGTGAGGCCGTCGAGATGGTCAAGATCCTGGAGGACCAGCGCGCGCGCATCGCATCCCGGCTGCGCGAGGTCGACGCCTCGCAGCTCACGCTCGGCTTCGACGAGGCCGAGAGGCGCCAACTCGACGCCGATCGACGCTACTGGCCGGAGCGCCTCGGCGCCATCGACCGCGAGATCATCGACGAGCCCGCCCGCATCCGAGCGACCTACGACGTCAAGGCCGTGCGCGTCGAGCCGGTCGGGTTGGTGTATTTGTGGCCGGTGAGCGCGTGACCAACTCGCATCCGCTGCCGTCAAGGCGCCCGATGGCGGGGTGAGGCCTCGGCGAGCGCCGAGAGCTGTCCTGCGCTCACGAGGGCCTCGAACTGCGCCTCCAGGGCCTTCGACAGCGTGGCGTCCTCGATGAGCGTGCCGGCCTCGATGTTCCGCGCCTGCGCGGCCTCCGTGAAGTTGGCGGACGTGATGAACGCTCGAAGCCCGTCCACGACGATGCACTTGGCGTGCAGGCAGGCCCGCGGCCCGGTGCCGAGCTCGAGTGCGCGCGGATCGTAGTACACCTCCGGAAGTCGTCTGCCGGGCCAGACCTGGTCCCGCAGGCGCGCGGCGAAGCGCTCGACGAGCGTCTTGCCCGGCGTCTCGTCGCCGTGCTCGCGCTTGACGTTGACGAACATCCGCACGAGCAGACCGGGGTCCTCGTCTATGCGCGCCGCGACGCCACCGAAGAGGTCGCGCGCCCGCTCGCCAGTGTCGAGCGCGTAGCTCGCGATGAGGATGCGCGCCTTCGCCGTGGCGAAGAGCTGCCGCACGACGGCTCCTGTATCCCGGGAAGCGGCGCTCATGCCCTCCGGACCCGACCAGACGAGCTCGATCCGATCGGCGACCCGCTGCGTCTCGCGGCGCTCCGCCACGAGAAGCCAAAGCACCTCCGCGAGGGCCGCCGCGCCGACTCCCAGCGCAGCGAGGCGGCCAAGCTCGTGCGCCGCGACGGCCGCTTCGCCCCTATCGACCAGTCCGATGACCTTATGCTCGGTGTAGGGGGCGGCGAGCCTGCCTTGCTCGAGCGCCAGGGCCAGCGACTCGAGCGAGTGTGTCGCGACCATCGCGAGCAGCCGCCTCACGTTTCGCCTCCCGGCGCGCTGAAGAACGCCGAGCCGCCGTCCTGAACCGTCGGGATGACGAGCGCGCGGTCGAGCAGCTCGTTGCGGCGTTCGCACGACGTCTCGGCGATGAGCACGCAGCCGTGGCAGGCCGCGCCCTGGAGGTAGCGTTCCTCGTGACTGTCGGCAGGCTCGTGGGCGGCGCAGATGGGATCGTTCGAGCAGAGGGCTCCCATCTCCAGCGCGCGTGCGAGGTCGTGCTCGATGTGGCGCCCGACGGCGACGAGGCCACCGAGCGTCCCTTCCGTTCCCGCTCCGCCCGTGTGCAGCAGGACGCCGAAGCCCGCCTTCGTGGCGTAGATGCGCTCGCGGATGGCGCTCGACGCGTAGCCACACGCGAGCGCCACGGACGTCACGAGCAGATGCGACAGCGAGTGCAACAAGACGTAGGGCAGCCCCGGGAAGACGGCGCCCTCCAGGTTGCGCGCGTGGCACCAGATGTTGAAGCCGTCCTCCAGCTGTCGGCCGCGCTCTCGCACCTCCTTTCGGTCGAGCCACGCTTCGATGGCCGCCGTGTTGAAGACGAGGAGCACGCCCTCGCCGCGGTTCTCGATCGCCGGTACCCACGTGATCTCGCGTGCCAGCGCGCCGCGGCGCACGTCGAGCGAGAGCTCGCCGTCGATGTCGGGCATCGCCGCCTCAAACCGTGTGAAACCGACCTGAGCGACCACCTCCCGAAGGCGGTGGACGAGCACGACCCGGTCGAGCTTGCCCTCGAGCACCTTCGGGAGCGGCCCGAGCGTTCTGGTTCGCGCGAAGAACACGTCGTCTGGGACGTCTTCGCCCAGCTCCGCAGCGCTCGCGAGCAGGGTCTCGAGCTCGGCTTGCTTGATGCTCTTGCGATCCCCCAGCGTCAGCGTCTTCCGGCGCGCGATCTCGCTCCAGACCTCGTCGTCCGCGAGTCCGTCGAGGCCGTTGACGATCTTCGGTTTGCCGCGCTTGCGCTCTCGCGTGAGGTCGCCGAGATCCTCGATGAAGCGCAGCTCGTCCTCCCACAACGCGTCCACGGCGGCGCGCAGCGCGGCGTCCTTGTCCGGGATGGAGATGACGCTGAGCACCTGCGAGAAGTACGCGTTCGTCGCCGAGCGCACGAGCAGCCGGTTGGGCTCCGCGCCGATCGCGCCGGGGTCCTGGTCGACGCAGGGCTCGTCCGCGTTGCTGCCGATCCACGGCCGATGGCCGAGGCAGGATCCGAGCACGCGGGCCTCTGGCACCTTGGCGTCCGAGAGCGGCCTGCGCGCGCCGCACGTCCCGCATCGCACGAAGATCTCCGCGAAATCGCCGCCCGTGCCACTCTCGTCCATCCAAAGCGGGCCGCGACACGCGGACGACGTATTGTGGTGCGCGAACCCGATCCAGTCGAGGTCGCTGATGTGGCCGTTGCGGCAGGCCTGCACGAAGCGCACGGGCACGATCGGCCTGAGCTTCTTGTCCTCCGCGAGGTACTGGCGTTTGACGTGCCCGCCCCGCTTCACGAGCGGGCGGGTCCGGTACTCGCGCCGCGTCGCCGGATCGGTATGCGTCGCGTCGATCTGGCCCAAGAACCACGCCGGGAACACGACGCCCTCGACGCCGCCGGACGGCTCGCCGAGCGAGGTCGACTCCACGGGCGGGGCGTAGAGCTCCACCCCTTCGATCCCGAGCAGCTCGCCCACCCGGCTCGCGAGCCGCTCCTCCGCGATCCGCTTCTTGTGGCCGTGCCACAGGTCGAGCCCGCCGACGAGCACGGAGTACTTCGGCAAATCGACCATCGCCCCGGGACCAAACGTGGTCAGGAGCTGGCTCTGACGCAGGCGGCCCTGCTCGCGCGCGTTGCTCATGGGGCCACCTCGTCCATCGGTCGGCCGTCCGGCGTCGTCAACCACAGGGCGACCACGGGCTCCACGTCGCGCAGGCTGCGTCCCGCCCTGAACTTGCGCGCCTTGTGCGGCTGGTTCTGCAAGTCGGGATCGAGCGGGTCGAAGAGCAGCGGCGGCGCGCCTCCGACCTCGCGTTGGTACTGCAACCCGGCTCCGTCCTTCTCCTTGTCGTGCCCGATCGACTCCCAGCTGTCGAGCAGGTCCTTGACGCGCGCCTTGACGTGTTGGCGCAGCGCCTCGCTCTCCGTCGCGTTCAAGTCCTTGTCATGCGCCTCGGCGCGACGCGAGACCGCCTCGGCCACCGCGTCGAGCGCGCCGCGATGCCGGGTAATCGCCACGGCCCGCGCCGGTGCCGTCATCTCCTCGTAGCCGAGCCGCGCGAGCGCGACCGTCACAGCCGCGAGCCCCCGATCGATCGCGCGGGGCGAAAACGGCGTCACGCTCGTCGCCTCCACGGCGCGATAGAAGGTGCGATGCCAGGCCTCGAAGCGCTCGTAATGCGAGCGGTCGCGCGGCTTGTGCACGTTGAGCATCGTCACGACGAGGCCAGGCCGCGTGTCGTCGCGGCCCACGCGGCTCGTGGTCTGGATGTACTCGGCGGCCATCTTCGGCTGCCCGGTCACCACCATCAGGCCGAGCCGCGTGATGTCGAGGCCGACCGAGATCATGTTCGTCGCGAGCGCCACGTCCACGCGATCCTCGTGCCCGAAGTCGAGGGCGAGGCAGCGCTTGGCGTCGGCGACCTCGTTCGTCTCCTTGCGCGACGTGAGCTCGAGCGGCTCGTCCTGGATCTTGCGGCTCGCGAAGGGCCCGGTCTTCTCATCGAGTCGCTTCCTATCGCCGTAGGCGCAGAGCTTCGCGTTGACCTCGTCCTCGACGATGCGACGGCTGCCGCCGAGCTCGCGCAACGAGTTGAAGTAGCCGAGCAGCGTCATGTAGGGATCGGCGGGATTGGAGGCCGTGCGCTTGGCTCCCGCGGCTCGCCATTGGTGCTCCGCCGCGCCGAGCAGCGCGAGGTAGACACGCAGCAGCACGACCTTCGGACTTCGTCCCTGCGCGGCCACGCCGAGGTAGAGCCGAGCGTTTCGCTCCGCGGCCGGCACCGTCCTCGCGAAGAAGGCGTCGCGCCGATCCGGTCCCGGCGGCGGGAAGATCTCCACCGCCTTGCGGCCAAAGAGCGCCCGGATCTGGGCCTCCGCGCGCCTCACCGTCGCGGTCGAGGCGACTATCTTGGGCCGGATCTCGCGTTCGCCCGCCCGTCGCGTCGACAGCGCGTCGAGCGCCGTCTCGTAGAGGCCCACCATCGTCCCGAGCGGGCCCGAGATGAGGTGCAGCTCGTCCTGGATCACCAGGTCTGGCGGTAGTAACGGCGCGTCGAGCGGCCTGCCACGGCCCGGATCGCAGGGACCGTAGAAGCCCTCGTCGTCCTTTCGTGAGACCTTGCCGAAGAGCGCGCCCGTGTGGCCCGTCCACGGCAAGCTCGCGAATTTGTCGACCGTCGCGATGAGGAAGCAGGGCAGACGGCGGTAGATCGGCTCGTCGACCGCCAGAATCGGGAGCGGCCTGTCGCCCCGGAACGCGCAACGCCGGTTCACGCAGCGCACGCGCAGATCGTTCGGCACGTCCGCGTTCGGGACGAGCAAGAACGCATGTTGCGTGAACTTCGTGCCACACCAGGGGCAGTTCTCGATCGGGATGGGCGAGGGGTGGCGCCTGTCGTTGTCCTTGAAGCGGATCGTTCGCGCCCGGGCCGAATCGGGGTCCTTGTCGCCCTTTTTCCCCATGCGGTTGGGCGTCGCGGCCTGACCGACCCAAAGGCCGATCTCGAAGGGCCAAGGCCCGAGAAGCGAAGGGTCCCGCGCTCGCTCGAGCTCGAGCGCGCAGATGAGCGTCGCGGCGCGTCCGAGCTGGTCGAGCGTGAGCAGACGGAGCGTGTAGCGCATGAGCACGGTCACGCCCGCCGAAGCGAACCCGGGGTGGCGCAGGCGCCGCAGGACGAGCGAGAAGGCCGCCAAGCCCAGGTACGCCTCCGTCTTGCCGCCGCCGGTCGGGAAGAAGAGCAGGTCGACGATCTCGCGGTCCGCGCTCGCGGGCTCGGCGATGGCGCGCAGGTTCATGAGGATGAAGGCGAGCTGGAAGGGGTACCAGCGCGGCGCCTTCTCGGCCGCCGGATCCTTGTCGGTGCCGTGCGTGCCGCGCTGCCGGATGGCGGTGGCGACCGCGCGGTTGGCGACGCGGAAGGCCTCGAACGCCGTCGCGTCGTCGAGCAGGGCGAGGCCCGCATTGATGCGCGAGGCTGCCGTGTCGGCCTTGTCGCAGAGCTCCGCCGTGAGGCCCGCGTGCGTCGCGTCGCCGAGCGGCGTCGCGCGTTGCGTCGCGATCCAGGCGCGGTAGGCCGCTTCGAGGCCTCCGAGCGAGCCGCGCAGGTGTTCGGCGCTCTCGCACGCGGCGAGCGTCTCCATCTCGAAGGTCACACCCGCGACCTCGCCGGGCACGACCTTCTCGACCTCGGCGTGCGGTAGCCAGGTCGTGCGCACCTGTCTGCACGCTCGCCCTTCGACAGCGCCAGCCTCGTCCGGCGCCTCGCCGATGGCCTCGACCGACACGTTGTGACCCACGGCGAACTCCACGTCGTCGCGGTACTGCAAGTCGGCCACGCGCTCGTCCCAGTCGGTGGAGCCTCGCCCGCGCGGGTCCGGGCGCGGCACGAAGGCCTCGGCGCAGCGCACGTCGAGGCGCGCCTGGAACGCGAAGGCGACGTCACGCCGCGAGTCGGCCTCCTGGCGCCGGGCGTTCACAAGAAAGATCGACACCGCGACCGTGCCGGCCGGCACCTGAGCCGCCGCGCCTACCGCGCGCGTCGAGACCACCAGCTCGAGCCCGCCGCTTCGGGGCACGTCATACCGCGCTTTTTCGGATCCCGTGTGCAGGGCGACCCGCACGTCCGCCCGACGCGCCGTGCGCTGCCAAGGGGCCCAGATGACGCCATGGGTCTCGGCCCGCACGTCGACAGCTACCGCGTCGATCTCGGCTCCGCGCGCGCCTTGGAGGGGCAACTCCGGCCCTCTGCGCTCACCCGGTTCGCGGGTCGGGCGGTAGTCGCCCCACGTCACGCACACGTCCAGCTCGCGCGCCGTCGCGGGCACGAGCAGCGACAGCCCCATCGACGACGGGAAGAACGCCTTGCGCGCGGGCCCCTTGTCCGACGCTTCGTCCTCTTCAGACTCCGACGTGCTCACCGCGCCGTCGAGCGTGTCGTCGGCCGTGTCGTCTGCGTGGCCGCCAGCCTTGCCGACATGCGGCACGAGGAAGCCCGTCAGGTACCACTTCGAGGGCGCGTGGGGCAGCGTCTCGGAGGCGTGCTCGGCGTCGTCCGGCGTTGGCCCGACGAGGTCGAGGCCGAGGGCGAGGGCGAGGTGCGTGCGGACGTTTAGCGGGGTCGCGGGCGTTGTCGCGGGGGGCATGGCTGGCCTCTGCGTCGGTGAAGCGCCGCGATGATGGGCGGCGGGCGGGTGGGATGGCAAGGGGGGCTGGCGTGCGATCCCGGCGCTCCTCAACGTGAGCGCTCGGCCGCTTTTGCTGACGCGATCAGCGCATCCGGGTCGAGGCCGAGCTTGCGGCACCTTCGTCGGAATTCCTCCTCGAACGTCGCGCGTTCGGCTCCTCCTTCGGCGCCGAAGACAGCCAGAAGGTCCGCCTGAGCCTCGAGGACGTCGCCTCTGTCGACCTCAACGGCGCTCGTGCCCTTTTCGATGAGACGGTCTACGAATCGCTCGGCGCACCGGTCCAAGCCGCGCACTGCGCGATGGGCATCACAGATTGCCCGCGGCCAGGGAAACGCCCCTGGGCTTGGAGTGAGGGCCGCCCCGAGCGCATCGAGATCCTGCCTGTCAAGGTCAACGTATCTGCAAGGCTGCGGGCTCACGCCCCGACGGCGGTAGAAGTAGCCGAGAACTCGGTTCGGAGTCACCGCCTCTCCGAGGCAGTATACGCTCCACTCCTGTTGGTCGGGGGCCCGCAGGTGCGCCACCAACTCGCTTCCGAGCTTGAGCCACACGTCGGCCGGCGTGGCGATCCGAAGCAGGAGTCGGCCATCCTCTCGGGTCATTGGGCTCATGTCAGGTCGCGAATTGCCTGCTCGACGGTACGTCGGACGCTCTCGACCGGATCCGGATCTCGCGCCTTGTTCTCGAGCTCCTGGTGCGCTTCCGTCGTCCCAATCAGGGCCAAGCCTTCGGCGGCTTCCACGCGAACCGCGCCGTGCGTCGCCCATCGAAGCATCTCGCCAAGGAACCGCACGATGGAGGCTCGCGTATCGGGCTGGGCCTCGGCCACGACGGCCAGGATTCGCAACGCCGCGCACTGCGGCCGATAGGAGGCGCGACTCGACGCTTGGTACATCCAACGCACGGCTTGCCCGGGGTCGATGGTCGCCGCCGCTTGCTCGGCCCGATCGACGAAGTGCTCCCAGTCCGGCTCACGGTTCGAGGCGAGCGCCTCAGCGAAAGCAGACGCCAGCGCCATCTGAGTCAGCTCGGAAGCGGTGCGCGCCTTGCTCCACCACGCCGGCTCGTCCGCAGCCAATCGCGTCGCGTCTTCGCATGTCCAGAGCGTCCGGACCGGAGGCACTTGCGCCGTCGAGACCTGCTGCGTCTGCTGCTCGTAGCCGTCGACCCCAAACAACGTCGCCACGTCCTGCGCGGCTTGCGCCCGGGCATGTCGAGGAACGGAATGTCGACTCATCGGCCCTCCTGCTGCACCGGGACGGCTTCGAGCGCTTCTCGGAGCGTACTCGTTGTCCACCAGCGGAATGCGTTCCCCGCCTCCTCGCGAAATCGATCGCAAGACGCCAGCGCTTCCTCGGCACCGAACGAACCTTCAGCGTAGAAGTCAGCGTCCAAGACATACGGCGCGGTTCGCGCAGCCCCCCTTCCAGCCCCCTGGAACCCATGCACGACCCGCACGAGGCCACCCGCGGGCAACTCCAGCACCAACTCGCGTCGCGCGCTCAGGGCAGCCCGCTCGACCAAGCCGTTCGAGAGCTCGCCGAGGATGTGCCGGGCAAGGAGCTTCGCCCACGACTTGCGGCGCAAGCCAAGCGCCGATCTGTCGATGACGTCGACATAGCGCAGGCCCACGCGCGTGAAGAAAGGTATCGGGTAGGCGGACGTCAACGCCGCAAGGACGGCCGTGAGCTTCGACTTGAAGGCGTCCCAACGCCGGTACTCGGTCGTCGACAGCGCGACGAAGCTGTCGGTCAAGCCGACGCGCCAGCGTTCGTCCGAGTTCGCGAAGGTGTACTCACGCGTTGTCGCGAGCCCTTGGAACGCACCCGGCCCCATCAGGCTCAGCGCCTCCAGTGGCGGCAACTCGACGCGTTGCACCGCTCGCTCCTCCAGCTTGGGAAAGTCGGCGTAGAGGCGCTCCTGGAACGCGGTGGGGCGGTGCTCCCCGATCGGGAGGTAGGTCGGGAACCGAAGCTGGCAAACGACCTGCTTGAGCGGGTTGTGCCCGTACTCGACCCGTTCGGAGTGCGGAAACAGCAACTGGTCGTGGTCGGTCATCGGGGCTCCATCGTCCAACTAGCATAACCCGGCCGATCGTCAATTCCATCCCCGCCCTTGCCAGGACCGCACCTACGGCCCCGACTCATCGTCGTCCGCCCGACGAGGTCGAGGCCGAGGGCGTTGGCGAGGTGCGTGCGGACGTCGATGGGGTTCGCGGGGGGCATGGAACCTCTTCGGCTAATGAGGAACGAGTCTCGCTATCCAGAAAACGCGGGCACCCGGTGCATTACGCACACGCCCGCTAATCCTGCGGTATGTCCAGCCGGGCCACAAGCCCCAGCAGGGCGAGCCAAGCTGCATCAAAATCAGGGAATCGCACACGCGTCGTGCCTTCCATGCCCGCGTAGAGCTCCTTTGTGCGACGCTTGAGCTCGGGCGCGGCAAACGCCGCCTTCGACACGATGATGTCGCGCGCTTGGGCCTTGATCGCCAGGAATCGAGCCACCTTGGCAATGTCCAGCGCGGCGTTCGTCTCCAGAACACAAGCGATGTCCAGCAGATCCTGAGGGCGATATCGGTTGCGGACTTCCTGCTGGAGCAACGCCCGAAGCTTCTCTGCGACGATGTCTTCCAGCGTGCAGACCCGAACGTCGCGGAGATCTGCGCGCTCAACCACCACGGCTTCACACACCGGGTCGTTCAGGCTGATCTCCACGGGCACGATGTTCGACACGGACTCACTCGCGGCCAATTTACTCAGGCTCCTCTTGTCGTCCCGATGGGCGTAGCCGATCGACGCCTGCCATGTCACCCGGGTCTTGTCCGGTCCGGGGGGCTGTCGTTCGAGCTTCTGCAACCGAAATCGCGTGTCGAGGATGGAGCGTGTTCTGCTGAGGGCCGCTTCAACGACGGAGCGCAGCGCGACCTCGTCCCCAAGTTCTTCGGTCGCGGTGAAGTCCAGGTCGCGTGTGCTCCGGTTCGGCGCCCACACGAAGTCGAGTGCGTTGCCGCCCTTGAGCACAAGCGACGTCCTCAGGATTGTGGAGGCTGCAATGGCGCGTAGTACGCCGTATTGCGCCAGACGCACACGCGCTTCCTGACGCGTCACGCCGGCCGCTTCGGCCCAGCTCTCCAGCGCATCGAGCGTGGTCGGATAGGACGCGATCACGTCAGCATGTCCATCTCGCAATTCAGCGACAGCGACCACCGTTCGCTACAGCGAGACGCGTAGGGAGCCGCCGGGTCGAGTTTTGCGGACCCACCTCGTTTCGATTGTCGCGCCCAGCCGTCCAGGGC
>Ga0172370_10005687_pt1 | contig 16002 bp, 14 predicted proteins | sample LakKiv5m_FD_114538 | JGI IMG/M metagenome (GOLD analysis project Ga0172370, IMG submission 114538) | Freshwater microbial communities from Kabuno Bay, South-Kivu, Congo - kab_022012_11.5m | ecosystem: Environmental > Aquatic > Freshwater > Lake | place: Democratic Republic of the Congo...
CACCATTCCTCCCCATTCTGTTAAAATAGTGACACATGGACATTAAACTCCCAGAAGGTTTTGACAGCAAAGAAGAGGCGATGGCGGCATTGATTAAAAAAGAAATCGATGCCGCCGAGTCTGAGCTGTCTTTGATAAAGCATGATATCGAAAAATTTCTCATAGAGAAAAAAGGCTATGCCGTAAGCGAGATAGAAAAGGATAAGGAATTTGAAGTCCCTATCGGAAATGAAAAATGCAAATCAAGGGCTGATATTGTAGCAAGCATTAACGGAAAAAAGCTTATGCTGATTAAGTGTTCTGTCGGCGCTCTTGTCTCAAGGGAAAGGCAGGCGGTGGCGTGTGCCCGCGTGCTTGATTCGTATCAGATACCTTTTGCGGTTGTGACAGACGCGGATGACGCGATAGTTCTTGATGCAGTGACAGGCAAGGTTATACGCGATGGATTAGCGTCTATCCCTTCGAGAAATGAGCTGGCTGAACTCGCGGGCGAAATCGAATTTAAAACCCTTCCTTCTGAAAGGGCAGAAAAAGAAAAAAGAATCCTCATTGCCTTTGATTCCATTAAATGTACGGCCAATTACGGAGAGTAATCAGAACAAATCCTTTTGCTTTTCGCTTATTTTAAGCGTGTTCCTTTCATACCTCTCGGCAATCCTGAAAAGTCTTTCCTTCAGGGTTTCATCACTTATAAGTCCAATCCTGAAATCGGATATGGCTATATAGAAAGCTTCGACAAGCTCCTCGTTCAATAATGTTTTTATTTCGCTCATAGCTCTGTCATTTGTTATGGCGCTTCAGTTGCAAAAAGTCCTGTGCTTAAGTAGCGATCTCCCCTGTCAGGCAATATGACAACAACCTTTTTTCCTTTGCCAAGTTTTTTTGCGACTTTTAGGGTTGCCCACATTGCGGCGCCTGATGATATGCCGCAGAGAAGCCCTTCTTTCAGAGATAATTGTCTTGTTGTTTCCGCAGCCTCAGAATCGGTAACCTGAATCACTTCATCATAAATTTTTGTATTCAGAACTCCGGGGAGGAACCCTGCTCCTATACCCGCGATTTTGTGGGGCCCCGGATTCCCTCCTGAAAGGACCGGCGATGTTGAGGGCTCTATTGCGGCTATCCATACATCAGGTTTTTTATCCCTCAGTGCTTCTCCAACACCTGTAATTGTTCCCCCTGTGCCAACGCCTGCGACAAAACCGTCAGGCACAGTCCCAAGGTCTTCAAGTATCTCGACCGCGGTTGTTTTTCTGTGTATCTCAGGGTTAGCAGGGTTTTCAAATTGCTGGGGAATGAAATAGTCCGGGTTATTTTTATGAATCTCTTCTGCTTTTTCAACTGCTCCCATCATTCCCTTCTTTCCTTCTGTCAAAACAAGCTCTGCGCCGTAGGCCTGAAGAAGCTGTCTCCTTTCCAATGACATTGTATCAGGCATCGTAAGAATCAATCTATACCCCTTCACAGCAGCGACCATCGCAAGCCCTATCCCGGTGTTGCCGCTTGTAGGCTCTATTATTATTCCGCCCGGCTTGAGCCTTCGGTCTTTTTCCGCTGTCTCTATCATTGAAATGGCGATCCGGTCTTTTACAGAGCCTCCGATATTATGCCCTTCGAGTTTTGCCCAGATTTCCGCATTATCTGCAGGGCAGAGGTTATTGATTTTTACTAAAGGAGTTTTTCCAATCAGGGTCAGTATGTTTTTATTCAGCTTCATGATCACCTCCGGGAATCTGATATTCAGTCGCTAACCTTTAAGAGTTCGCTGTTTTCTTTTGTCTGTTCGATGGCGGCGATATCAAAACCTTTATCTTTAAGATATTCTCTTTCTATGGTCTCGATATAGAACCTGTCCATCCCGCTGTTTTTAAGGAAATCTTCTCTCAGTTTCATATCTTTTTTCTCTATGATTGACGGCAGAAGATGATTGAGATAGAAGGATTCTTTTTTGAGGTCTAACAGCGCTTTTTCGAATAATTTCTGGGGCACTTTTCTTGCGAACCCCTTTTCAGTAAGTTCCCTCTCGATGTCCGCCCGTATTTCGTCCTTTCCGTCTTTTGTATTAAGCCGGGGATAGAAACTCCGCATTCTTTCTTTAAGCGCATCATGAACGTGGTGATAAAGCCTTTCCTCGTCTCTAAGCATCTTGAATTCAGCGACAACGTCCCTAAGGGATGCATCTCCCGCAGAGACTTTTGCAACCCCCTTTGCTATTACATTAATCTTTTTTCTGCCGTAGGTTGTTATATACTTGTTGCTGAAAAGTTCTTCTATAAAGACTTCATCGAAAAATGTTTTCTCGAGCTTATCGAATTCATTTTTGTTGCCTATAAGGCTCCTGAGCGAGTCTTCGCTCAAATCCACATTCTCCATAAATGCTATCTGGCTCAGCAAGGAATGGACATTGTCGTATCTGTCGAAGTATGTGACTATAGAGCTGAATTCTTCGAGGATGCTGAAATCATTTGTCTCCCGCGCAATCTCATCACATGCCTTGCCTGTGTCGAGGAGTATCTGTTCGAAGCCCATATCGCTCTGCGAGTGCGCCCTGTCTTTGGCCCTTACCAGCCGCGCTATGTCTTCGTTTATTATGTGCTCTTTGAGAGCCACATTTTTGAAAAAAAGATTTTCGAGTATTGACCGCGCCTCTTTAAGATATTCAGGCTCTTTTATCTCCTGCAGTTTTTTGCCCTTAAGCAGGAATTCGTCAAGCGTGTCAAAAAGGACGCTCGGGATATTATTCCTGATGCTCAGGGTTCTGAGCCTTCGCAGCCTTGCGATATCCGAACGTTCGAGGCTGTCATTAAAGATGTTGTTAAGGAGGATATCCCTGTACTCATCGACAACGCGTTTGTTTTCGGGATGTTTATACATAATATCTATCTTCATTCTCTCCTGCTGATAATGGTCTATTTTATATCTAACCGCTATATCTTCCATATATAGATCTTCCTGGGGAGTCAGCATTTTTTCGGAAGAATAAAAGTTTTCAAACGCCCTGTAAAATTCCTCGTTCTCTTTATGGATCAGCTTGAAAATGAAGACAGTTGACTTATGCTCGCCGAATTCACGCATGAAATTGTTCATAAGCTCAGCGTCGTTATCTTTGCTGATGAGTTCTGTTCTCTTCAGGAATTTGCCCACAGACCCCAGTATCTGTTTCTGCCTTTTTCTGGGCTCGCCCCTGTAGTCCGAAGAAGCAAAGAAATAGTAGTTTTTTACTGCGTTGCCCTGAAGGAAAAGCCGGTAGAACGACTCTCTCCCTTCCGTATCGTTTGTGAATACAACCTTTTCATCCTTGTCAAGAAATGCGCCGAACATGATTAGCCTGTTTGAAATATCCCCCTTTATCATGTCCTTCAGATGTTTCTCAACGCCGAACATATATTCGCAAAAACTTCCACCCGTGCCTTTGTGGTGAATGCCGTCTTCAAAGATCGTGAACTCATTGCCCTTTGAAAAAAATCTTATTTGGGACTTTGTCTCTTCATAAAAGTAGGTATTTTCTACGCTGGCTCCCCCGACAAACGCGAAGAACTCGACAGGTCCAAGGGTTCCATGAAACCGGAGGTCTGTAATCATATTAAAATATACCACAGGCCCCGTAAAATATTCTATTTATCTTATTGCCGAAAGATGCCGTATTTGGTTATCATATTTTATGAAGGAAATAATTCTCTTTGCGGCATTGCTCCTCCCTTTTTTAAGTTTTGCTTCTGACGAAACAATAGGCCCCGTTAGAGATTTATCTCCAAGCGGGGTAGACGGGAAACACCTTTTTTTAAAGGCTAAAAATGATATGGATGCCGGGCGATATGCCGAGGCGGTTATCGGACTGTCAGAGGCATATAAAAAACTTCCGGTTGTCGGAGATTATATCCTTTTGTATCTGTCAAGGGCGCATAGCGAACTGGGCAATCTTGATGAGTCGAATTCCCTTATAAAAGAAATCTTAAAAAATTATCCGGACTCGCTGTTAAGGAAAAAGGCCGGTCTATGGAGATCAAAAATATTATTTCTTCCGGCAGCTCTCAGGGTTTAGAGATTTTTGAGTCTTATGTTAAAGACTATCCTGCAGATAATGAGATGAAGTTCTTGTTTGCTCAGGCCCTGAAAAACAGGGGAGAAGATGATAAGGCAAAGAAGATATTCAAGAGCCTGTATGTCGGCAGTAACGGAATGCTTTCGAAAATAGCATATAGCGAGTTTGCGCCCTCTGATATAACAGTATCCGACCTTATTGAAAAAGCAGCGAACCTTATGAATGTTATGAAATTCAAGGAGGCTGAGTCGGTGCTGCGAGAGGCGCTTATCAGGGACGACGGGCAGCACAAATCCGCGATTCTTAGAAAATTGGGACATTCGCTTTTCAGGCAGAAAAAATATAAGGAATCGGCAGAGATCTTCGAAATGGCCGGCGAATATTATTTGAGGGCGAGAGCGCTTTACAGAGGAGGGGAGAGAACTGCATTTGACCTTTTAGTGAAGGAACTGGTTTCGAGAGGGGATAAAAGGGCAGGCGCGCTTTTGATGATGTCTGCTTCTGAAAAAATCAGGAATGGCGAGATTGACGAGGCATTGAAGTTATATAAAAATATAGCGGCAAAATATCCTTCGGAGGCTGAAGATGCATTGTGGAGCAGCGGCTGGGCTTATTACCGCAGCGGCTACTATCAGAAAGCCCTCAATGCATTCACAGAGCTTTATAGCCTTTACGGCAGTTCAAAATATCGTTACTGGCAGGCGCGGTCTCTTGATGGTCTGGGAAAAGAAACAGAACAAATTTATAGACAGCTTGCTAAGAAAGAAAAAAATTTTTACGGTGTGCTTGCACATTTGAGAAAGGAAACAGAAGTTGAAAACCGGGTGGTAGAAATTAACGCCGATCCCCAAACCCCGATACTCAAACCCTATTCGTCGGAGAGGATCGATATACTGACTGAACTCGGGATGAAAAAAGAGGCTGCAGCAGAACTGATTAACATAGCCAGAAAGGCGGATAGTTTTAATAAGCTCGTTTCTGTTTCTTTGAAATTGCAGGAAATCGGGGAGTATAAACCGGCAATAAATCTGATAGCAAAAATGTCTTACGGCGAATCAGCGCGCAATATCCTTTATCCGCTTGCCTATTGGAATATTGTCAAAGAGGCATCAGAAAAACACGGGGTTGATCCATTTATTGTCCTTTCTGTTATGAGAGAGGAGAGCCGTTTCGATCCCGCAGCGTGCTCTCAGGTAGGCGCTCTCGGGTTGATGCAGATGATGCCGTATACAGCTTATGCGATAGACAGAAAGATTAACCTGAATATAACGTCAGAGGAACAGATATACGATGTCAAAATAAATATAGCTCTTGGCTCGTATTATATAAACTTTTTGATAAAAGAGTTCGGTTCTCTTCCCGTTGCTGTTGCGGCTTATAATGCCGGAGATCACATTGTGAGAAAATGGCAGAAGGCAGGGAATTATAAAGCGCTGGATGAATTTATAGAGGATATTCCTTATGGAGAGACAAAGAATTTTACCAAGCGTGTTATGACAAGTTATTTTGAGTATCTGAAACATTCCGGCGAAAAAGAGCTGCCTAAAATACTCTGAGATAAGAAAAGAGGCGATGGGATTTGTTTCGAGCGGCTTTGAATTCTGCCAGCCTTTACGCGGGACAGAATTCACCTCGGAGGCCGAAGGCCGAGAATGAGCGAGAGACTAATCCCATCGCCTCTGATTGCGTTGCCGGCGGTATCTATAGTTCTGCTTGCAATACACTATGACATCTGGTATCTTAAAAATCATGGATCGGAGTAAAAGTCTGTTTGATGATAATCCTCCTCCTTCATCATCTGCCCTTGCTAAGGGGGGACAGAAGGGAATCACGGATAAGACAAAACGGGAGAGGGTCAACAGCAAAAAGGAGGTCACGCCATTGGATAGGCTTAAAAATCTTGAAGACAAGATAGCTGGAGCAATAGAAAAGGTAAAGACATTAAAAGAGGATAAGGCAGGCCTTGAACGAAGGATAAAAGAGCTCGAGACAAAACTTGAGGAGAAGGGTCATGAGATAGAAAGGCTGCAGACAGAAAAAACAGCGATAAAGAGTCAGGTTGAGGGTCTTCTTAACGAGCTTGATGCGTTAGAGGTTGTGTGACGTGGGGAGCGTAGAGGTCTATATTCTCGGACAGAAATATACGGTGAAGGGGAATGCCCCTGAAGAATATATACAAAGGGTTGCTGCTTTTGTTGATGCAAAAATAAAAGAGGTTCACAGCAGCGCTCCGAATATTACCCCTCTGAAAGCGTCTATCCTTGCGGCGTTGAATATTGCTGACGAACTCCACAGGCTGAAAACGGATCAGGAAGATATAACAAGGCATATAGAAGAGAGGGCAGATGTCCTGAGCGGCTTATTTGAGAAATGAGCCGATTGTTTTTACTCTGTTAGCAGCGGAAGGTCTTCTTGCGGGCTTTATGTCAGCATCCCGTATTTTTTCATCTTATTGAAAAGGCTTTTTCTGCTGATGCCCAGCAGGGTTGCCGCATCTGTTTTTTTCCATTTTGTTTCTGTAAGGGCATCCATGATAAGTTTTCTTTCCTCTTCTGATTTTATTGCGTCTATTTTTTTTTTCGCGTTCATCTGCCCGATCTCTATTTTACCGTCGCTGCCTGATATGAGAGAAGAGACCGTCTCCCCTGTGATGGTATCGCTGTCTTCGAGGATTATAGCTTTTTGAATGAGGTTCTCCATCTCTCTTACATTTCCGGGCCAGTTATAATTCAGAAAAAACCTTATAGCAGAGGCAGAAATGCTTTTGAATTTTTTCCCGATGGCTCTGCTATATTTCTTAAAGAAATAGTCGGCTAACAGAGGGATGTCGTCTTTTCTTTCTCTGAGAGGAGGGACATTAATCTCGAATACCTTTACCCTGTAGAGGAGATCATCCCTGAATCTGCCGTCAGCTACAGACTCATTCAGGTCTTTATTTGTCGCAGAGATAAGCCTGAGATCGACTTTTATTGATTTTGTGCTCCCAAGCCGTTCTATCTCTTTCTCCTGAAGAACCCGCAGAAGTTTTGCCTGCAATCCTAATGAAAGATCTCCAATCTCGTCGAGGAACATAGTGCCTCCGGAGGCCCTTTCAAATTTCCCTGTATGCTGTTTGGATGCTCCTGTAAATGCGCCTTTCTCATAACCGAACAGTTCTGATTCAAGCAGTGTCTCAGGGATCGCCGCACAATTTACGCTTATGAACTGCGTGTCCCTTCTGTCGCTGAGTTTGTGTATGGTTTTTGCGATGAGTTCTTTGCCTGAACCGCTTTCGCCGGTTATTAAAACAGTAACATCTGTTGCCGCAACTTTTTTTGCAAGCTCTACAGCATGTTTCATCTCCTTGCTTTCTGCTATGATCTCGTCTTTGACGGCCTTTTCGATATTTTCTGCTTTAAGGATTTGAAGCTCTCTCTGCAATTCATATTTTTCTACCGCCCGGCTTATCACTGTTCTCAGTATCTCTATATCGACAGGTTTGGTAAAGAAATCGTATGCCCCATGCCTGATCGCTCTCATTGCAAGTTCTTTCGAGCCGTAGGCAGTTATCATTATTACAGGCACGGCATTATCCGAAGCTTTTATTCTCTCAAGGACTTCAATGCCGCTCATCCCCGGCATTTTTTCATCAAGGAGCACAAGGCTGTACCCGTTGTTTTTCAGGAGGTCCAGGGCTTCAATGCCCGTGGCCGCAATGTCTGACTGAAGCCCTTCTTTTTTGAGGAATTCCCCAAGAAAGAACTGGATGCTCTGGTCGTCATCCGCAATCAGAATCCTGTGTTTGCTCGGGATAAATGTCATTGTAATACTCCTTAAGCCTGCTTAATATCTTAGCACAGACAATAAGAGAGGAGTTGACAGAAGTTGTTATTTACGCAATGATTCTATTATGCAGGGCAACGGAAATCCGCCTGAGGCGGACACGTTTATCAAATCTGAAATAGAAAGATTGTATGATGCTGCCTTTGCCGATGGGAACAATGTGCGGCTTATGTGGAAGAGCAGGGAGTTGTTCACTGCGATATTCGATTCAATCGCAAAGGCAAAGCAATCTATCTGCCTGGAGTTTTATATATTCCGCAATGATGAAACAGGCGCTGAGCTTGCGGAGTTACTGAAAAAAAAGGCTGCCCAAGGAATTGCTATATATGTTATTTATGATCATTTCGGTTCTTTTGGAACCCCGGGGAAATTTTGGGAAGAGCTAAAAAAAGCAGGGATAAATATCAGAGCGTCGCGGCCGTTTAAATGGACGTCCCCACTCAGATATGCTTATCGTGATCATAAGAAGCTCATTGTCATTGACGGCGAAAGAGCATTCATAGGCGGATTGAATATCGCAAACGAATATAGAGGATATTATTTCAAGCGGCATAAGGAAGGATGGAGAGACACAGGGATAATGATTGAGGGCCCTGCAGCGGGGGCTTTGTTTGCTATGTTCGGGAAAAGCTGGGTTGTATGGGGCGGAGCGCCGATTTCTAACCCCCAATCCTCATCCACTGCTGTTCAAGGCAGAGGCCTGCCTGTAATGCCGATATTCGCAAGTTCGGCAAGAGGGAGGAGAAAGCTAAGAAGACTGTTATATTACAGCATCAACCATGCGAAGGAAAACATATTTCTCACAACTGCGTATTTTACCCCGAGCAGGCACATGATTGATATGCTCTCCGAGGCTGTCGGAAGAGGAGTAAATGTAAAGCTGCTTCTGCCTTTGGAAAGCGATATATCCGCCGCGCATTATGCGGGGCGGGCATCATTTGTGAAAATTCTGAAAGCAGGCATTGAGATATATAACTATCGGGGGAGGATACTTCATGCTAAGACTGCGGTGTTTGACAGGAACTGGAGTATTATAGGCTCTGCAAATCTTGACTTTCAATCGCTGCGGAGGAATGACGAAGGGAATGTCGGGATACTCGATGAAGGATTCGGGCATCAGATGATAGAGGTTTTCTATGAAGATCTCAAACATTCCGTAAAAATTGAACTAGAGCAATGGATAAAACGGGCTTTCTCTGAAAAGGTCAAGGAAAGGTTTTTTTCTCTGATCAGAAGAAGGCTGTAAATCTATGCCGGCGGAAGATATATAACAAACTTTGTTTTACCTTCAGCAGGCTCTATATTTATATTGCCGCCGATGCTTTTTATAGCATCTCTTGCGATTTTCAAACCCATTCCGTGGCCTTTGCCCTTAGTGGTGACATCCGGCTCAAATATCTTATCTGAGTCTATGCCGGGGCTTAATTCCGAGTCGCTGCAGATCTCTATTGTTATCCTGTTGCCTGCTGCCGTTGCCCTTATGCTTATTTCTCCGTCTTCCCTGACAGCTTCATACGCATTCAAGACTATGTTATAAATCGCGTGGAAAATTGCTTCTTCTTTTATCAGTGTGTTAGCCGCTGTCTCATCATATTCCTCTATGATTTTTGGGGTTTTGCCTTTCACTGTCATGCTGCACAGAAGCGCGACCCTGTGTATTATTTCCCTGAGATTAGTCTCAACAGGCAGAGAGGTCTTTTTTTCAAAGAGCGTGTCTACAACCCTGTTTAACCGGTCTGTTTCTTTTAGTATCGTGTCTACATAGCGTTTTTTTTCGTCGCCATTTTTCAGATCTTCGCCGATAAGCTGTGCCAGCCCCCTAATCGAGGCGAGAGGATTTCTAACCTCGTGCGCAACCTCCATTGCCAATGTCCCTATGCTTGCTAATTTTTCCGCTTTTTGCACATCACTATACATCTTTTTTATTTTTGTAGTATCCATAAAACTAAGTACGGCCCCGTCTATTGTAAATCTGCCTTTTATCGGAGAGAGGGTATAATCTACTGTCCGCATTTTTTCATTTACCTTTACATTTAACTCGGAAGTCACTGTTTCTCCTCTCATGGCAGTCTCAAAATCCCTTTCTATATTAAATAAGGCTTTGATATTCTTTCCTACGATGTCCGATTCCGAGCGTCCGAGGATATAACATGTATGCGGGTTTGCCATTGTTATCTCGCCTTTTTTGTTTACTGTCATTATGCCTCCTGCCATGCTTTCGATTAAATAGGCATATTTCCTGAAAGACTCTGCTATCTCCGTGAACTCTCTGCCGAGCGAGCCGAACTCTGCTATATCTTCAGTATCTTCTTTAAGCAGCCTTCTTGCAGGTTTTATAATTCCGTATGCAACCAGTAAGCCGGCAATAAACGCTGCGCCCGCAAAGATATAGGTCCACTGCTCCGCAGCTTTATATAAAGAGACAAGCTCGGTTACGTAAACGATTTTGCGTTTAAGGATAGTGTTGAAGTTCGTTAAAAAGATAAGGGGCGCGGCTAATGCAAACACGGAAAAAAACAGGGGCAAAAAAACAAAGAGCCCGAGATAGAACCGCTTTTTTAAGAGGGCGGATATTATCTTTTTAAAACGCTCATCATGTCCCATATAGGAAGGAATATCCCGAGCGCGAGAAAAAGTATTACGCCTGCCAGCAAAAATAGCAGTACCGGCTCGAGGGTGGTTGCTAAATTTTTAATTGCATACTCTACTTCAAGGTCATAATAGTTAGATACTTTTGTAAGCATGTCATCGAGAGCCCCTGTCTCTTCCCCGACAGCAACCATCTGCGTAACCATAGGCGGGAAGACCAGCGTGCCTGCCATCGGCTGGGCAAGCCCTTTGCCTTCGCGCACGCTCTCCTTAATCACCTCGACTGCCCTTGAGATAATGACATTCCCGAGAGTCCCTGCGACAATGTCGAGGGAGTGAAGCATTGGTATGCCGCTTCGGTACAGCGTTGAAAAAATTCGCGCAAATCTCGACATGACCGATTTTTCTACGACATCCCCTATGATTGGAATCCGGAGTTTCATCTTATCCCAGTTCCATCTGCCTGATGGCGTCCTGATATATCCTCTTATCATGAAAACAATTCCTGCGGCGGCTATCAAGAGAGGCCAATATGTCCTTATTGCCTTGTTTATAAATATGAGTATTCGTGTCGGCAGCGGGAGAATAACCTTTGCCGATTGATAAATTGCCGCAAACTTCGGGACCACAAATGTCGTTAGAACGAAAAATGCTATTGTTATGCTGACGATTACGATGAGCGGATACCGGGTTGCTGCCTTTATCCTCGCCTTTGTTGCTGCCTCGTGTTCCAGCAGAGACGCTAATCTTTCGAGGATGTCGTCAAGCACGCCGCCTTCTTCTCCGACTTTTATCATGCTGACATATAGCGGCGAGAATATTTTGGGAAATCTTGCAAGAGCATCGGAAAAAGAACTGCCTTTTTCTATATCCGCCCTGATGTCTTCTATTGTTTTACGGAGTTTTTTGTTCTTTGTCTGTTCTGCGAGCGTGTCAAGGCTCCTGAGGAACGATATGCCTGCCGTAACAAGAGTTGCAAGCTGCCGGCTGAAAACTATGAGGTCTTCAGCCTTTATATTGCCGAAAAGCTGCCATCCCGAGGCAATAGGAGATTTGGCTTTTTCTCCGGATTCTATCTTTATAGGTATGTATCCTTTTGAAAAAAGCTGCTCTGCAACAGCGTCAGGCGTAGGAGCATCTATAACACCGCTTATGAGGTCTCCTGATTGAGTTCTTACCTTATAAGTGTAAGTAGGCACTGTTATTCTGTTTCCTGCGTTACCCTGATTACCTCTTCAATGGTCGTAAGGCCTTCCACTACTTTTATAAGACCTTCCTGTCTCATAGGGCTAAAGCCTTCCTTTAATGCCTGTGCCTTTATTTCGCTTGCAGGGGCCTTTTCTATGATAAGTTTTTTGATGCTTTCCGTAATCAATAGAAGCTCAAACAAGCCCTCCCGTCCAAGGTATCCAGTGTGGCGGCATTCATTGCAACCCTTGCCTCTATACAGGAGAATTTTCCCTTTGACGCCGATCTTCCTTAATATCTCCGTTTCGGCTGTGTAACTTTCTTTGCAGTAAGGGCATATCTTTACTATTAGCCTCTGCCCCAGAACTCCGATCAAAGAAGATGTGATAAGGAACGGCTCGACGCCCATGTCTATCAGACGCGCTATTGCTCCGACCGACTCATTTGTGTGCAGGGTGCTTAATACAAGGTGGCCTGTCAGGGCCGCATGCGTTGCGATTGACGCTGTTTCAACGTCTCTTATTTCACCGATCATTATCACATCGGGATCCTGCCTGAGTATTGATCTCAAGCCCGATGCGAATGTGAGCCCTGCCTTTGGATTAACCTGCACCTGGTTTATTTCAGGAAGGTTATATTCTATAGGATCCTCTACGGTTATTATATTTTTTTCCGTGGCGCTTATGTTTCTTAGCGATGAATACATTGTTGTTGTCTTACCGCAGCCTGTAGGCCCTGTGGACAGTATGAAGCCATACGGCATACTGATGAGTTTTTCATAGGAGCGGAGCACATTCTCCGAGAAGCCAAGATCGCTGAGTCTTAATTGGGGAAGCCCTGCGGTTTTCTCAAGGAGCCTCATGACGATTTTTTCGCCGTGAATCGTAGGCAGCGTTGATGCCCTTACGTCGAATTGCCTGTGCTCAACGTTTATAGGAAATCGTCCGTCCTGAGGCACCCTTTTTTCAGCTATGTCCATACCTGAAAGTATCTTAAGCCTTGAGATTATGCCGGCATGGAGGTGTTTGGGAGGTTTCATGACATCGTGCAGCTTCCCGTCTATTCTGAACCTCACTCTCAGGGATTCCTCATAAGGCTCTATATGTATGTCGCTGGCCCTGTCTTTAACAGCCTGCGTAACTACCGTGTTTACCAGTTTTACGATTGGCGTGTCTTCCATCATAGACTCCGCTGCCTGGACGATCTTTTCCTTTTCAGGGGAATAAACATCAGCGGCTTTCATAACCTCTTGCATCCCCCCCCTGTAATATTTATCAAGCGCCCTCAGTAGTTCTGTCTCTGCCACAACAACGGCATCTACCGGCATTCTTGAAGCCCGGGTTATCTCATCCATCGCAAATACGTCGAGAGGATCTGTCATTGCAATAGTTAGTCTTCCATTATTCATTCCGATAGGCAGCACCCTGTGTTTTCTCGCGAGTAGCTCAGGCACCATGTCTAATGCCGCCGGTTCTATAGTGAGAAACCGCAGCTCTTTGAACTGCATCCCCAGCTGCGCGCTGAGAGCCTTTGCCATAACATCTTCCGTAATATAACCAAGACTGATAAGCGCCTCTCCGAGCCTTTTCCCGAGACGTTTTTGCTCCTGAATGGCTTTGTCGTGCTGTTCTTTGGTTATTACGCCAGCCTCTATAAGCAGTTCTCCCAAAAATTTTTTCTTCAGCACCATAGCTATATCCCCAGCTTATAAGAACCGAGCCCGAGCAGGTTAAAGGTTACGCGAATGCTGTAATCGCTCGGCGTGTTATTCACTTTATCCGGCGGTTTCCTGTTAAAGGCTATTATCATGCCCCAGCATTGCCGCTGATAGTTCATATTGATTTCAACATCCCTCAATTCTCCCTGCCTGTCATCATACCAGAATCTGGTTCCGGCAGACAAGTTCTTTGAGTGTGTATAATTTATTCCGGCATCATAATAGAGGGTATTATTAGCGTCGCTGTATCTCTCGCCTATGGAGACCGCTATCTTATGAAAATTTATGGTCATGCGTGAATTTAGGCTCTCAAGCCGTCCGCTATTTGGGTTATATGAAGCATCGCCTTGCATGCTTAAAGGCCTTGAGAGCGAAGCAGCGATGCTTATCGGAGAAAGCGGCCTGTCTCCGTTATAGGAATTGAACGACTCCGATATGTTTAAGGTAAAAAATTCGCCTTTCTTATCGAGGAAGCGGTTCACGATAGAGAGTCCGATTGTCGACTGTTTCGAGTAAGACTCTGTCGAATCGAATACCGGCACATTAAGGGTGTCTCTTTTAAGCCACGGGACAAAAGTATATCCAAGAGAGGGCTCAACAGCATGGGTAAAAGATGCGTATTGTTTTGTAATCCTGCTGGATGCTGTGATGTTATAATCAAATGTATCTCTTTGAACTAAATCTTTAAAGCCTTCCGCCTCATTTTTTTCTAAGTAATATATTGTTTCCCTTAACCCGAGATACTGCGAGAGGACGACCTTGTCTCCAAATGAATGCGCAAGCTTCGGGTATAAATCAAACCGCTGTCCTGACGTGCCTCTTTCCCTTGAAAATTTTGCCACAGACGACGTAAGAGAAAAGACTGCGGGCCCGATTCTCTGGGGGTTGACGGTAAAGCCGCCTTCAGGCAGCCTCTGGGCAACCTCAGAATTATGGCTTTCCTCTTTAAGGTCAATGAGATACTGCGACATCAGGTATATGCGCGAGTTATTTACGGGCAGGGATATCTCAGCTGTTGATTCAAGGAATCTCGTTATTCTCTCATCGCGGTGTATGCTGTATATTCTATAGAAATTCTCATCATTTACGAGATTCAGATTCATATAAGCCGAAAGATTATCTTTGGTCCTTTTTTCGTTTGCGGCTTTTATTTCATAGATACTCCTGTGTATTTTTCTGTCATAAAGGTGATATAACCAATTTTTCCCTTCAACACCGCCCAGCCCTACATACCGGTATTCAACCCCCTCTCCAAAACCTCTTTTGCCGTACCAGTCAAGGTTAAATGTCGCGTCCTTGTCTTCATCGATTGCCCAGAAGAATGGCTGCCTGTAAAATAAACCGCTTAATCTGGAATAACCGAGCACAGGCGGAAGAAATCCGGTCTTTCTTTCTGTCTTCACAGGCGCCCAGAGATATGGAGTGTATAAAACAGGCAATCCCTTGATATTGAAGGTGGTGTTTCTCGACGTAAGCCTATCGCCGATAATTATGTCGACCTTGCTTCCTTTAAAGCACCATGCAGGGGAAGGGCCGTCGCATGTTGTGGCTGTGGCCTTTTCAAGAAAGTATTCTTTTTCTCCCCTCTTTTCCATTACAGGGCCTGAGACGTGAAAGTTGTCATGCTTTGAAAACACTTCGGCATTATAAAATTTTCCTGTTTTTGCATTCATATTATACTCAGCTCTTTCTGCCTTGATGAAAACGTCAGGGGTGTCATATCTTACATCGCCTTCGGCAAAGACATCAGAGGTTTTTTCATTATATTTCATCTCTATCGCCTCTATTGTTACGACGCCTTGCTGGACCTTTACAGAACCTTTTGCTATGTATGTTGATGTCTCTTTGTCGTAGTCCAAGGAGTCCGAAATTATAGTGGTTGGGAGTTCTTCAGCAAAGCAGGTTGCAGTGAACAGCAAAAATAGCGCAGAAGCGCAGCAGAACAGCAATGCGAATCGGTGAATCGGTGAATCGGTGAATCGGTGAATCGGCTGACAGCTAATAGCTGATAACTGATAGCTTCTCATAGCTTTTCCCTCAGCCCCGAAAGAATGCCTTTTGCTCCAAGCGCCTCTTTTGCCTCTCCTATTGTATAAAAAGAACCGGCAATTAAAATAAGCGGATGGGTGAATGGGTGAATGGGCGAATAGACTGACAGGTGAAAAGGTGAATGGGTTAATAGGTTAATAGGCGCAACTGGATTTTTCTTTTTCCGATTCATCGATTCACCGATTGACCGATTCACCATCTTTTTATTTACCGATTCACCCGATAGCGATTCACCGAGTTTTATTGCCATTTCAATAGCCTCGATAACAGTCTCTGCGGTGTGCACGTTAGAGAAACCCAGCGCCGATGCATATTTTGCAAGCTCTGAAGGCCTGGCAGACCGTTCGTACCCTGGCGCGGTTAGGATGATTTCTGATGCCAGCGGCAGCAGCGGCCTCATAATTCCCTTTATATCCTTATCAGACATAATCCCAAGTATGATAATCAGTTTGTCATATTTTGCAAGGAAATTTTTTCTGAGCGCGCCTGCTAATGCTGCCGATGCCGCTGCATTATGCGCCCCGTCTATTATTATCGGAGGATTATTAGAAATAAACTCAAGCCTGCCCTGCCATATGGCATTTTTAAGTCCAGC
>Ga0172370_10005689_pt1 | contig 15995 bp, 18 predicted proteins | sample LakKiv5m_FD_114538 | JGI IMG/M metagenome (GOLD analysis project Ga0172370, IMG submission 114538) | Freshwater microbial communities from Kabuno Bay, South-Kivu, Congo - kab_022012_11.5m | ecosystem: Environmental > Aquatic > Freshwater > Lake | place: Democratic Republic of the Congo...
CGTTTATATGGTGGCAGATAGATTGGATTAGGTGTGTTTTTCCTAGCCCCACCCCTCCGTAAATAAATAAAGGATTGTATGCCTTAGCCGGAGAATCAGCGACAGCGAGAGCGTATGCATGGGCGTGGCGATTGGACGGGCCGACAATAAAATTATCAAAGGTGTAGCGCGGGTTAAGTCCGGCGGTGGCAGAGGGCTCCTTGAATTTCGCCTTCGCGCTTTGCGAATTGCCTTGAACCGCCTCGGGCGCGCCCTCTCCGATCTCCAGGCGCAGGTTTATCCCGCCGTCAAAACAATCTTTCATGGCCTCCATGATCGCCGGCCTGAAGTTTTTTTCGATCCAGTCGCGGAAAAAAGTATCCGGCGCCTCAAGGATAAGCTCCCCCGTTTTTTCCGAACGCGGGTTAAGGGGTTTTATCCAGGTATCGAAAACCGTATCGCCGAGCTTGTCTTTAAGTGGGCCCTGGGAAGCGCCCCAGGCCTGCAGGATGTCTGTCATGAGCACCGAATTAACAACTTATTAACACCTTGAATAAATCTGTGGAAAAATCACACTGTAAATTATAACAGAGCTGAAAGAGTTTGCAAGCAGAAAAGTTAAGTGCGAACCATTATACAATAATTTTTACCCGCGTCAACAAAAAAAGAAGCTTACCCACAGCGCACACTTTTTATTGACTTCATAAAGCTTTATGTTATAATTGTACAACATTAAAAAACCAATACCTTAAAGGAGCGGTTGATCATGAAAAAACATCTCACTACGCCTACAAATATCGTCGGGAAACGTAAACACGGGTTCCGCAGCAGGATGTCCAGCGCCACTGGCCGGCAGGTGCTCAAACGCCGCAGGCAAAAAGGCCGGAAGTCGATCTGTATTTAATGCCGGCAAAAATTTTTATTAAATTAGTCGAGCTATACCAGAAGGTAATCAGGCCCTGGCTGCCTCCCTCCTGCCGTTTTACCCCAAGCTGCTCCGAATACGCGAAGCAGGCGTTGGAAAAATACGGCGTTATAAAGGGCGCCTCCTTGGCTACTAAACGCCTTTTATGCTGTCACCCATATTCCGGTCGGTCCGGGTATGATCCTTTAGTTTAAATTATATGGAGAATTGTTCATGGATAAGCGCACAGTATTAGCTATTGGTTTGTCGCTTTTAGTGCTTTTAAGCTGGTCAGCATTTGTTTCGAAAACACAACCTGTTGATAATAAAGGAGTTATAGCAACGAGTAAAGCAACACCCCAAGCCGCTCCTACCGCCCTCCCCCCTGTTTCTGTGCCAACCAGCACCCCGGCCCCGGCCTCTTCCGAGGAAACTTTAAAAGTTAAGCGCGATAATATTGAAATAACTTTTATTGAATCCAGGGCTGCAATCAAAAATATTTATTTTCAAAACCATAAGTACGCCCTGTCTTTAGCCAACGGCTTGGCTTTTGGGCCTGAAGAATGGACATATAAATTGACTAAAAATGCAGGCGATGAGATTGTTTTTGTCCATACCGGGAGCCTCGAGCGGATAACCAAAAAATTTATCTTTGCTAAGCCTAATTATACCATAGAGTTAGAGTTACTGGTGGAGAACCTCTCCGGCCAGCCGTTAAAGATCAGTTCTCCCCTCTTCCTCGGGACCCTGGATTTTTCTTCAAAAAACCCCGATGCATCATATCAAGGCGTAACTGTTTTTGTTAATGGAGATTCTTTATACCCTAATGCGCGCAAAGATTGGGAAATGTCCAATGTGAAATATGTGAGCTTGCATGAAAGGTATTTCTGCGGCCTGATCAGTCCGGAGTCAGGCACATTTTCCGCGTTCATTAAAAAAGGTAATGGTAATTCTTTTGTAGGGTTAATCCATCCAGATTGGACAATTCCTGCTGGGCAAAAAATTACGAATAAATTTACTATCTATCTGGGGCCACAGGATTTGCGTCTATTGCAAGGAATCAACCCAACCTGGGGCCACGTAATTTACTATGGTAAGCTTGATTTTATTGCCCAAATACTTTTGCAAAGTCTTGAATTTATCCATAAGCTGGTCCCGAACTGGGGTTGGACAATTATCATTTTCAGTTTGCTTATCTATGTCATCCTTTATCCGCTTACTCTGAAACAAATGCGCTCGATGAAAGAGATGCAGGCTTTGCAGCCTAAGATCGAAGCCTTGCGCAAGATGCACAAAGATAACCCGCAGAAACTGAATAAAGAGATTATGGAGCTTTATAAGGAGCACAAGGTTAATCCTTTGGGCGGATGTTTGCCTTTATTATTACAGATGCCGATTTTCTTCGCGCTCTATCAGGTATTAATGCGGGCAGTGGCATTGCGAGGTGCCAAGTTCTTGTGGATTAAGGACTTATCTGCACCAGATCAGCTCTTTCGGATTAGCGGTTTTGATGTCAATATCCTCCCGATTCTGATGGCAATCGGAATGTTTGTGCAGCAAAAAATGTCCATTGTGGCCGGAGCCTCCAGCGAGGCAGCTCAACAGCAGAAAATGATGCTTATAATCATGCCTCTAATGTTCGGGTTTATCTTCTATAATATGCCCTCTGGCCTGGTGCTTTATTGGTTCATTAATAGCGCGCTAATGATGGTTTATCAGGTGCGCACCAGGTACTCTAAATGACACCTAAGATCAGCGTTGAGGTAGAGGGGAAGACCGTGGCAGAGGCTATCAAAAAGGCCCTGAAGGAATTGAGTGTCCCGCGCAATAAAGTAAAAATAGAGGTGCTCGTGGATGAAGAGAAGGGGCTATTTGGCATGGCAGGAGCTAAGCCGGCTAAGGTGCGCGTGAGCACGATTAAGAGCAAAGAAAATACTTGACAAGCTGCAGAATTCTACGATAATAAAGCTAAGGTTAAGGCAATGTTCCGCGTGGAGCTTTTCATAACTTGTTGATATACAATGGGTAAGATAATTACAATTTGTAATCAGAAGGGCGGCACAGGTAAAACTACCTCGGCAATTAATATTGCTACCTATTTGGCTATATCCGGGAAGAAAGTCGTATTAATCGATCTTGATCCGCAAGCTAATGCTACCAGCGGTATCGGCCTGAATAAACACAGCATCACTAAAAGTACGTATCATGTTTTGCTTGAAGAAGCAGAGCTGAAAGATATTCTACTCGCCACCGCAGTGCCTAATCTTTCCCTAGCGCCGTCCAATCTGGATCTGACCGGAGCAGAGGTAGAGCTCGTCGGCGCGCTAGGCAGGGAATATAGATTGAAGAGGGCGCTGCAAAAAGAAAAAGGCAGCTTCGATTTTTTTATTATTGATTCCCCGCCGTCATTAAGCCTCTTAACTATTAATGGATTATGCGCCGCAGATTCAGTGATCATCCCGGTGCAATGCGAATATTACGCTTTAGAAGGATTGACGCAACTATCTAACACCGTTAAGCTTGTGAGAGATAATCTTAATCCGAGCCTGGCTATTGAAGGCGTACTCTTGACCATGGCGGATTATCGCACCAACCTTACCAAAGAGGTCATCGAAGAGGCGCGTAATTATTTTAAGGAAAAAGTTTATCAGACAGTAATCCCGAGAAATATCCGGCTCACCGAATCCCCGAGCTACGGCAAGCCCATCGCGCTTTACGATAAGGAATCTTTGGGCGCGCAAAAATACGAAGAGCTCTGTAAAGAAATCTTAGGAGGTAACCCATAATGGAGAGAAGAGCTTTAGGCAAAGGCTTGAGCGCCCTGATCCCGGAACACGCGCCTGAACAGCAGAGAAAAGACGAGATTATTTATGTCCAATCTGAATTGATCAAGCCGAATCCGTTCCAGCCGCGCGAAGATTTTGACACGCAGACCATTGAAGAGCTCGCGCAGTCGATCAAAGAAAAAGGGATCATCCAGCCGCTTTTAGTCAGGCGTAAGGGTAGCCACTTTGAGCTTATCGCCGGAGAGCGGCGCTTGCGTGCTTGCAACTCTTTGGGAATAAAGGAGATACCAGTATTAGTAAAAGATGTTGAGGACCAGGATTCTTTAGAGCTGGCCTTGATCGAGAACATCCAGCGCCAGGGTTTAAATCCTATCGAAGAAGCGCATGCCTTTCAGCACCTCATCGATAAATTTCACGTGACCCAAGAAAAAATCAGCGAAGCGTTAGGGATGGGCAGGGCCACTATCAACAATACCCTGCGCCTTTTAAATCTCCCGCATGAAGTTCAGCAGGAGATGAAATTAGGCAGGATTTCTTTCGCTCACGGCAGGACGCTTTTAGAGATCGAGGATGCTAACGAGCAGCGCCGGTTGGTGCAGGAGACGATCTCCAAAGGTTTATCGGTAAGGGAGCTGGAGAATTTGGTCAAGATGCGCCGGCCGAAGATGCCGAAGAAGAAGATCGGAATGGGCGTGCGCGAGCCGATGGTCGGGGTTCTGGAAGAAGAGCTGCAGCATATCCTGGCGACCAAGGTGCGCATCAGCAAAAGAAAAAAACGCGGGCACATTATGATCGAATTTTATTCGCAAGAGGAATTAGATAGGATCATGAACATCTTCCGGGGAGGCGCAAAAAAATGAACCAGGCAGTCTTAATTTTGATCAAGCCCGACGGGCTGAAGAAATCTTTAACTGGCAACATTTTGACCCGCCTGTCGGAGACCAAACTGGAGATCGTCGCGGCCAAAATGGTGCGTGTCTCGCGCGAACTTGCCATTGAGCACTATAGGCATCTCAAAGACAAGCCGTTCTTCGAGGATATTATTAAATATTTACAGGGCGAATTGCACGAACGCAAAAAGGTCATGGCCCTGGTTTATTGGGGGAAGGACGCGATAACCAAGTGCCGGGAGTTGGCGGGCGCTACTAACCCCGAAGAGGCGGACCCGACGTCGATACGCGGCTCTTACGGCAGGATCACGACCAGCGGCGTCTATGAAAACGCCATTCATGTCTCTTCTGACCCCAAGGACGCAGAGAGGGAGATCAAGCTCTGGTTCGAACCCAAAGAAATTATCGTGGAACTGTATCCGGTGAAAAATACCGTAGAAAAGGAATTCAAGAGAAAGGTTTGGGAATGATCCAGAGTATGACCGGTTTCGGAAGCAGCAACGGCAGGGTCTTGCCTTTTGGTAAAATGACAGTAGAGCTGCGCAGCGCCAACCATAAATTTTTAGAGACAGTTTTTCATCTGCCCGTCGGGTTCTTATCGCTGGAAGACAAAATCAAAAAATGCATAGAAAGCAAGATCAAGAGGGGGAGGGTCACCTGCGCCATTAATATCGCCGGCGGGGAAGGATCGGGCGTTGCTATTAATAAAGCCCTTTTAAAAAATTACATCCGCTCGCTTAAAAAGGCGGGTAGAGAATTCGGGATAAAGGACGATTTGAGCCTGAATACCCTGATGCATCTTCCGGGAGTGCTTTCGCTCGAGGAAGGGAGAGTCCCTGCGGAGAGCGTCTGGCCGAGGCTTAAAATTCTGGTGGAGAGGTCGGTCAATGAATTAGCCCGCACGCGCGCCAAAGAAGGAAAGGCGCTTTTTGTTTTCTTAAAAAGAAGGGCGCAGGGGTTAAAAGAGCAGCTGGAGATCATCAAGGCGAGGAATAAAAAGATCACTAAAGATAAGCTGGCCAAATTGCAGACCGATGATGAGCGCTGCGCGTTTTTAAAAGACGCCAATGTAAGCGAAGAGATCGAAAGGCTGGCGTTCCATATCCGGAATTTTTCCGGGAAACTGGCCAAGGCCGGGAGCGTCGGCAAAGAGCTGGATTTTATCGCCCAGGAGATGCAGCGGGAAGCCAACACCCTGGCAGCCAAGACGCTCGATACCCAGGTATCTGCGCGCGTAGTGCAGATGAAGAGCCAGATAGAAAAGATCCGCGAGCAAGTGCAGAATATAGAGTGAGAAAACAAGGCAAGGTCTTCGTGATTTCCGGTCCGTCGGGCTCGGGTAAGACTACCCTGCGCGATGCGGTGCTTAAGGACAGCGCTTTAAAGAAAAAGTTCGCCAAATCCGTCTCGTTTACCACCCGGCGCTCGCGCTCGGGAGAGAGGAACGGGAGGGATTATTTTTTTATAACTCCGGCGGAATTTAAGCGGCTGCTCAAGGCCAAGAAAATCCTTGAATGGACGCGCTATTTGGGCTATTATTACGCCACAAACCGGGATTTTGTAACGGGTAAGCTTAAGGAAGGCAAGAGTATAATGCTCTGCCTGGACTTCAAGGGCGCGGCATGCGTTAAACGCCTTTTCCCGGCTGACACAGTCACCATTTTTATCAAACCGCCGTCGTTAAGGGCGTTGCATCATAGGATCTCCCGGCGCTGCAGCCGCACCAAGAAAGAAGAAGTTGCCAGGCGGCTTAAATTGGCCCGGCAAGAAATAAAACTTGCGCACAAATTTGATTATTGCCTGGTAAATAAGGACCTGGCGCAAGCGGTTAAAGAATTAAAAGGCATTATTTTAGGCAAACTTAAATAAAATGAGAGAGGGGTAAAGATGGTCTATCTGGGAAGAGAAACGTTGCTTGATAAAAGCTGCAACTCGATCTATAAGCTGGTCATTCTGGCGAGCAAAAGGGCGCTGGAGATAGCCGAGGGCCAGCCTAAGCTGGTAGAGGCTGCTGCGACGGTAAAGCCTTCGACCGTGGCGCTTATTGAAATCTCCGGCGGTAAGATCGAATGCAAGATCAGCAAGCCTAAGGATTAATTCCGATGGATAAAACAAAGAATATCATTCTCGGCGTCACTGCGAGCATCGCTATTTACAAGGCCTGTGATTTGGTGCGCCGGCTGCGCGATGCGGGGTATTCCGTGACGGTAGTGATGACCAGAGAGGCGGAAGAGCTTATCAAGCCGATCGTCTTCCAGAGCCTTTCGGGGAATAAAGTCTATACAGGTATGTTTTCTGACCCGGAAGAGTGGGAGATAGAGCATGTTTCTCTGGCGGATAAGGCGGATCTAGTCTTGATTGCGCCGGCTACGGCGAATATCATCGCTAAAGTCGCTGCGGGCATCTGCGACGATCTGTTGACCTGCGTTATATCTGCGACTAAGGCGCCGGTAATGTTTGCCCCGGCGATGAATACGAATATGTATAAGAATAAGATCAACCAGAAAAACATTAAGGAATTAAAATCGCTGGGATATAGATTTGTGGAGCCGAGAGAGGGTAAGCTTGCCTGCGGTAAGTCCGGCATCGGTTGTTTGGCAGAGGTTGAAGTAATTGTCAAGGAAGTAAATAGGTTGCTTTAATATGGGCATAAAGTATAAAGTAAATAGTAATTTTTTTAAAGCTTGGTCGGCAGAGATGAGTTATGTTTTAGGTTTTATCTCTGCTGATGGCAGCTTGGAAGATGCGAGCTATTTAAGGGGTAAATATCTCAGGATTCATAGTAGTGACAAAGAAATCTTAGAGAAAATTAAGATTGTGATGGGGTCTGAACATACGATAGTAAAAATTGCGCCCAAAGCCATTGTTTTGCGGGGCAAGCGGTATGTGTCTAAAGAAAAATACATGCTTAGAATAGGAAGCTGCGAAATTTATACTGACTTGGTGGATTTAGGGATAACGCCGCGCAAATCGAAGACTATAAAATTGCCTGCCGTGCCAGTCGATTTCGCCGCGTACTTTATTAAGGGGTATTTGGATGGGGATGGATGCATTAGCTGTGATGATGCAAATAAAAGATTAACCGTAACTTTTACCTCTGGAAGTAAATTATTCTTGGAAGAGTTGTCAAAAATGATTAATTGCTGTTTAGGGCTTAAGCACCACGATGTATTTAGTAATAACGGGGCATTCCAGATAAAATATTCTACGCAAGAAGCGATGAGGCTGTTGAGTTACGTTTATTCCGACTGTGGCAATGAACTATATTTAACGCGTAAATATATAAAGTTTTTAGAGTTTAGCAAGGTTTATTCTAACAGGGTATTAAATTATGGCGTGGTACCCAAGCGGTTAAGGGAGTTGTCTGCAAAACAACTATTCACCGGTTCGAGTCCGGTCCACGCCTTTAATTAAAATCGCGCCGGGGTGTCGGAATGGCAGACGATACGGACTTAAAATCCGTTGTCCGTAAGGGCGTGAGGGTTCAACTCCCTCCCCCGGCATTTAGAAAATAATTAATAGGGCGCGAGGGCCGGAATCCTTTTGTACCCGTCATTGTTGACGCTCGGGTGAAACCTGCTTAGCAGATCCGATCGGGATTTGCAAGGTAATATTTGTATAGGAGAGGTAGAATGGGCAAAATATCCGCTTCTGTATTAGTGATGGCTGTGTTTTTAGCTGGCTGTGCAAATCCATCCTATTTAAAAAAGGTTGATAATTTTATACCGGTTAAGTGGGAAAAAATCGTGGTTTTGCCATTTGCCGGCGATGAGCGATTCACAGATGAGGCCACCAGCTTGTTTGCCATGCAGCTTTTGGATCAAAAAGATTTTATTATTCTTGAGCCATCCGCCATTCAGGATTCTATAGATAAAGTTGTGGTTAATAAAAACTCAAGGGGAGGTATTACGATATCTGAAGCTCAAAGGATTGGACAATTGGCTAATATAAAAGCTGTTTTTCTCGGGGATGTTACATCATACAACAATGGGATTACAATGAATGGATTTGTTACCGTAAGATTGATAGATACAGATAGTGGAAGGATAATTGCCGCAAGCCATAAGCCAAGTGGGTTACTATTTGGTTGGAGCGAGCATCAAGCTGTTGTGGTCGCTATCGAAAGAACGGCAAAAGACATGATAGGGGTTCTGAAAGATATTGCAAGTAAAAGCCAAAAATTATAAAAGACAATGAAGGATGCAGAAAATGTTCGGGATTCCGAGATAGTGCGTAATATTTACAAATTCAATTTCTTTTTTGCTGGGTTGGTGTTCGCGATTGTTTCCTTCGCCATGCAATTTCCTATCAGAAGCGCTTGTTTAATATTGAGAATAGCAGAGAGTTTCTCATGGGTATTATTTCTTATCACTGGGATTTGTGCTTTGTATGTTTGCGGAGGGTTTGTGACAAGACATACTGATCCGGTTTTAGAAAAACGCGAAGAAAGACTTCCTTTAGTACGATTTTGGATGTGGATATTGTTTGTAGCTGCTATTATAATCTTGGCGACTGTTAAAGTGGCAGATTTGGCTTATACGGTTCCAAAATAGAGGACGGCGCAGCTACGTTTACGGTAGTCATTTTTATAAGTAGTTGCATTTCTTGGAAATGTAGGGTTCGCCTGGCGTCCACGACTACCGGTAATTATTGAGATTGAGGCGAACAAAATTGAGGGCTCATAGCTCAGTAGTTTCGGCTGCTGCCGAAACTACTCCTCGGGATACAAAAGATGTATCCCTCGTCGTTGGTTAGAGGTATTCGCTATGAGCTTTGATAAGTAATAGATATGGGCTCATAGCTCAGTTGGTTAGAGCGTTGCGTTGACATCGCAAAGGTCTGAGGTCCGAATCCTCATGGGCCCACCAGTTTTATTATAAAAGGAGAAAAGCATGCCCGAAAATGCGCGCGAGTTCGGCCCGTTACAGAAGCTGATGGATGACCCGGATATCTCCGAGATCATGGTCAACGGCCCGGAGTACGTATTTATCGAAAAATACGGAAAGAGGACTAAGACTGACGTAAAGTTTGCCAATGAAGAAGAGGTCCTGAAACTCGTCCAGGGGATGTACAGCCTGCGGGGCAAACGCGTGGACAAAGATGTGCCCTACGCGGATGTCTGCCTTGAAGACGGGACGCGCGTTAATGCCATTATCTCCCCGATTTCGCGCTTCGGCATCGCAGTTACTTTCAGGAAATTCTCCAAAGAGATCAATAGCTTGGAAGATTTAGTGAAGAAGGGAACTTTGAACCAGCGCGCAGCGGATCTCCTGGTGGCTGCGGTCAAAGGAAAAATAAATATTCTCTTCTCCGGCGGCACCGGTGTCGGAAAGACTACTCTGCTGCAGATGCTCTCGCGCTATTTTGCCGGTAATGAAAGAGTCATTACTATTGAAGATGCGGCAGAACTTAAGCTCGAACAGGAGAACGTCATTTCTCTGGAAACCCGGACCCCGGACAGGGACGGCAAAGGCGGGGTAAGTCTGCGCGATTTAATCCGCAATGCCTTACGTATGTCGCCGAACCGCATAGTGGTAGGTGAAGTCCGCGGCGCAGAAGCTATTGATATGTTGCAGGCTATGGCAGTCGGGCACACCGGGACCATAGGTATTATCCACGGCAATTCCGCCCGCGATGTCATTGCCCGGCTTGAAACCATGGTGCTTATGTCGGGGATAAATTTGCCGCTCTGGGAGATCAGAAAATTGATCGCCTCAACAGTTAATATGGTAGTGCACATCGAAAAAATGAAAGACGGAGTACGCCGGGTTACGCATATTACCGAGATCCGCGGTTTAGACCGGGAAGAGATACAATTTAACGACCTCTTTATGTTTGAGACCAAGAAGGTCGAGCCGGACGGGAAGATCATCGGCGAATTAAAGCCTGCGATCAGGTATTTCCCGCTATTCTTCCAGCAGTTCCAGAAGTTGGGGCTCTTAAGCGAGAAGATATTCTCCAGTGAATAAAACAGATTTAGATATATTAAGGCATTCGTGTTCGCACGTCATGGCTCAAGCGGTCAAAGAGCTCTGGCCGGAGGCGCGCCTCGGTATCGGCCCATCCATCGAAGACGGTTTTTATTATGATTTTGACAAGAAGGAGCCGTTTACCGACGAGGATTTAATAAAGATCGAGAAGAAGATGCGCGAGATCATCGCTAAGAATGAGCCTTTTATCCGCGAAGAACTCTCCAGGGCAGAGGCGCTGAAACTTTTTAAGAAACTCAACGAGCCGTATAAAGAAGAATTGATCGCTAATCTCCCGGATGAGACGGCCTCGATCTATAAAACCGGAAAGTCATTCACTGATCTTTGCCGCGGGCCGCATATAAAGTCTACCGGTGAAATAAAGGCCTTTCAATTACTCTCTGTTGCCGGCGCGTACTGGCACGGGCTTGAGACTAACCCTATGCTGCAGAGGATTTACGCCACCTGTTTTGAGACCCAGAAACAGCTGGATGAATATTCGGCGAATCTGGAAGAGGCTAAGAAGCGCGACCACAGAAAATTAGGGCCCGCTTTAGAACTTTTTGATATTTACCACGAGGAGGCCGGCGCAGGCCTGGTTTTTTATCACCCCAAAGGTGCGATCTTGCGCAAAATCATCGAAGATTACGAGAAGGATGAGCATTTGAAACGCGGATATCAGATCGTGGTCACCCCGCACATTATGCAGGCAGAGCTTTGGAAGACCTCCGGCCACTACGATTATTATAAAGAGAATATGTATACTTTTAAAATCGAAGAGCGGGAGTTTGTTTTAAAACCGATGAATTGCCCGGGGCACATTTTAATTTACAAGTCCAAGATGCATAGTTACAAGGACCTGCCTCTGCGCCTCTTTGAGCTGGGTACGGTCTACCGCCATGAAAAAGCGGGAGTTTTACACGGGCTCTTACGCGTGCGCGGGTTCACACAGGACGATGCGCATATCTTTTGCTTACCCGAGCAGCTGCGTGCCGAGATTAAAGGCGTTATAGATTTTGTTTTTGATGCGATGAAGGTCTTCGGTTTCAAAGATGTGGCCATCGAGCTAAGCACCCGTCCGGAGAAACATATCGGAAGCGAAACGGACTGGCGGGCCGCAACCGATGCGCTGGAAGGCGCGTTAAAAGAAAAAGGATTACAGTATGAGATCAACGTCGGAGAAGGCGCGTTTTACGGTCCGAAGATCGACATCAAATTAAAGGACGCGCTCAAAAGGTCCTGGCAGTGCGCGACTATTCAATGCGATTTCGCGCTCCCCAAGAGATTTAACCTGGCTTACATAGATTCCGAGGGGAAAGAGAAACAGCCGATCATGCTGCACCGCGTATTATTAGGAAGTGTCGAGCGTTTTATCGGTGCTTTAACCGAGCATTATAACGGAGAGTTCCCGGCCTGGCTTGCTCCGGTGCAGGTTGAGGTAATCCCGATCAAAGATACGGTGAGAGAGTATGCGGAAAATACTAAGAAGCAATTGGAAGCAGCGGGCGTGCGCGTCGAAATAGATATTCGTAACGAGACCTTGGATAAGAAAATACGCGCAGCCGAGATAAATAAAATCCCCTATATACTGGTCGTCGGAGAACGCGAGGCCAAGGCCGGGAGTGTAGCGGTCCGGCGCAAAGGGAAGGGCGACCTAGGCGCTAAAAAGACGGAAGATTTTATCCGGGAATTAAAAGAAGAGATCAAAAACATGGCCTAGGCTCGGAGCTTAGGCGATAAACACAGGAGGTGTGCTATAAAAAAGTTCATACGCGTTAACGACAGGATCCGCGTGCCGCAAGTCAGGCTTATCGGCGCACAAGGAGACCAGCTCGGGGTAGTCACTATCCAGAAGGCATTGGAATTGGCTAATCAGGCTGATCTGGACCTGGTGGAAGTAGCTGCCACCGCTTCTCCGCCGGTATGCCGCATCATCGATTTCAGTAAGTTTAAATACGATCAGGAGAAAAAAGAGCGCGAGGCCAAGAAACACCAGAAACAGGGCCGCTTAAAAGAGATCCGCTTAAAGCCCAATATCGATGACCATGATTTTGAGACCAAGGTAAAGCAGTGTATATCTTTCCTGAAGAAAAAAGACAAGGTAAAGATCAACCTCTTCTTCCGCGGCCGCCAGATGGAGCATCTGGACCTGGGCAGAAAAGTTTTAGATAGATTTATCGCATCCGTTCAGGTGGACGGACAGATCGAAAAGGCGCCTGCCTTAGAAGGCAGGATCATGTATTTTGTGGTCTCACCGAAATAAACCAAGTAAAGCGAGGAGCGAGTAAAAATGGGAAAACTGAAGACCAAGAAGGGCGTTGCCAAGCGGTACAAGCTGACTAAGAAGGGTAAATTAAAGTACCATTCCGGCGGAAAATCGCATCTGGCGACGAGTAAATCGACCAAGAGGAAGCGCTCTTTAAGAAAGGCTTCGTATCTGGGCGAGAGAAAAGAGAAGGCGTTCATCAAATCCATGCTGCCTTACGGCTAACCAAAGGAGTATCAATGGCTAAGATAAAACACAGCGGAGCAACACGCAGAAGGAAGAAGAGATTATTAAAAAAGACCAAAGGTTTCTGGGGTAAAAGGTCTAAGCAGTTCCAGCAGGCGCGCCGGGCGTTGATGCATGCCCTGGTGTATTCTTACCGCGACAGGCGGAATAAGAAGAGAGAGATCCGCTCGCTCTGGATCGTGCGCATCAATGCCGCCTGCAGGCAGGCCGGGACGACCTATAGCGCTTTTATGAACGGGCTTAAGAAGGCCAAGGTCAGCATCGACAGAAAGATCCTCGCGGATCTGGCGGTCACGGATGCCCAGGCATTCAAGAAATTAGTCGATCTGGTCAAAGAAATTAAGAAGGCGTAAACTTAATCCAGGGGCAGGGTGTGATGGATATTAAATCTATTCAGGCGCAGATAGAAAGCGACCTTGCGGCAGTGCATTCGCAGGGCCAGTTGGAAGAATTCCGCTTAAAATATCTCTCCCGTAAAGGCGCCCTGGCCCAGCTTACTGCGGCTATCCCGACTTTGCCGCAGGCAGAGCGGGCAAAATTCGGACAGGAAGTAAATGCGCTGAAAAATAACCTCGCTTCCCTTATTGCGGAGAAAGAGAAAAGCCTGGGCGCAGGGATAAAAAGCGGCCCGGAGATATCCGATGATATCGGGATGCCGGGGATCGCCCAGGAATTAGGCCGCCTCCACCCTATCACCCAGACGATCAACGAAATATCCTCCATGTTTACCCGCATGGGTTTTTGCGTTGCAGACGGGCCGGAGATCGAGACGGAATTCAATAATTTTACCGGCTTAAACATCCCGTTGGAGCATCCCTCCCGAGACGCCTTCGACACATTTTATTTAAAAGATTACGAGAAGCTGCTTTTGCGCTCCCACACCTCACCGGTGCAGGTGCGCGCGATGAAAGGCCGCTTACCACCTTTGGCGATAGTCGTCCCGGGTAGGGTTTACCGACCGGATGCGGTGGATGCCAGCCACTTGTTTATGTTTCACCAGATCGAGGGTTTTATGGTGGATGCGAATATCACTTTTGCGGATTTAAAAGGGTCGCTGGAGATCTTTGCCAAAGCCGTATTCGGAGACGATATTAAAATGCGTTTCCGGCCGCACTTTTTTCCTTTTACCGAACCTTCCGCCGAAGTAGACATATCTTGTATTATCTGTAAGGGTGCCGGTTGTTCGGTCTGCGGGAGGAAAGGTTGGCTGGAGATCCTCGGTTGCGGGATGATCCATCCTAATGTATTCAAACAGGTGGGAATCAATGCCCAGAAATACAGCGGATTCGCTTTTGGCATGGGTATTGAGAGGATCGCCATGCTTAAATACGGCATTAATGACATCAGGTTATTCTTTGAGAATGACTTGAGGTTCCTCAAACAGTTTTAATCTATGAAAGTAACCTACAACTGGCTAAAAGATTTTACGGATATCAAGCTTTCTCCGGAAAAGCTCGCCGATAAACTTACTATGGCAGGCCTGGAAGTGGTCTCGCTGGAGCAGAAGCATGGTGATTTTGTTTTTGAGATAGAAATTACCTCTAACCGGCCGGACTGGTTGAGTGTCACGGGCATTGCCAGAGAAGTAGCGGCTATTACAAATTCAAAGATCAAAATCCAAAGATCAAAATCACAGGTCAAAATTAAAAATTTAAAAACAGAGAATCTAGAAATCAAAATAGAAGATAAAAAAGATTGCCCGCTTTACACGGCTAAGATCATCCGCGGGGTTAAGGTCGGGCCTTCCCCGGAGTGGCTAAGGTCCAGGCTGGAATTAGTAGGCTGCCGAAGCGTAAATAATATTGTAGATATCACAAACTACGTCTTATTTGAAACCGGAGAACCATTGCATGCGTTTGACCTGGATAAATTAAGCGGGTCATCTATTATTGCGCGCCGCGCGCGCCCCGGAGAAAAAATCGTTACTATCGACGGAGAAGTAAAACAGCTCTCGCCGGATATTTTAGTCATTGCGGATGCGCGTAAACCGGCTGCCTGCGCCGGGATCATGGGCGGGAAAGACACGGAAGTGACGGAGGGCACTAAGAATATTCTTTTGGAGGCTGCGGTATTTAATCCTATTTTGATCCGTAAGGCCAGGCAGGCGTTGGGCCTGCAGAGCGAGTCAGCTTACCGCTTTGAGCGCTCTGTGGATGCGTCAGCAGTGGAGCCTTCCTCGCAGCTGGCTGCGGATTTAATTGAAAAACTTAGTCCGGGTAAGACTGTTTTAGCTAAAAGCGCAGGCACCAGCAAGGTCGTCGCGAAAAACATAACCCTTGATTGCGCTAGAGTAGCCAGGGTTTTGGGAGTGAAGATCCCCGCGCAGAAAATTAAGATAATGCTGCAGGCGCTGGGATTTACAGTCAAGGCAAAGTCAAAATCTAAATTCAGCGTTTTAACCCCATCGCACCGCCAGGATGCCGCGCTGGACGTGGATTTGATCGAAGAGATCGCCCGTATTTACGGATACGAATTAATACCCCGGACTATTCCGTCCATAAAACCGCAGGCTTTTAGCTGGGGCGTGTTGGATGCGGCCGCTTTAATAAAAAATATTCTTACCGGATTAGGCTTGAATGAGGCGATAACCTACAGCTTGACCGAGCGCAATTTAGCCAAGAGCCTGGGCTCAACGGAGAATTTACAGGCAGTGGAGATCCGCAATCCTTTAAGCCGGGAGCAGGAGATATTAAGGACCAGCATCTTGCCGAGCCTGGTAAAATGCGCCAGCCTGAATTTAAACCAAAAACAGGAATATGTAAATCTTTTTGAAGTAGCCCGGAGGTTTTACGCATCTGATAAGGGCCCTAAAGAAGAATTGTGTTTAGGCGTTCTTCTCTGCGGCAGAAAATCCCTCTCTCTGGAGCAGGGGATGGTCAAGGATGAGGCGGGCTTACTGCATTTAAAAGGCATAATCGAAAACATGCTTTTAAGGCTGGGGATAAAAGAATTCAG
>Ga0172370_10005693_pt1 | contig 15987 bp, 12 predicted proteins | sample LakKiv5m_FD_114538 | JGI IMG/M metagenome (GOLD analysis project Ga0172370, IMG submission 114538) | Freshwater microbial communities from Kabuno Bay, South-Kivu, Congo - kab_022012_11.5m | ecosystem: Environmental > Aquatic > Freshwater > Lake | place: Democratic Republic of the Congo...
ACGGAACGGACTCAGAATGACGAGAAGAAAACAACGCTCACTCGTCGAGGGAATCGAGCAGGGCAAGGTAGCTCTCGTAGCGTCCGGCATCGATGGCACCGGATTCGACAGCCCCGATGACCGCGCATCCTGGCTCGACCGTGTGCGAGCACGAGGAGAAGCTGCAATCCGGCATATAGCGCAGGAACTCGGTGTAGTAGAATCGCAGGTTCTCGCGAGTGATGCCGGAAAGGTTGAATTCGCGGATGCCCGGCGTATCGATCACATAGCCGCCACCCGGCAGTGGAAACATCGCCGAGCTGGTGGTGGTGTGCACGCCCTTGCCGGTCTTGCCACTCGTCTCGGCGGTTCTCAACTCCTCGCGTCCGACAAGAAGGTTGATAAGCGTCGATTTGCCCACCCCCGAGTGGCCGCTGAATGCCGACACCCGGTCGCGCAACAGCTCGCGAAGCTTCTCGATCCCCCGGTTATCCTCGGCACTGACCAGGCATGTCCGGCAATCGAGCCGGTGATAGACATCGAGATCCTCCTCAACCATCCCATCATCGTCGAGATCGATCTTGTTGACCACGATCAGGAGCGGCAGACGCTCCGACTCGGCGAAAACGAGGTAGCGGTCAACAAGACGGCTGTTGAAGGGCGGATCGTCAAACGAGGTGATCAGCACAAGCTGATCGATATTCGCGACGATGACCTGCTCCTTCTCTTTGCTCCGGTTGCGACGTACCTCCCGGCGGCGCACCAGCGACGTTCGGCGCCTTTCGACACGAAAGATCACCCCTTCAGCCATGTCAGTCTCTGAGGCCTTCAGCCTGAACTCGACCCGATCTCCTACAGCGACGAGGTTCGCTCCCTCGTTTTCGCTCACGGTACTTGGCACGGTTCGGCACCTGACCTTCAGGCCATCGCCGGTTTCAACGATGTATGATGCCCCGGTGACCCGTGTCACCACTCCGTCAAGCGTTTCTTTCATTTCATTCGACAAAACACAGATTATCCTCTGAAGCGCAAGCAATGCAGACCGCAACCACGGCGACCCGGCTCCGGAACGCAAGGCTGAAAATATACATAATTCCCCCATTGAAGCGCATGACGATCATCGTTCAGCCAAAACATGATGTCAGTACCAACACAAAACAATCAGCATTCACATCGCAAAACTAAAGCGTAATTATTATTATATTTTATCATGAACAAACGCTGACTTCCGGTTGGCTTTTCGACTCTTTTTCTCTCCTTCAACACGTAAAAAAATGTCCATCATCAGCATCGATCGCGCCATAGTCAGCGGCCTTGACGCCTTTCTCGCCTCAAACCAGCTATCCCGGATACTGGTTTATAACGTGGGCGAAAACCCTCTGTTCAGAAACTTCCCCTTCTTTTTTCCTCTTCTGCTCTTCTGGTTTGGCAACAGCTCCGTCGAACGGCGCAGCAAGATACTGAACGGACTTCTGGCCACCTGCTTTGCGGTGTTCCTCTCGGTCACGATGCAGTACGTCCTCCAGGTTCATACGCGACCACTGATCGACACATCCCTTCACCTGCACATCGTCTCGCCTGACTGGGATCATCAAAGCTCATTCCCAAGCGACACCGCCATGCTTTACTTCTCGCTCTCCACCGTACTTCTTCTGCTGAACCGCCGCGCAGGCATCATCGTTTTCGTATGGGCAGCAATCAGCGCAGGCCTGTGTCGCGTCGCCATTGGCTGGCACTACCCTTCCGACATTCTCGGCTCGCTTCTGATCGGCCCTTCCGTAGTGTACCTTTTCAGCAAACAGGCATTTCTCAACCGCTGGATCGAGCGGGCACTGACCACCCTGCAAGAGAAGATGCATATCGTCAATGCCTTTCTCGTGCTCTTTTTAGCCGAGACATATCACCTGTTTCCGGGTCTTCGAAGCATTGTCCAGACCATCATCAGAGTTGCACGTCAGAACCTTCATATTCCGGGACAGTAACCTGCAAACTGCCGGGTTTCAGGCATTCATTCAGCCGACATCAGCAAGTGAAATCCGCTTCCTGAAGTGATTTTCGTAATAGGCTCTGATCATGGCATTTTCAGGCTGTGAAAGCAATTCATCCCTTTTAACCAGTTCGAACGCCGCCGATCTTGCCGAACGCATGATCTCACCGTCGGTCAGAAGGTCGGCGATCTTCAGGCCGCTCACCGTCCCCGACTGCTCCCGGCCAAGCAAGTTTCCGGCTCCACGAATTTTCAGATCGATTTCAGAGAGCCGAAACCCGTCATTGGTCGATTCAACCGCCTGCAAACGCTCTTTGGCGTCACCAGTGAGCTTAGAGCAGACAAGAAAGCAGGAGGAGGAGTGCTCTCCCCTGCCAACACGCCCCCTGAGCTGATGAAGCTGCGAAATGCCGAAGCGTTCGGCATGTTCGATCACCATGATCGTTGCATTGGGCACATCGACGCCAACCTCTATGACCGTCGTGCCGACCAATATGTCGATCTGACCGCTTCTGAACGCCTCCATGACAGACTCCTTTTCGGCTGCAGGAAGCTTCCCGTGAATCAGCCCGAGCCTCAGCTCAGGAAACACCTCGCTTCGGAGCTGCTCATAACTCTCGGTGGCCGCCTTGAGGTCCATCTTCTCAGACTCTTCAACCAGCGGATAGACAATGTAAGCCTGCCGTCCCTCTGCGATTTGCTGTCGCAACAAACGGAACAACTCCGGTTTATCCTCCTCCCTGCAAAGACGCGTGCGGATGGGCTTGCGCCCGGCAGGCATTTCAGCAATCACGGTCACATCGAGATCACCATAGATACCCATGGTGAGGGTACGCGGAATGGGCGTGGCTGTCATAAGCAGCACATGAGGATTCTCGGCCTTCTCCTGAAGGGCCTTGCGTTGCAACACCCCGAAACGGTGCTGCTCGTCGATGATCACCAGCCCGAGATTCCGGAATATCACCCCCGATTCGATGATGGCATGGGTACCGACCGCGATGTCGATCTCGCCCTGTTCAAGCCGGGCGAGCGCCTCCCTGCGCTGCTTCACGGGCTGTTTGCCGGTAATGAGCGCAACCCTGATGCCAAGTGGTTCGAAAATGCGCTTCAGACCTGCATAGTGCTGAAACGCCAGAATTTCAGTCGGCGCCATGAAAGCCGACTGCACCCCGTTGTCAACGGCAAGCGTCATGGCGAACTGCGCCACGAGGGTCTTGCCCGACCCCACATCGCCCTGCAACAAGCGGTTCATCTGGCGGCCGCTTTTCAGGTCGTGATAGATTTCACGCACCGCTCGCTTCTGCGCGCCGGTCATGGTAAAAGGCAACTGCTCATGCAGGCTCGCCGTCATGCGCCCCGAGTGATCGAAATGCGCCGAGGTCAGGTGCTGTCGCTCTTCGGTGCGACGTAAAGCAAAAAAGAGCTGCGCGAAAAACAGTTCGCTCCACTTCATGCGATACCGGGCCCGTTCGAGCTGTTCCGGAGAATCAGGAAAATGAAGCTGGCGATAGGCTTCAGACAGAGGCATCAGATTGAAAGAATCGATGATCTCCTGGCAGAGATATTCCGTGATGCGAAGCGGATGGTCACGGAAGGCACGATGAACGATCCTTCTGAGCGCCGCTGAATTGAGACCCGCCTGCTTCATAACTTCGGTCGTCGGATAGATCGGAATGATCGATCCGGTCTTGTAGAGTTCGTCGTCTCCCGGCTCCTCCTGATGCTCGTCCCCGTCACCACCGCCAAGCCGATCGTAATCGGGATGCTGCATACCTGGGGTGCGACCGAAAAAGGTGACTCGACCATGAACAGCGACCATATCGCCATGCCGGATGGCTTTCGAAAAATAGTGAATGCCCCGGAACCAGGTCAGTTCAAGCACGCCAGAACCATCGCTGATCTGCACTTTGAAGCGCGAAGTTCCGCGACCGCTGTTTTCAAGCTTCGTACCGGTAACGCTGCCCACGACCGTCACAGTCTCGCCATCATGTAATGCCCCGATACTTTTTATCGTTGTGCGATCCAGGTAGCGTCTCGGAAAATAATCATACAGATCGGCAACCGACACGAGGCTTACTTCAGCCAGTATCGCCGCACGCTTCGGACCAACCCCCCTGATGTTCTGCAAAGATGACAATCGAGACATGACGATTTCAGCTCTTTGTTTGTTTATTAGAAGAAAAATGAGTTTATTTCAGGTCAACTGTTTATTGTCATTCAGACAACGTAATTCCAAAGGTCATGAAAACAGATATTCATCCAAAGTATAAGAAAGTTACGGTCAACTGCGCGAACTGCGGCAACAGCTTCGAAACCCGCTCCACGAGATCAACCATCAAGGTCGATATATGCAGCAACTGCCATCCGTTTTACACCGGCAAGCAGGTGCTCGTCGATACCGCCGGTCGCGTCGAGCGCTTCAACAAACGCTTCGCCAAAGCTGCTCCCAAAGCCGCTGCGAATTAAGCGATTGCCTGAAACAACTCATCTGATACTACCATGAATGTCAGGGACGTTATCCAGAAAATCGAGCCTCGCATGAAGAAAACCATCGAGGCTTTCCAGCACGAGATCGCCTCGATCCGCACCGGCAAGGCCACCACGGCCCTGCTCGACCGGGTCAAGGTCGAAGCCTACGGATCGCAGATGCCGCTCAAGCAGGTCGGCAACGTCGGCGTGCTCGATGTTCACACGCTCACGGTGCAGGTCTGGGACAAGTCGATGGTCGGCCCGACCGAACGCGCCATCCGCGACGCCAATCTTGGCCTCAATCCTTCGTCCGACGGCCAGAACATCCGCGTCAGCATTCCGCCTCTGACCGAGGAGCGCCGCAAGGAGTTCGTCAAGCTCACAAAGAAATTCGGAGAGGATTCGAAAGTTTCACTGCGCAATCTCCGCCGTGACATCATCCACGAGATCGAGAAGCTCGAAAAGGAGAAGCAGATCGGCGAGGATGAGTGCAAACGCGGCAAGAAGGATGCCGACGACCTCCTTCACAAATACGAAAAGCAGATCACCGAACTGATCGCGCAGAAAGAAAAGGAGATCATGGAGGTCTGACAAAGCACTCTCCAGATCGACATCAATTGCAAAAGCCGGGACTCCCCCGGCTTTTCGCGTTTGCAGCGTTTCAAACACGAACACACAGAATGCTCTTCTTCTCCAAATCGATATCGAAATCGGCCTTCACAACCACCATTGCCGATCCCTCGATTCGGGCAGGCATAATTCCGTTTCTGAAACATACATGCAATATCCACGTCTGTCATGCTGAGTCCGACGAAGTCGGGCGAAGCATCCAGAACTCGTTGTAATTACATGAAAGATATGGAATTGGCATAACACCCGCCCCTGCACAACCACATCAAACCACCAAATCACGACTTGTCGGGACACACATGGCGCAGGATCGGGAGGTTCAGGGTGAACAGAGCGAAACTGTTTCACCGGCCACCTCTTCCAGCTCCTCGCATGGGGCCCATACCTGGGCTGTGTCCGCGCATTACGCCTCCCGGCGGTATCGACCGGATCGGGCCGTAACGATACTGGCTGTATCCGCTTCGATTCGGTATGCCGTCACCGTCGCTGTCACTCTCGGACACCAGATCGTTGAGGCCATCCCCATCCTTGTCGACGAAACGCTGGTACTTGCCGTCGTCCTGTGCTTCGGGCAGTTCGGAAGGTCTGACGGCATGTGGCGAAGCAGGAGGCGTACCTGCTCCAAAGGCATCATGCAGTACCGGCAGTAGCATAACCATGACAAACAAAAAAACAAAGCGCCGTTTCAATGGCATCGCTGTAGCGTTGAAACTCCTGCCGGCAGGAGTTGCGGTACCCCGGACGGCAGGAAAAGTTATCGTAAAAAAGGCATCAGCGACGAGGCCCGGCTCCTTTCGGTCCCGTACCGTCACAGACGCCGGTGCCGGTACCCGATCCTGTTGTCGCTCCCGCTCCCGAACCATCCTGCGGACGGACATAATCGGGATCCTGGCCGTTCGGGATGCCGTCACCATCTGCATCACTCATACGGTCATTGACACCGTCGCCATCCGCATCGGTGTAACCGCCACCGATCATTTTCTGCATCATGTTGCCAAGCCCGCCTTTGGCATAAACTGACGAAGCGGATGGCAGGGCAAGCAACGCGCCGCCGACCAGCATGATTGTAACCATTCTTTTCATGTGTGTACCTCCTTTGCCGCAGCCGACCGGTCTTTCCAGAACATCGGACAAACCGCGATTGATCATTGATATTACCTTGGTGGACGGCAGAGTATCGATCCTCATACCGCATCCATCCGTGATCAATCAACTTTCGTGCCGAAATTCAGAACAATATTTTTATCTGATTTTAATCATGAGAGTTACCAGATTAACCCCGGTGTGAACATCAATCCCGGCCATTCAGTAGCTCGACCGCCCGGTCGAAGATTCGACCAGATCGTCGAGAAGAAAAAAGGACACAAAGGACATCAGGGACTGAAAGGACAAAAACAGAATCCCACTATCCATTATCCACTATCCTCACTTCAATCCGTACTTGGCGAGCTTGTAACGCAGATGCCGTTCACCGATACCGAGCGATTCGGCGGCCCTGGTCTGAACATTGCCGGCCTCCTTCATGGCCGCGAGGATCAGCGAACGCTCGAACGCCTCGACCCGTTCGGTAAAATTCCCGCCAGAAGCCGTGCCCGCCGGTTCCGACCTGGGCTCGTGCACACACAGCGGCAGATCGGCTGTTACGATCATCTCCGTCCGGCACAGCACGACCGCCTGGCGAAGAATATTCTCAAGCTCACGCACATTTCCGGGAAAGTCGTACTTCATGAGCATATCCATCGCCTCCTTCGATATGCTGGCAACCCGCTTGCCATCCTCTTCACTGTACTTCCGGATACAGGCCTCGACCAGCGGTGCAATATCCTCCCTGCGCTCCCTCAGAGGCGGAATCCTTATCGATACCACGTTCAGGCGGTAATAGAGATCGCTCCTGAAAGTACCCTCGCGAACCAAAGCCTCAAGGTCGCGGTTTGTGGCGGCGACAATCCGGGCGTCGGTCATGACGGGGGTCGTGCTGCCAAGCCTTTCGAACGATCGCTCCTGCAATACCCTCAGCAGCTTGACCTGGAGCTGAGGCGGAATTTCACCAACCTCGTCGATGAACAGAGTGCCTCCGGCAGCAGCTTCAAAACGTCCTCTCCTCATGCGATCCGCCCCGGTGAAAGCCCCCTTCTCATGGCCGAACAGCTCGCTTTCAAGCAGATGTTCGGGCAACGCTGCGCAGTTGACCGCGACAAACGGTTTCTCGTGCCTGCTTCCCGCAAAGTGAACCGCCCTGGCCACCAGCTCCTTGCCCGTCCCGGTTTCGCCGGTAATGAGCACGGTCGCACTGCTCGACGCCACCCGTCCTGCCATGCTCATGACCGCCTGCATGGCCGATGAACCTGAGATCACACCGCTGAAACTGAACCTTTCCGCAAGCGCTTCGCGGAGACGACGGTTTTCGCTGATGAGCTGGCGCCGTTCGAGCGCTTTTTCGATCAAGCTCTGGAGGTGGCGCAGATCGACCGGCTTGGTGATGTAATCCACCGCCCCCTGCCTCATGGCCAACGTGGCAGATTCAACCGTGCCGAATGCCGTCATGACGATCACATCGATGGCCGGATTCATCTTCCTGAGAGCTTCAAGCAGTTCGACACCACTCATACCTGGCATCTTGAGGTCGGTCAGCACCAGATCGACGGCCTGTTCACGGGTCATTTCGAGCGCAAGGGATGGACGGGCGGCCTTGAGCACCCGGTACCCCTGTTTCGACAGGAATCCGCTGATACTGTCGAGCTGCAAAGGTTCATCTTCGACGACCAGAATCGTATGTTCCATCATAATTCGTAGTTGTACCGGCGGCTCGGGCCGTCGGGCGGTTCAGACAACCGGCAGCGTTATCCTGAAGGTGCTGCCCTCATGCTCACGACTCGCCACCACAATCGTTCCACCATGAGCCTGTACGATCCGGTTAGCAATGGCGAGCCCCATGCCGGTACCATCCTCCCTGGTGGTAAAGTAAAGATCGAAAATCCGGGGCAGTTTTTCCCCGGAGATGCCGCAACCCGTATCGGTGATCTCGATGACGGCCTGCCCGTTCAGAAGTGATGCGACGACCGTGATCAGGCCACCGGATCGCGTCGCCTGGACGGCATTATGCACGATGTTGAGCAGCACCTGCCGCATCTGCTCCTCATCGAGAGCCACACTGGCATGACTGGAGATCATCGCGGAAAAACGAATTCCAGCCATTTCCACCTCCCCTTTCAGCAACGGCAGGTACGAAGAGACAAAATCGTCGAGCACGACCGTAACGAGGCTCAGGCGCGCAGGAGCAGCAAATTTCAGAAAACGGGTCACAATCGAGTTGACCCTGTACACTTCGGAAACGATCGAACGCACCAGTTGCCGGTACTCCTCCTCGTCACTTTCCGGAGAAAATTCTATATCGAGCCGCTGGGCGAGAATACCGATAGCATTGAGCGGATTCCTGATCTCATGCGCCACACCCGAAGCGAGTTCCCCCATCGCCGTGAGCTTCTCCCTGCGTCCGATGATCTCTTGCATCGCCCGCTGCTCGCTCAGATCCCTGAGAACGCAGACCACACCCTCGACCTGGCGCATCGGGCCGTCGATTTCGCTGCAATGGACGGAAAGATAGCGATTGACGTTCCCGCTGAGGCACTCGAACTCCTCGTGCGAAGTATCGCATTTTCCTTCGAGCACCTCACGCACCGGGTTGAGACACGCTGCCGGCAAGACCGCCGCAACATCGAGACCACGCACGCTCTTTCCGGAGAGGCCGAAAAGCGTTTCGGCAGCACTGTTGAACAGAGTGACACGAAATCCTGTATCGATGGCCACCACAGCATCGGCCATGCTTTCCAGCACCGCCGAAGAAAAATTTCTCTCCCGCTGCCATGCATCGCTCACCAGGGCCTCCTTCCGGCGGGTAATGGAGAGCGTGACGACGGCGACCGCCCCTATCGTCACCAGCCCGAGAATCATGAACATACGACTTCGGAGCTTATTGAACGCCGCATCGAAATGGTCGGTCTTCAGTCCGATGCGAAACAGACCGGCACTCCTGCCATCATAGCTGAAAGGCTTCACCACCTCGTAGACCTGACGGCCTCCGAAGGTGTATAAACGCACCGAAGCCCGCCCGAGACGGAGCGATGAGGAGAGAAAAGGATCAGACCGGATACTTTGACTCACCCAGACGTTTGGCGTAGCCGCAAGCACCGCCGTCGAGTCCTGCCAGATGATGTATTCGATACCAGTCGTATCGGCACCGATACCCCTGACCAGCTTTCCTATACCGAGAGTTCGCCTGAATTCGAGAAGCCCTGTGGCGTCCATGCTTCCGGCAACGACCCCGCCACTCTGTCGTCTGATCGCCGCCACGATCAGGGGAATACCTCCGGACGAAGGGGGCCTGAAGATAAACCAGTGCCAGTCGCGCTTCCCCGACATAACCGGTTCCAGACCGGCAAGAATCCCGGACTCCTTTTCTGAAAAATCGGACCCATCGGAAGGAAAGCGGGTTTCGGTTCTTCCCTGACTGTCGGCAAGCATGAGCGAGCGCAGCCCTGCAGCGGCGGCCAGACCGGAACACTGCGACGGCGCCACAAGACGCTCTTCGCTCATCCGCCCGATCATCCTCAGCCTGTCAAGCAAACCGTCGGCAAAAAGCGACTGGCTTTTCCGGTACCCGGAAAGCGATTGTTCCGCCCCTTCGGTCATCGCATCGATCAGAAGCAGCGCCTCCTCACGCATCAGGTGGCCAATCTCCTCCTTCCTGTAGCGGTACTCGAAGAGCGTTGTCACCAGAAACAGCAAGACAAGCCCCGAAAAGAGGGCCGCCAGGTGCCACGGACGAACCGAAAAACGGCTCTTATCTGAAGGAGAATCAGACGTCATGATCTCCGGAACATTGTGGTGTCACGATTATTGTGATACTCTTTTTATCTGTCATTCTGATCCCGACTTGTCGGGAGAAGAATCCACTTCTTCCGGATAACACCGAGGCGCTTCGACTGGATGCTACTTTTCGCTCCCGATACATCGGGACAGGATAAAATGAAGAAATACAACATTTATGAGGCATGTTCATGGTAAGGAGCATCGTGATTTGGCAATCCATGTAGATTCAGCCAAGCAGTTAACTCTGGAGCACTCTTTAAAGAACATGAAATTCAATAGAGTTCCAATAATGGTCAACCCCACCAATCACAATCCCCCAAGTATACCACTGTGTTTCCGCCGCTTGCTGTACTTGCCCTCGATCTATTGAGATAATCCCAAACCGGCATAAACCTCCCCAACAATTCACAGGGGCTGACCTGCGTGTCCGCCCTCCTCCAGTCGATCATGAAGAATTTCAAGCACCATCCATCCCCGACTATTTTCTTGAGAACACCCTATTTCCCCCCGCCTTTGTTTGCAATGCGTTACAATATTTTTACATTATTACTATATATTGGCTAAAGCAAGGGCACTATCACCTTTCCCCCGCAGCAAATGCCTCATGCAACCGACATCATACTGATCATGCTCTTCGGACAACGCGGTGAAGAGCCACTACCGAACACACACCAGAGCCATCATTACGAACAATGGCTTAACCAGGAGCCAGTTGCGGCAATTAGAACCATTATTATTCAACCGAATTCCAAATCTGTTCGATGAACTGTAATAAGCTTGAGAAGAACGCACCGACAAATAACACGCTACTTTATAGCGTTTATTTGTCCAAAACAGCATGTAAGGCGCTATAGAGTAGCGCTTATAAACAAGTTAGCGTTCATGCCAGAGAAACCAAGAAAATGCAATAATTATTAAGAAATGTAAAAAATGTATTTATCAGAAATTAACATAGAAGGCTATAAAATATTCAAAGAAATATTTATAGCAAAACTCAATGAAGGCTTAACAGTTATTGTTGGAGAAAATGGCACAGGGAAAAGTGCTATAATTGATTCTATAAGGGTCTTGCTCTCAGAAGATGAATTTGGTAGAGTTGGCATAGGTGAATCAGATTTTCATAGAGAACTTACCAAGCAGTCAAAGGAAAAGGGTGTTGATAAAATTTTAATTAAGGGATTGTTTTCAAGCCTTAATGACACTGAGCAAGTTGCATATTTACCTTGGCTTGATTATTCAGATAATACTAAAGCTATATTAAATGTTGCAATCGAAAATAAAGAGGATAGTTTAGGAAAATATAAATGGAATAAATGGGGCAATGAAACAGTAAGCGGTATTTTTGAAGCTGAACTTGTTGAAGCTATACGTTGTATTTATCTTCCTCCGCTTCGTAATGCCCCCGAAAAATTACAGGCGTATAAAGGTTCGCGATTAGCCAGGCTTATTAAAAATCTTACTAATAATGACGATGGAAAACAAAGGGCAGAATTAGAAGGTAAGGCCAATCAATTCAACAATGAATTGTTGAAACATGAGGCTATTCAAGATATTGATAAAATAATAAAAGGAAAAATTATTGATGCAGTTGGTTCTGTCTTTGGACAAGATGCAATGATTCAATTTTCTGAAATAAATTTTAATCGCATTATTGAAAGGCTTAAACTCCTTTTTTATCCCACGTTAATGGATAATAAATATCCGGATAAAGATAAAATGTACAGGGAACTTGATGAAAATAGTTTAGGATATAATAATATCTTATATCTCGCAACGGTGCTGGCAGAATTGGAGGGTCTTAAAACTTCAGAAACTCTTCTGAAGATTCTACTTATTGAGGAACCCGAAGCACACCTTCACCCTCAATTACAATCTAAACTTCTGCAGTATTTGAAAGAACAATCTAAAAAAAATAATTTTCAGATAATTGTTACCACACATTCCCCTACAATTGCTGCTTCTGTTGGTCTTGATGCGATTAAAGTAATTACAATGCCAACAGTTTTAGATCAGCCTGAATATTGTGAATTATCAAAATGTGGTTTGAATGAAAACAGTAAATTTTTTCTTGAACGATGGTTGGATATAACTAAATCAACCTTATTATTTGCAAGAGGTGTATTATTTGTTGAAGGGATTGCAGAAGCATTAGTAATTCCTGAATTAGCAAAAACCGTAATAAAAAAACATGAGACCTCATTTTTATCAGAAAAGAAACCTGAAACATTAGAGGATTTTGGTATTTCAATTATAAACATGAATGGAATTTATTTTGATCATTTCATGCAACTATTTTCAGGCTATTTAAAGGATTCATCTGTTTTTATTGAAGAAAATATTGATAAGATAAATATATTATGTGCAGGTATTACTGATAATGACCCGGAAGTTGAAACAAAACCAACAAAAGACAATTTAAAAGTTGGTAAAAATAGATGCCTGTACATGATTGATGAACTAATAAAATATAGCCCTAAATGCAGGCTTTATAGCAACCTTAAAACTTTTGAATATGATCTTGCTATGGATGGAGTTAACTTAAAAGCAATGCATGAAGTTTTATTAGAAACATTTACAACGGATGGTGATTTAAAAGCACAGGCAACAGAATATTCTAAAACAGATTGGAGTAAAAAGAACGATACAGAAAAGGCTGATGCTTCTAAATGGTTATTAGATAGATTAGGCAACTCAAACCCTGTAGGGAAGGGTGAGTATGCACAACAACTTTCTTATAAATTAAATAAAAAAGAGATTGTCTTATCTGTACCAGAATACATTGAAAATTCAATTAAGTGGATAATTGGTATTTCTGAAAAGCCAAGTAAATCATGACAGCAGAACAGTTGCGACATATTATTTATAAAAGGCTGAATATTTCTGTACAGGACGAAAATATTGAACGGCTAACACAGGAACAATTAGAGTTTATTACACATGATATTAATGTTCCTTGTTATCTTGAAGCGTGCCCAGGTAGCGGGAAAACTGAGGTTGTTGGTATCAAAGCCGCATTTGAGTTAATAGATTGGAAAGCAAATTTTTCAGGTATTGCAATTGTTTCATTTACAAATAATGCATCGAGCGAAATTGAAAAAAGAGCAAAATATTATGCCGGTACAAATGCTACTTCTCATCCCCATTTTATTGGAACTCTTGATAGTTTTTTTTACAAGTATATTTTGTGTCCTTTTTTTTATGGTCATGTCGGGTTTATTGGGAAAAATGGTGATTGCAGTCCGCGTTCAATAATTGACGAACGCTCCGAGGCAGAATTTTTAAACAATATAAAATATCAAACAAAGACATGGTATGCTATCCCTAATCCGAGCAATAAGGCAGATGCTGACCCATATATAGGCAGACCAATAAGTGCTAATAGATATTACTTTGATGTAGTTAAAAATGAGTTTATTGTTTTACCTCCTATAAAAAATGCAAGAATTTCTTCAACTCTGTCTGAAATTTTAAACAGACCTGAACAACAGACTTATTTAAAACCTTTATTGGATAGCTGGCTGACCAAAGAAAAAATAATTGATGGATTTTGGGTTTCAAAAAAAGCATTTTGGCGTGACGGTTTTCTTACTTTTCGTGATTGTGAATTGATTATTTTACGAATAATTCATAATAAGCCTAACATTCGCAAAAACATTATAAAAAGATTTCCCAATATTCTAATAGATGAATGTCAGGATTTATCTCCAATGCAATTGATAATTCTTAATTACTTGGTAAAAGACGGTTTGAAAGTTTTCTTTATTGGTGATTTAAACCAGTCCATTTACAAATTTAGGGAAGTCGACCCTCAACTGATAACTAATTTTATAAGTGAGTATAAATTAGTAAATCTTCGTCTTTCTAATAATTTTAGAAGTAACCAAAAAATTGTTGATGTCTTTTGTAAAGTTTTTCCCAATACTATTGTTGGTAACGAAAAGCAGCTTCTTAAAAATTGCTTATTATTAATTGAATATGATGAAAATGAAATACCTCAATTAATAAAACGTTATCAGGAAATAATTGTTGAAGCGAATAAAGAAGCGAATAAAGAAATAATTAAAGTATCTCAATCATCAATAATTATTAGAGGCTCAACATTATTAAATAGGTTCCGCCCTTTTAAAACTAACAGTCAAAACCCATTAACTATTTTAGCAATCGCTTTACAGTTATGGAACTCTGAGCATAAAAATGCGGAAATAATGGGCAGTACAATTTCACTTTTTGGTTATTTTCTCTCGAAGTCGTTCTATAAAAACGAAGGCAACATTCGTAATCAATATTGCCCGGTATCAGTTTCTAATGCAAAATGGCGAGTGTCTTTATCAAACCTTCTAACAGCAATAAGCAAAGAACTTTATCCATTCCAAGATGAAAAAGGGAACAAACTTACATTTAGCAAATGGGCAGTTTTAGTAAGAAATTATCTCTCAATTCTTATTTCAAAACTCCCGGTTGAATCTTATATTAATGCTTCTGATGTTACAGTTCAAGTTGAAAGAGGTTTCGGTTCAATTTTGGTATCAGATAATGTTTCACAATATAAATCTGGCAGTAATATAAGAACTACAACAATTCATGATGTCAAAGGTGAGACCCTTGATTCTGTAATGGTAGTTAGTTCTTTGGACAAAAAAAGTAAAGGTGGTCATTGGGAAGATTGGTTTAACCCAACACCAATTTCTTCAGACGAACATGAGCATAAAAGATATGGTTATGTTGCATTATCACGACCGAAACATTTATTAGTTATTGCAACGCCAAAGTTAAAGCAAAATGAACGGTCATCCTTTGAAAGCAAGGGTTTTAAAATTGAAAACTTAAAAACGAAAGCATTATTTTAAATGAAGATATTATTAAAAAGAAGGCACGAAACGCTAACAAAGGCTAAAATCAAGCGGGCAGAAAGTGCTAATTTGAAGGGTACTTCAACTAATAATCTTTATCGCAAATTGACAGTAAAGTGCTCCGAAATGCCCGCCAGCTTTTAGCCTCAAACGTTGTGTGTCAGCATAAGACCGACAAATCACAGAAAAAAAGAATTAAAAACAACTGATATGAAGAAATTTCTAATATTTATTAGTGGCTTTATTACTGGAATATTAGTGACAATTTTAGTCGGATATTTTATTGTGATAGCGAACAAGCCCATTGATGACGGTTTACTTGGGCTTACCGTATTTGCTAAAAAAGGGGAATGTGTAAAAACAACCTCAAAAAGTAAATCTTCGGAAATAGATATTTTTCAAGTTATAGAGCCAAATATGGCATTGGGATATATAAAATACTATTCCGACAAAAAATTGTATGGTGGTGAAATCTACCGTGATTATGACATCGGAAACGATGTTGTTGTTTTGCTTATAAATTATGATGGTAAAACATATTATGACGACCAAAAGATAGATGTATCAAATAAATGTGTAAGACAAATAGGGACATATCAATATACTACTAAAAGTGATTTTCAAAAAACTGTTCCAGCAGTTGTTATTGAGTAATTGCAAAAATAAAAGGCGAAAATATTTAGACATTTGTCTTAATACTTTTTGTAATAGTAATTTTTGCTTTTAAAAAGTTTGTTTTTGATTACAAGCGTAAACAAAGAAGTCATTATTATACAAACGCATATCTCAAATCAGACGAATGGCAACGAAAGCGATATGTTGTGCTTAAACGAGATAATTGGTGTTGTATATATTTTGGTGGTCTAGCGACACAGGTACATCATAAAATATACGCAAAATACAATATTGGTAAAGAACCAATTGAGTGGCTTATTTCAGTATATAAATCTTGTCATGAAAACAACATAGTTGACAAAATGAAATGCCGAACACACAACAGCGGCTTGGCGATATGGCGGGTGTAGAATTTCTTTGGAACTTTTGTGGAGGATTCACCTTTAGGAATTCTTACGTAAGTGTGGGTGAGTAGTCCGAGGGAGTTTCACCCTCAGACTCTCGCAGAACCGGACGTGAACGTCTCCGCTCATCCGGCTCCCATTATCCAGCCTTTGGGGATGTACCCCAATTTCCAATGCACAAACG
>Ga0172370_10005695_pt1 | contig 15984 bp, 16 predicted proteins | sample LakKiv5m_FD_114538 | JGI IMG/M metagenome (GOLD analysis project Ga0172370, IMG submission 114538) | Freshwater microbial communities from Kabuno Bay, South-Kivu, Congo - kab_022012_11.5m | ecosystem: Environmental > Aquatic > Freshwater > Lake | place: Democratic Republic of the Congo...
GATACCAAGAAATTCAAGGATCACACCGGATGGGAGCCAAAAATACCTTTTGAGAAGACGATGCAGGACCTGCTGGATTATTGGAGAGACAGGGTAAAATCAGGAAGGCAATTTCTGACACGTTAAAATGAATCCGACTATAGTTGATCCCAGGTTATATTCGCCCCAATGTACTTCTTTAACGCCGGTTGAGAAAGTGCATGAAAACCCATGGTTTTGCGTCTTTAACCGCGGTGGCTATTTTACGATAGAAAGTAAGCAGCTCCAAGTGCTTATTTTGGCTATTGTAGAAAATACTTCTGTTGTGATGGTCAGGGTGCGTCGGCCGGTAATCTCTGATAATACCCTGGAGTTACCGGCGGGAGGGACTAAGGATAACGAATCCCCTCTCGAGGCTGCTCAACGTGAGTTCTTGGAAGAAACGGGTATTTATATTGGTGATCGGAACAGATTCCAGGTTCAGGTGCCCTTAGTTCTAGCACCCAGGGGGCCGTATTTAGCCCACATTTTTCAGATTCACCTTACCCGGAAAGAATTTGACGGCCGGTCCAAACATGATGATGAAGTTATTTCTGTGGAGTGTTTCTCGTTCGAACAGATACTGAAAAAGATCGAAAAGAATGAGGTATATACTGGTTTTCATATTGGCATATTAACCCGTTTCCTGATTCAGAATCATCAAATTAAGTTTACGGCAGGTATTAAAGAAAGAGAAAAATAAATGCGTAAAGATTTAAATCTTGAGTTGTACAAAAAAATATACTTAATTAGAAGGTCTGAAGAAAAGATTCGCCAGCTATATTCTGGAGATCAGATGAAGAGTCCGATGCATATGTCTATGGGTGAAGAAGCAATAGCAGTTGGTGTATCTTCGGCACTTAAAGCAACAGATCAGATTTTTGGGACGTATCGTTCACATGCTATATACCTGGCAAAAACTGATGATATCGATGATTTCTTTGCGGAACTTTATGGTCGTTCTACAGCTTTATTAAAGGGTAGAGGCGGATCTATGCATTTATGTGCTCCTAAGCATGGCTTTATGGGGACTTCTGCAATTGTTGCCAGTAATATCCCCGTGGCGGTGGGGGCGGCCTTTGCTAATCAAAGTTTAAAGAATAAAAAAATAGTTGCGGTTTTCTTTGGGGATGGAGCCGTAGATGAGGGGGTTTTTTGGGAAAGCCTGAATTCTGCTTGCTTGATGAAAGTTCCGATTCTGTTTGTTTATGAAGATAATGGTTATGCTGTTCATTCTCCGGTCAGCGATCGTCACGGTTATAATTCTATAGCCAGAATTATTAAAGGGTTTAATTGTTTAGTTAAATCTTCTGATACTACAGATGTTGAGGAAATCTATAAGCTTACTTCTGAATGCCTGGGGGAATTAAAAAAGGCATCCTTTCCTGTTTTTCTGCATTTAAAATATTACCGTTATTATGAGCATGTAGGAATTGCTGAAGATTTTAATGCCGGGTATCGTCCTAAAGCCGAGTTTGAAAAGTGGCTGAAACGAGACCCGCTTTTGCTTCAGAAAAATAAGCTTCAGAAACTTGGTTTTAGTGAAAAGGAGATGAATCAGCTGGAAAAAGAAATAAATTTACGCATAGAAAGCAGTATAAAAAAAGCTCAAAATGCCCCCTTCTGCGGTAAAAATGAGTTGTGTGAGGAGTTATATTGATGCGGATGTTAACCTATCGTGAAGCGATAAACGAAGCTTTGACCCAGGAAATGGAGCGAGATGGCCGGGTTTTTGTTTATGGCATAGATGTCGCAGACCACAAGAGGATTTTTGGGACGACTAAGGGGCTGGTGGAAAAATTCGGACCCTCAAGATGTTTTAGCACTCCTTTGTCAGAAGATGCGATGACAGGTTTTGGTTTAGGTGCTGCGATCAATGGGTTATGCCCGGTGCATGTGCATATGCGTGTTGATTTTATGCTTTTGGCGATGAATCAGCTGGCCAATATGGTTTCCAGCCTGCGTTATTCTACTTGCGGGAATTTACAAGTGCCGATGGTAATCAGGGCCGTCATTGGTAAAGGATGGGGGCAATCTTTTCAGCATAGCAAAACCATGCATTCAGTTTTCGCGCATATTCCCGGACTCAAGGTTGTCATGCCTTCTACTCCGAATGAAGCCAAAGGTTGTTTAATCAGCGCGATGAGAGAAGGTAACCCCGTTATTGTAATTGAACACCGCCTTCTTTACGATGTTAATGGGCAGGTGCCTGTTGAACCGGTGATTTTTCCTTTAGGGAAGGGCAAAGTCTTAAGAAAAGGAGATGCCCTGACCGTGGTGGCGGTTTCTTTAATGAACGCGGAAGCAGTCAAAGCCGCTGAAATATTAAACCGAAAACACAAAGTTAATATTGAGGTAATTGACCCGGTTTCAATATTTCCTTTAGATGAAGATTTAATTGTTTCTTCAGTCAAAAAGACGGGCCACTGTATTATTGCTGATAACGATTGGGTAAATTGTGGATTCAGCGCTGAAGTTTCTGCTCGCATTAATGAAAGATGTTTTGGCTTATTGAAAAGCCCGGTAAAAAGAATAGGTTTTGCGCCAGTACCTTGTCCCTGTACCAGGGCTTTAGAGGATGCGTTCTATCCTAATGCCGTGGATATTATACGGGCGGTTGAAGAAAAATTCGGCCTTTCCAAAAGTGACCTATCCGGGGAAGAATTTTATAGTTATGAAAATAAGTTTAAGGGGCCATTTTAACTAGCGATAAGGAGTTTTAATGAAAAAATTATCTAGAATTACCGATGGTCTGATTGGTCAGCCGATGTTTGCTTTGCTTGCCCAGGCTAAGGAAATGGAAAGAGTGGGCCGGAGGATTATCCATTTTGAGATAGGAGACCCTGATTTTGATTCTCCTAAACACGTTATTGAAGCGGCAAAGAATTCCCTTGATAATAATATGACGCATTATACTAATTCTATGGGGATGATGGAATTCCGTGAAGCAATCGCAGAATATACTAATAGCCATTATGGATTTAAGCCTCAGATTAATCAAATTTTAGTCTGCCCGGCGAATGCAATTATTGATTTTACTGTGCGTTGCGTAGCGGATGCCGGAGATGAAATCATTCATCCGGACCCGGGTTTTCCAACGTATCATTCCGTCATCGCCTACAATGGGATGAAGGCGGTAGGGATACAGCTTAAAGAAGAAAATAGCTTCCGTATGGATCCGGAGGATATTCGTAAGAATATCACTAATAAAACTAGGCTGATTATTATTAATTCGCCGCAAAATCCAACCGGGGCTGTAATGCGTAAGGATGAAATAGCACAAATCGCTAAAATAGCACAAGAGCATGACATTTATCTTTTGACGGATGAGGTGTATTCAAAAATCATTTACAGCGGTCAACATTATTCTCCGGCGATTTATGACCGCTGCCGGGACAGGACGATAATATTGAATAGTTTATCAAAAGCTTATTCCATGTCGGGATGGCGCCTGGGGTATGCTTTGGGGCCGCAGAAGCTAATCGAAAAAATGGGCCTATTATTACAGACCATATTGTCTTGCCTACCCGGATTTACCCAGGTAGGCGGTATAGCCACATTATCCGGAGACCAGAGCTTTCTTCCCGGAAGAATGGAGATCTTAAAACAACGACGGGATGTTTTGATTAAGGGGTTAAATGCACTCCCTGACCTAACCTGTTTGGTTCCGGAAGGAGCATTTTATGTTTTTGCAAATATTAAAAAAACCGGAATGACCTCTGATGAATATTCACGGAATCTGCTGGCTGAATCAGGTGTTTGTGTTTTGCCTGGAAACTGCTTTGGAAAGTTCGGGGAAGGTTATGTAAGGCTGTGTTATGCAAGTTCGTCGGTTAAACTAATTCAGGAAGCTTTGGATAAGATGAAATTGTTTCATACTAAGGCGCTTAATTGCAGGGCAGCAAAAATTTAGCAGTAAATAATTTATAAGGAGTTATAAATGGTGAGGGTAGCAGATTATATCGCAAATTTTATACATAAACAAAAAGTTGAGTATGTGTTTATGCTTTCCGGTGGCGGTTCGATCTTTCTTGATGATGGTCTGGCCAGCCATAAACACCTTAAACATATTTCTGCCAGGAATGAAGCAGCAGCGCCTATGATGGCTGAGGCGTATGCCCGCCTGAATCAGAATTTAGGAGTTGTTTATGTGACTACCGGCCCGGGTGGGGCAAATGCGGTATCCGGCCTGGCTGAAGCATGGGTTGATTCTGCTCCGATTTTAATTGTTTCCGGGCAAGTTAAACTTAGACATACTACACATAAGCTTAAATTAAAAACACGCACTTTCGGCACGCAGGAGTTAGATATTGTTTCAGTAGTTAAGCCGATTACTAAATATGCAGTAATGGTTGAGGATCCTAAAAGCATTCGTTACCATTTGGAGAAAGCAGTTTATTTAGCAAAATCCGGTCGGCCTGGCCCGGTGTGGCTGGATATTCCCCTAGATGTACAGTCAGCTATGGTGGATGAATGTAAGCTTAAGGGGTTTACCGCCGATCCAAGAACGGTAAATAAAAAATTATTTAAGCACCAAGTAAATAAAATTGTAAAGCTTCTATCTTCTGCTCAAAGGCCTTTAATTATTGCAGGGCAGGGGATCAGGATTTCCAAAGCCGTAGACGAGTTTAAGGAGGTAATAGTAGGCTTAGGTTTGCCGGTGATTACTTCCAGGTTAGGCCAAGACCTATTGCCTTATTCCCATCAAAATAATTTTGGCCACGGGGGGATTAAGGGTTCGAAATTCTCAGGTGCAATTATGAAGCAAGCCGACTTAGTAATTTGTTTAGGAAGCAGGCTTGCTGTTTCGTTTACCGGAGAGAACTTCGATGCTTTTAACGCAAATACTAAAATTGTAATGGTTGATATTGATAAGGCGGAGCTTGAAAAACCGGGCTTAAAAATAGATTTAGCCATGTGGGCTGATATCAAGGATTTTCTCGGTGAATTTAAGAAACAGATTAAAACCAAGCATTTAACTGGTTATTCCCGATGGCTTAACCTTTGCCGGGAATATAAAGATAAATATCCTTTGATTACTCCGCAGTGTAAGCGTAATCCCATTGACCTTTATTATTTTGTCAGCCGCCTTGATGCTTTATCGTCAAGCAAGCATATTTTTGTAAGCGATGCCGGTTCGTCTTATTATGTCACCGGGCAGGCGCTTAGGTTTGAGCATGGGCAGCGCGAAATTACTTCAGGAGCTTTCGCTTCTATGGGGTTGTCTATCCCATTGTCTATTGGCGCAAGCGTCACAAATAAAGATATTCAGGTATTAGCGGTTACTGGTGACGGTTCATTAGAATTGAATATCCAAGAGTTAAAAACCATGTCCTTCTATAATTTGGATATTAAACTTTTTGTGATTAATAATGGCGGCTATGTTTCGATCAGGAATACTCAGGATGCGCTTTGTGGAGGCCGCTATATTAATTCCGATCAGAAAAGCTGTAATGATGTTTTGAACTTTCAGAAAGTCGCTGATGCTTTTAATTTGCCGTATTTCCTTATTCAGAAATGTGAAGAAGTAGATCAAAAGATAAATGAAGTTATCAGTAAGCCCGGGCCAGTTTTTGTGGAAGTCTGTTGTGATCATAAACAGAAAATTATCGAATCATCCCAGTTTTTACCATCTTAGACCATGCAGAATAAGATTAACTATTTAAGAAAAAAAGCCAATAAAATCCGCTGGTTAGTTTTAAAAACAGCTTTTGAGACTAAAAAAGGGCATATTGGAGGTACTTTCTCTTGTGTAGATATCTTAACTACTTTATATTACGGAAAGATATTTAATTTTAAGCCGTGGCACAATCGTGACAGATTCGTAGTCGGCAAGGGGCATATTTGTCTTGGGCTTTATCACATATGGAATGATTTGGGCTTCTTAAGTGATAAACGTTTGCTGGAGTATGGGAAAAATAATAGTTCTTTAGGTGGGCAACTTAATATAGACACTCCTGGAGCTGAGTATAATTCTGGTTCATTGGGTCATGCTGTAGGGGTTGCTGCGGGTATGGCTTTAGCAGCAAAGGCGGACTGTAGGAAATATAAGATATTTGTTTTGATTGGCGACGGAGAATGTGCTGAGGGTTCTATATGGGAGTCAGCAAGTTTTGCGAGTGCCTGCAATCTAAATAATCTCGTATGTATTGTTGATTATAATAAATTATCTGTAACTGATAAAGTTGAAGACGAAAAACTAGCTGCTAAATTCGAAGCTTTTGGTTGGAAGAGCTTCCGTATTAACGGACATTCTTTCCGGCAAATTTTAAGTTTATTAAGACGTGATTTAGGAAAATATGGAAAGCCAGTAGTTATCGTTGCCGATACCGTTAAAGGAAAAGGAGTATCTTTTATGGAAGAAGGAATCAAGTGGCATCATTCGATGCCTAATCTTGAAGAGTATAAACTAGCTATGGCAGAACTAGAAAGCAAAGAATAATGGATATTAGAGATGCTTTTTTTGAAGAAGTTTATAAAATTGCCTCAGAAGATAAGGATGTTTTTTTTATAACCGCTGACGCTGACGCATTCAGTTTAAGAAAATATAAAAATGACTTTTCGAAACGCTTTATTAATGTGGGAGTTGCTGAACAGGGAATGGTAACGGTGGCGACTGGTTTGGCGTTATCCGGGAAGAAAGTTTTTATTTATTCTATGATTCCTTTTATTGCGTTAAGATGCTATGAACTTATTAAGGTTGATATTTGTAGCATGAATCTTCCCGTAATAATTGTAGGATTAGGATCTGGTTTTTCTTTCAATTATGACGGGCCTACTCATCATGCGGTTTGTGATATAGCGGTTATGCGTGCATTGCCGAAGATGCAAATATTCAATCCTTCTGATGCATTTCTTGCGTCGCAAATAGCTTGGGCAGCATATAATGTTTCTGGTCCGGTCTATGTGCGTCTTGATAAAGGAATAATGCCTAAGATACATAAGGAGGGCCTGGATTTATCTGAGGGGTTTGCGCAGATTGCTGATGGAAATGATTTATGTATCGTTTCTACAGGAATTATGTCCTCCCATGCTTTAGATGTCGCTATAAAATTGAAAGAGTCCGGTATAAGCGCTACAGTTTTAGACTTATATCGGCTAAAGCCAGTTAATGCTCGAGTTCTTTCTAAGGTTTTAAGTCGTTTTAGTCAGGTTGTGACATTGGAAGAGCATTCTTTGATTGGCGGGCTAGGAAGTATTTTAAGTGAGATCATAACCGATGGTTCTTTATCTACTCGGCTAAAACGTATTGCTTTGAAGGATGAACAATGTTTTTATTATGGCGCCAGAGAATGGATTCATGCAAAGTATAATATTGATAAAACTGGTATTTTGAGACAAATTTTAAATTGGTATAGATAGTTTATATGATGATTAAAGATTTAAAGAATAATTTTATTAAATTGCCATTAATTGGACAGGGTGTTGGTGAATATAAATGGGATAATAGGCAGGTTGATATTATTAGAGAAGGTATCGATTTAGGTATGAATTTTATAGATACAGCTGAAATCTATGATAGTGGTCATTCCGAAGAACTAATAGGTAAGGCAGTATATGGAATAAGAGAAAAAGTGATTATTGGTACGAAATTTTCTCCAGAACATCATAGATATACGGATTTGATAAATGCTGCTAACGAAAGCTTAAAGAGACTTAAAACAGATTACATAGATTTATATCAATGTCACTGGCCTAATTCAGATGTGCCGTTGGATGAAACGATTAGGGCTATGGAGAAGTTGATTGTAGATGGCAAGGTCCGTTTTGCCGGAATGAGTAATATTTATTTGGTGGGTTTAAAAAATGCTCAAGCTGCGATGAAAAATTTTAATATTTCTACATTGCAGGTTGAATATAATCTCTTTGATCGCTCAATTGAGAATGAGTTACTTCCTTTTTGTGCAAAAAGTAATATTTATATAATTGCATATAGCCCGCTTGATCAAGGTAGGATAGCAGATGGTTTGGCTCGCAGAAATTTACTTGAAGAGCTATCGTTAAAATACAATAAAACTGCAGCTCAGATCTGTTTGCGTTGGTTGGTTTATCATAAACCAGTAGTTGTTATTCCTAAGGCTAGAAGCAGAAAACATTTATTGGAAAATGCAGATTCTGTTTCTTTTGAAATTGAAGAAGTTGATTTTAATCGGATTGGTCAGGTTTTTAGCCGTCAGGTTGCATATGTGCAACCTGATAAAATTCGTGTTAGTGCGAATGGACAAGGGAATAGGCCTGTTTATCAAACTATCCAGGAAGCGCTTGAAAACAAATTAGGGAATGTGCCTAGTGCGCTTAGTCTTTCAAGAAGTATTATTCATGAGAATTTTGTTAAACCAGTTAGGCTAGTGAGACTAAGAGATAGCCAGGGTGGGTATGAATATGATTTGGTAGAAGGGCGCATTCGTTATTGGGCGTGGGTTATTGCGCAAGGCAATGAGCCCATTGCAAGTTATATTAGGGACGATTGGGAACATTAAGCTGGTATTATGAGGAGGAAGGATGAAAGACTCTAAAGGCGTTAAAACTTATAGTAGCGAAAATGAAGATGCGGTTCGGACTGAATTTATCAATCATTTTAAAAAATGTCCTATCCCTAACGATCAACTTTTATCAAACTTAGGGCTATTCTTAAGTTCAAAGAATCTGAGCCGGATACTTTTTATGCATTATATTTACTCGCAGGTTATTAATGTGCAGGGCGTTGTGTTTGATTTTGGTACTAGATGGGGGCAGAATATGGCAGTTTTCGCGGCTTGCAGAGGTATTTATGATCCATTTAATCGGCACCGTAAGATTGTAGGTTTTGATACATTTTCAGGTTTTCCGCGTATCAACACCAAAGATGGCAGGTCTGACTTGATGAAAGAGGGGAATGTTTCTGTAACGAGTAATTATAAGGAATATTTAACAAGGGTGATGGAATTGCAAGAGAATGATAATCCTTTGGCACATATTAAGAAATTCGATTTACGTAAAGGGGATGCCACTATTGAAATAGAGAAATATCTAAAAGAAAATCCTGAGACCATAGTTGCGCTTGCGTATTTTGATTTTGATCTTTATGAGCCAACGAAGAAGTGTTTGGAAGCAATAAAACCGCATTTAGTTAAGGGGAGCATATTGGGTTTTGATGAACTTAATGATCCAGATTCTCCAGGTGAGACGGTAGCTTTAAAAGAAACCTTTGGATTAAATAATATAAGACTACAAAGACATCCTTATACGTCGCGGGTTTCATATTTTATCGTGGAGTAAAAATGATTGAAAATAACGTATTAAAGGAATTTAGGGGAAAGAATATTATTGTTACAGGTGGCACTGGTTTAATAGGAAGGCAGATTGTTGATATTCTTTGTGATGCCGGAGCATACGTAAAAATAATTTCTCTGGATAATATCAAGGTTAACGCTAAGGCAGAGCATATTTTGGGAGACCTGACGGATTTTAATTTCTGCAAACAGGCGACTAAAGGTATGGATTTTGTTTTTCATGTTGCCGGGATTAAGGGTTCAATTGAGGTTACTAAAACAAAGCCGTCAAGCTTTTTTGTTCCTTTGCTGATGATGAATACCAATATGTTGGAGGCCTGCCGGATCAATCAGATACAAAAGGTAGTTTATACCAGTTCTATCGGCGCCTATGGCAGTGCGGAGGTTTTTAAAGAATCACCGATATTGGAAACCGAGCCGCCGATGGATATGTTTCCGGGTTGGGCCAAGCGTATGGCGGAGATGCAGGTAGAAGCATACCAGGTCCAATATGGTCTAAAGAATTTTGCTGTGGTCAGGCCTTGCAATGTCTATGGCCCTGGTGATAACTTTGATCCTAAAAACGCGATGGTGATTCCTTCTTTGATGTACCGTATTTATCATAAGGAGGATCCTTTGGTGGTTTGGGGCGATGGCACAGCAATCAGGGACTTTGCGTACAGTAAGGATGTAGCCGAAGGGGTAATTTTGGCATTGTATCATGGCACCGGCGGTCGCTATGTTAATTTAGGCAGCGGCCAGGGCTACACTATTCGCCAGCTTGTGGAAACGTTAAGCAAGGTAATTCCTTTTAACTACATATTTGATGATACTAAATCTTCAGGATTTCCTAAGAGGGTAATGGATATTTCTCTTGCCCGTCAGATCTTAGGTTATGATCCCCAAACTTCGCTGTTGGAAGGGCTCAAGCAGACTTGGGGATGGTATATGGGAAACCAGGATGAATATCTAAAACGGAAGAATTATTTTACCGAAGGAGCATCTGATGGATGTACAAAAAACAAAGCTTGATGGCGTTTTGTTGATTACGCCGCCAACCATATTTAAAGATTTCCGCGGAACTTATGTTGAGCTTTATAATGATGAGCTGTATAAAAAAGCAGGGATAATCACCAAGTTTGTTCAGGATGATATCTCCACGTCTTCATTTAATGTGCTGCGGGGTTTGCACGGAGATTTAAAAACCTGGAAGTTGATTTCATGTTTATACGGTGAATTTTATCTTATGGTGGTCAACTGGGATGAGTTATCGCCTCAATATCGTCAATGGGAGGCCTTTACGTTATCAGACCAGAATAGGAAACAAGTGCTTATCCCGCCAAGGTTTGCAAATGGGCATTTGGTACTTAGCGAGCAAACAGTTTTCCATTACAAGCAGTCAACTTATTATGACCGCCCGGGCCAGTTTACGATAATGTGGAATGACCCGACTTTAAATCTACCATGGCCGGTCAAAAATCCTATTCTTTCAAAAAGAGACGGAGGTAACGGTGGTATATAAAGGCGCCAATATTCTGGTTACCGGAGGCACGGGATTTGTCGGAGTTAATTTAATTTTTCGGCTTTTGTCTTTAGGAGCTAATGTCCGCGCTACTCTTCACCGTAAAGATCCGGTAATTAAAGACAGTCGAATCGAATATATAAAAGTCGATCTGACTAAATCTGAAGATTGCCGCAAGGCAGCCGAAGGCATGGATTATGTTTTTATGTGCGCGGCCAATACCTCTGGTGCTGCGGTAATGGAAAAGACTCCGCTGGTGCATTTGACTCCCAATCTGATGATGAATACTTTAATGCTGGAAGCCAGTTATGAGGCCGGGGTCAAAAAGTTCCTCTTTATCAGCTCTAATACTGTGTATCCTGTAACGGAACAGCCTGCCATGGAAGATGACGTAACCAACGAATTTTATGATAAATATTTTATTGTTGCATGGATGAAGCGTTTCAGTGAAATTATGTGCCAGATGTATGCGACAAAGATTAAGAAGCCTATGACTACGATTGTGCTGCGGCCGGCTAATATTTATGGCCCGTATGATGATTTTGAATGGGAGACTTCACATGTTTTGCCTGCTTTGATCAGGCGGATTGTGGAGAGGCATAATCCGATGGTGATTTGGGGGGATGGCTCAGATATCAAGGATTTTATTTATGTTGACGATATGATTGATGGAATGGTTCTAGCAATGGAGAAGCTTGATCGTTTTGATTTTTTAAATATTGCCAGCGGTAAACAGTATGTTTTAAAGGATTTGATAAACCTGATGCTTAATATAGATGGGTATAAAGACGCGGTGATAAAATTTGATACTTCTAAGCCGGTAATGATCCCTAAGCGGATGATTGACCCGCGCAAAGCCAAAGAGGTTTTGGGTTTTGAGGTGAAAACGCCGATGGAAGAAGGCCTAAAAAAGACGATTGACTGGTATAGGAGCAGCCGATGATTATTACAAGGACCCCGTTACGTATTTCGTTTTTTGGCGGAGGCACGGATTATCCTTTATGGTATAAGGAGAATGGCGGAGCTGTTTTGAGTACCACGATTAATAAATACTGTTATATCAACTGCCGGTATTTGCCTCCATTCTTTAATCATAAGTATCGTATCCGATACGTGGAACGCGAAGAAACTCAGGATGTTTCTGAGATTAAGCATCCTTCTGTGCGGGAATGTTTAAAATTCATTAATATTGAGCATGGGATCGAAATGGTGCATACCAGCGATATTCCTGCTAGATCCGGTGTTGGTTCGAGTTCGGCTTTTACTGTAGGTTTTTTGCATGCTTTAAATGCGCTTAAGGGCAAGATGATTACTAAACGGAAATTAGCGCGTGACGCAATTAATGTGGAGCATAATTTAATTAAAGAAAATGTTGGCGCCCAAGATCAGGTTGCTGTTGCTTTTGGTGGTTTAAACAAAATTGAGTTTGGCGGAGAGGATGAATTTTATGTTTCTCCCATTACTATTTCTAAAGAAAGAATTGAGTTATTGCAGAGCCACTTAATGTTATTTTTTACTGGGTTTTCTAGAAATGCTTCCGATATTGCCGGGGAACAGATTAAGAAGACTCCGGATTTGAAAAATCAGTTGCAGGGAATGCAGGGGATGGTGGATAAGGCAGTAGAAATTCTCAACAATAGTTTTTACGATATCCGGGATTTTGGCAGGTTATTGCACGAGTCCTGGCAAATTAAGCGCAGCCTTACGCATATGATTTCGACGGATGAAATTGATGGTATTTATGAAGCTGCTTGCAGTGCTGGTGCACTGGGAGGTAAACTATTAGGCGCCGGAGGCGGAGGGTTTATTCTTTTATTCGTTGAGCCTAAAGTTCAGACTAAAATTAAAGAAAAACTAAAACATTTAGTCCATGTGCCTTTTGCTTTTGAAAAGACAGGAAGCCAAGTCATAATGTATTCAACGCAGGATTTTTATTAAGAGCGATGAAGGATATCGATGTAGTGATTTTATGCGGTGGCCTAGGCAATAGGCTGCGGCCGATGGTCAGTGATCGGCCAAAATCTTTAGCCAGGATCAATGGCGTGGCTTTCCTGGATATCCTTATCCGATATATGGCTGGTTTTGGCTTAAAGAGATTCATTCTTTGCTCTGGATATATGGGGGATGCTATTAAAAAACATTATCAGCAAATTCCGGGAGCTTTAGAAATATTGTTTTCGCAGGAAAATGAACCATTGGGCACAGGCGGAGCGATAAAACATGCGCAACCTTTGATACAATCCGGGACCTTTTTAGTATTAAACGGCGATTCGTTTTGTAAGTTAGATCTACCCGATTTTTATAATTTCCATCTTAAGAAAAAATCAATACTTTCTGTTGTTTTGTCCAAACCCGGTGATGGCCAAAATTCCGGAATAGTGATTTTAGACCGCCAGGCCGAGATTGTGCAGTTTCATGAAAAGGTGAAATCTTCCAAGAGTAGCCTGCGTAGCGCCGGCATATATCTTATGGACAAGAAAATTTTCCAGCTGATGGGTAAGAATAAGGTTTTTTCTTTAGAATATGATTTGTTTCCGGCTTTAGCGGGAAAAAATTGTTACGGGTACTACTGTAAAAACGATTTTATTGATATCGGCACCCCGCAAAACTTAATGCAGGCTGCGGATTTTTTAAAACATGCATGATGAAACTATAGTCCTTGAACCCGGTAGGGCTGAAATAAACTATTGGCATGACCTGTGGCGTTACCGGGAACTTTTTATAATTCTAGCATGGCGGGATGTCTCGGTACGCTATAAACAAACAATTATCGGGTTACTTTGGGCGCTTTTACGGCCATTTTTAACCATGTTGGTATTTGTGGTGATATTCGGCCGTCTGGCTAAATTACCCAGCGATGGGAATGCGCCATATGCGCTGATGGTTTTTGCGGCTATGCTTCCCTGGTCGTTATTTTCCATGGCTTTAGGTGAAGCTTCCAATAGCCTGATTGGTAACGAAAAACTGATTAGCAAGGTTTATTTCCCCCGGATGATTATTCCCGCCTCTGCAGTAGTGGCTGCATTCATTGATTTTCTAATCAGCTTTATTATTCTTTTGGGGATGATGGTTTACTATCGGTTTATGCCAGGTTGGAATTTATTCCTGTTGCCTGTATTTATTATTTTGGCCCTCCTGGCCAGCTTAGGTCCCGGCCTCTGGATTACGGCACTTAATGTGAAGTATAGAGATTTCCGTTATATCATTCCATTTGTAGTGCAATTTGGGCTTTATATCTCACCAGTGGGGTTCAGCAGCAGTATAATTCCGGATAAATGGAGGTTTATTTATAACCTCAATCCTATGGTCGGCGTGATTGACGGTTTCCGTTGGAGCGTACTCGGAGGTAGGAGCCCGATTTATTGGCCAGGATTTATGTTAAGTGTCGCGGTAATCATTTTTTTTCTTTGGCTGGGTATCTGGAGTTTTCGGAAGGCGGAGAATTATTTTGCGGATTTAATTTAAAAACTAAGAAATAAAGCGAGAGAAATGTCTGACATTGTTATAAAGAGTGAGGGTCTTGGGAAGAAATATATTATTGGTCATCAGGTTGAAAGCGTCCGCTATGTAGCATTACGTGATGTGTTGATGCAGAATATCAAGGTTTTTTGTAGCAAAACCATGGATCTGATTAGGGGTAAGCCTATTGTTCAAGGTGATACCTTAGAGGATGTTTGGGCGCTTAAGGATTTAAATTTCGAAATTCATCGCGGTGAGGTAGTCGGAATCATTGGTCGTAATGGGGCAGGTAAGAGTACTTTGTTAAAGGTTCTTTCCCGGATCACTGAGCCTTCGGCCGGTCGGGTAACGATTAAAGGCAGAGTAGCTAGCTTATTGGAGGTAGGTACGGGATTCCATCCGGAGCTTTCCGGGAGAGAGAATATTTATTTAAACGGTGCGATACTTGGGATGAGTCGAGCAGAAATTAAGCGAAAGTTTGATGCCATCGTTGCTTTCTCCGAAGTGGAGCAGTATTTAGATACCCCTGTTAAGCGTTATTCTTCCGGTATGTATGTGCGTTTAGCTTTTGCGGTTGCCGCGCACTTGGAGCCGGAGATTTTAGTAGTTGATGAAGTATTGGCTGTAGGTGATACGGAATTTCAAAAAAAATGTTTGGAAAAGATGGATGATGTGGCGCATGAAGGCCGAACCGTACTTTTCGTCAGCCACAATATGAACGCGATTCAGAGGTTGTGCAAAAGATGTATTGTGTTAAGCCATGGAACGATGGTTTTTGATGGGGGGAGTGGCAGGGCTATAGGAAATTATTTAAAAAGTAAGGATTTGGATCAGCAGGTTAACTGGCCACAAATTTCACAGGCGCCAGGGAATAATATTATCCGGATGCGCGCTGTGCGTATTGTTAAAGATGACGGGCAAGTATGTTTGAATTTTGATGTCAGAGATCCCTTGAAATTAGAAATTGAATTTCAAGTGTATAAGGAAGCGCAGTTAGCAATTTCAGTTCAATTTATCGGTGGGCTTGGTTCTTATATTATGACATCAATGGACAACTATATTAGAGGTCCATGGGGCAGGCAGACACCCTATTCAGTTGGTAGCTATAAATCTTCTTGTTATATCCCGGGCGATTTCCTGAATGAAGGGAATCTCAGAATTAATTTATGGATTTATTCTCCTCCGCTTGCCCCTTATTTATCTCCCCATGTTAGATTGTTGAATGTTGTGAGTATTGATATTTATGACAGCCATGATCTTGATGGGGCGCGGGGTGCGTATCCTTATGAATGGGGTATTGAACCGGCGGTTCGCCCCAAACTCAAATGGTCAGTTGAGAAGGTCGCATAGAATAATAGTTCAAGAAAGGTTTAATATGAATCCTAAAATTGCTATTGTTGCTTCTGCATATCGGACTCAGAATTGGATGAATCTGTATAAAAGTATTGGTGATAACCAGGTTGATTTTGAGTTGGTATTTGTTGGCCCTAACTATCCGGATTATAAGTTGCCCAAGAATTTTCGTTTTATCCGGTCACTGGTAAAGCCAACGCAGTGTTTTGAAATAGCTTTTAGAAATACTAATGCCGAATTAGTGATGCATATCGGTGATGATATTGTATTTCGAACCCCTAGACCGCTAGACAGGCTTTTTGAGACGTATAAAAGTTATAATAATGACAAATTAATATTGTCTTGTAGGTATATGTTAAATGGGCAAGAACAACCAACCAC
>Ga0172370_10005701_pt1 | contig 15978 bp, 13 predicted proteins | sample LakKiv5m_FD_114538 | JGI IMG/M metagenome (GOLD analysis project Ga0172370, IMG submission 114538) | Freshwater microbial communities from Kabuno Bay, South-Kivu, Congo - kab_022012_11.5m | ecosystem: Environmental > Aquatic > Freshwater > Lake | place: Democratic Republic of the Congo...
CAGGTGCGCGACCAGGCGCGCGGCATGGACTACGCGGGGGGGCGCGACCTCCTGCGGCCGCCGGTCCCGATGACGCCCGAGCAGAAGAAGGCGGCGGCCAAGAAGAAGGGCCAACTGGCCGGGCTCTCCATCGAGGAGATGTGGGCGGCCCACCCGCACAACTACCAGGAGTACTACGGCGACCAGGGGGGCAGCGCCGAGCAGAACACGTCGAGCGAAGACGTGCAGGAGGCCGCCGGCTGGGACCCCAACCAGTACGGCAACACGTGCGCCATTCGCTTGAGCCGCATGCTGAACGAGCTGGGCGGCGCCTACGCCATCACGCCCGCCAAGGCCGTGGCGGCCGGCATCCCGCGCCACCGCGTCGTCTACGCCAAGAAGCAGAAGTGGTACTACCTGCTGGCCGCCAGCGAGATTGCCACGTACGTGGCCTCGACCATGGGCAACGCCAGCAAGACCTGGCCCGCGAGCGGGCGATACAAGGACGGAGACGCCTTCCAGGCCGCGTTCGACGCCGAGATCCGGCCCATCATCAGCGGCAAGAAGGGCATCGTCTTCTTCGACAAGATCTTCGGCTACTCGGGCACCGGCCACGTCGACATCTTCGACGGCGAGCGGCTCTCCGACGCGCCCAACTGGTATCCCAGCCAGCGCCTGCGCGTCTGGTACGTCTAGCCCCTCGTTTCCCTCCTCCTCGCGACCAATCCGCTTCAGGCTTCCGACCCTTTTGTGATACCGTCCATCGCATTCACGACCCCACGAGGGATGCATGGACCTCGCTCGCACCCAGGCTCTGATCGCGGCCCAGGGCTTCGACGGCTGGCTGCTCTACGACTTTCACAACCGGGATCCGCTGGCGTACCGCGTGCTGGGGCTGAGCGGCGCCCAGACGACCACCCGGCGCTGGTTCGTGTGGCTGCCCCGCGAGGGCGAGCCGGTCAACGTGCGCTCGGCGGTCGAGGAGCACCGCATCGACGGCGCCCCCGGTCGCAAGGTGGTGTACCGCAGCCTGGTCGAGCTGAAGGCCGCGCTGGGCACGTTCCTGAAGCCCGGCCTGAAGGTGGCCATGCAGTACTCGCCCCAGAACGACATCCCCTACGTGTCGCTGGTCGACGCCGGGACGGTCGAGATGGTGCGCTCGTACGGCGTCGAGGTCGTGTCCTCCGCCGAGCTCATCCAGGCGCTCGAGGCCGTGGTCGACGAGGACGGCTATCGCCTCCACAAGGACGCCGGCGTCATCATCGACGGCATCCGCCGCGCCGCCTTCGACGAGATCGCGGCCCGCCTCAAGGCCGGGCTGCCCTGCGACGAGGTCGGCATGCGCCGCTGGATCGTCGACCGCTTCACCGATCACAAGATGACCTGTGACGGCGGTGAGCCCATCGTGGCGGTGAACGACCACGCCGCCGACCCGCACTTCGAGCCCACGCCCGAGAACTCGCGGCCCATCCGCCCGGGCGACGCCGTGCTCATCGACCTGTGGGCGCGCTTCGACCGCGCCGATGGCATCTACTACGACATCACGTGGTGCGGTCACGTGGGGGCCGAGCCGACGCCGAAGCACAAGGAGCTGTTCGACCTCATCATGAAGGCGCGCGACGCCTGCGTGACCTTCATCCAGGAGCGCTTCGCGAGCGGCCGGGGCTGCGCCGGCTGGGAGGCCGACGACGCCTGCCGCAAGGTCATCGAGGACGCGGGCTACGGCAGGTACTTCGTACACCGCACCGGCCACAGCATCGGCCGCGAGGTGCACGGCAACGGCGTGAACCTCGACCACCTCGAGACCCGCGACTCCCGTCGGCTGGGGCCGGGCATCTGCTGCTCGATCGAGCCCGGCATCTACCTGCCCGGCGAGATCGGCGTGCGCACCGAGATCAACGTGTTCATCCGCCACGATGGCACGGCCGAGGTCACGGGCGAGGTGCAGCACCGGTTGGTCAAGATCGACCTGTAGGGGTGCCGTTTAGTTCACCCGCTGTAGGGGCGCTGCTTGCTGCGCCCTGGGGGATCCCAGATGTTGAAAGGTCACCCGACCGGCCTGGTCGTCCTGTTCCTGTCGAACATGGGCGAGCGCTTCGGCTACTACACCATGCTCTCGATCTTCGCCCTGTTCCTCGAGGCGCGCTTCGGGTTGTCGGAGCAGGCGGTCGGCAGCATCTACGGGAACTTCCTGTTCGCGGTGTACTTCCTGCCGCTGGTCGGCGGCTGGGTGGCCGACCGCATCGGCTACGCGCGGGTGGTGCTCGCCGGCCTGATCCTCATGCTGCTCGGCTACGTGCTCATGGCGGTGCCCTTCGACACGCTGGCGCTGGTCTACGGGTCGCTCTTGGTGGTGGCCCTTGGCACCGGCCTGTTCAAGGGCAACATGGTCGTGCTGCTCGGCAACCTGTACGAGAAGGAGCCCTTCAAGGCCCTGCACGGCGCGGCGTTCAACATCTACTACATGGGCATCAACGTCGGCGCGTTCTTCTCGCCGTACGCCGCCACGGGCATCCGCGATTTCGTGATGGAGCGCGCGGGCTTCGCCTACGACGCGCGCATCCCCGGGCTCGCGCACCAGGTGCTGGCCGGCAACACGGCCGACACCTCCAAGCTGACGTCGCTCGTCGATCCTGCCGTGCTCGGGCGCTTCGCCGACCTCAAGGGCTTCGCCGCGGCCTATGTCGACGCCCTGGCTCGCGGCTACAACGCGGGCTTCGCCATCGCGGCGGGCAGCGTGGTCGTGTCCTTGATCGTATTCCTGGCGCTGCGCCGCCACTACCTGCACGCCGACATCGCCGGCTCGCGCTCGAAGCTGACGTCTACCGACGATGGCCTCACGCCGCAGCAGACCCGGGCGCGCCTGATCGCCCTGGTGATGGTCTTCTTCGTGGTCATCTTCTTCTGGATGGCCTTCCACCAGAGCGGGCTGACCCTCACGTGGTTCGCGAAGAACTACACGCTGGGGTCCGTCGACCGCGTGACCAAGGTGCTGTTCGACCTGCCGGCGCTGCTGTCGTGCATCGCGGCCATCATCGGCGCGGTGTACGTGCTGAAGCCCGGCTTGTCCGCGAAGGCGCGCGGGCTGGGGGCCGCACTCGTGGCTGTCGGCGGTGCCGTCGCCGCCTGGCGCTTCACGGGCTTCGAGGCCTTGAACCGCATCTCGCCCGAGCTGTTCCAGAGCTTCAACCCCATCTTCGTGGTCTTCCTGACGCCCGTGGTCATCGCCCTGTGGGCGCGCGTGGCCGCCCGCGGCCAGGAGCCCTCGGCCCCGCGCAAGATCATGTACGGCATGGCCCTGGCCGGCGGCGCCTACCTGGTGATGGTGCTGGCGGCCCAGGGGCTCGCGAGCCCGGCCGCGCTGAAGCCCGGCGGCGGCGTGTCCGAGGTGCTGCTCTCGCCCTACTGGCTGATCTCGACCTACCTGACCCTGACCGTGGCCGAGTTGCTGCTGAGCCCCATGGGCCTGGCCTTCGTAGCCCGCGTGGCGCCCCCGCGCTACCGCGGCCTGATGCAGGGCGGCTGGCTGGCGGCCACCGCCGTCGGCAACAAGCTGGCGGGCGCCGTCAGCATCCCCTACGAGCGCCTCGAGCTGTGGCAGACCTTCGGGCTCCTGGTGGTCACGTCGCTGGTGTCGGCGCTCTTGATCGCGGCCATCCTCAAGAGGCTCGAGGCCGCGACGGCGTAGCGCGGCGGTGGATGGGGAAGGTTGACGCTTGTTCGGTAAAGTGGTAAAAGTTTTTACCGGGTTTGCTGCCGATCGGTAGCGTTTCCTTCCGAGGTTCCGGGATGCGCGAGACCATCCAGACCCTGATCCTGGACTTCCAGGAGGCCCCACGCCAGACGGGTGTGCCGCGCCGGCTGCAGGTGCAGACAGTCCCACACAAGGCGACGGTCTGCATCGGCGTGCGCCGCAGCGGCAAGTCCACGTACCTGTACCAGGTGGTCGATCGGCTGATCCAGGGTGGCGTCGCAGGGCAGAACATCCTGTACCTCAACTTCTTCGACGATCGTCTGCACGGCCTCGACCGGGCGAACCTGGGGGTGGTGCTGGACGCGTACTTCGGGCTCTTCCCCGACAAGAAGAACCGGGAGACGGTCTACTGCTTCTTTGACGAGATCCAGGTCGTCCCCGGGTGGGAGGCCTTTGTGGACCGGATCCTGCGCACCGAGGATTGCGAGGTCTATCTGACGGGCTCCTCGGCTCACCTGCTCTCCGGCGAGATCGCCACCCAGATGCGCGGCCGAGCCCTGTCCTGGGAGCTGTTCCCGTTCTCGTTCCGAGAGTTCCTCGACTGGAAGGGGGTGGAGGCCAGCGCCTCGATGTCCACGCGGACTCGCCACCTGGTCGAGCAGGCGTTCGACCGGTACTGGGAAGAGGGGGGCTTCCCCGAGGTGGCCGGCCTGGACCGCCGGCTGCGCGTAAAGATCCACCAGGAGTACCTGCAGGCGATCCTGTTTCGCGACGTGGTGGAGCGCCACGACGTGTCGCACCCGCGGGCCGTGTCCGACCTGGCCCACCGACTGCTGGACAACGTGGGAGGGCTCTACTCCATCAACGCGCTGACCGGGTACCTGCAGTCCCTGGGGCACAAGGTCCCCAAGGCCGTGGTGGCCGACTACGTCCGGTGGTTCGAGGACGCGTACTTCCTCTACTCCGTCCGCTTGTTCGACGCCTCCCTGGCGCGCAGCAACGCCAACCCGAAGAAGGTGTACTGCGTGGACCACGCGCTGGTGACGTCCGTCGCCTCCGGCGTGCTCGTAAACCGCGGCCACCTGCTGGAGAACCTGGTCTTCGTCGCCCTCAGGCGCGTGTTCCCTCAAGTCTACTACTACCGCACCCGCACGGGCCGCGAGGTGGACTTCGTGGCACCGGACCGCCAGGCGAGACCCACCCTGGTCCAGGTATGCGAGACCCTGACCGACCCCCGCACGCGCAAGAGAGAGCTGGCCGCTCTGCGAGAGGCCATGCGCGAGCTGGACGTTTCCACCGCCACGCTGGTCACCCGTACCGAGGCCGAGACCATCGACACCGAAGAAGGCGTGATCGACGTGATGCCCGCGTGGCGGTTCCTGCTGGCGCGGACGGAAGGGGAGGAAGGCCGGGAAGGTCGAGGCTAGGGCGAAGCCCAGCAAGAGCCTGCACCGCATGCTGTCGCCGCGCGGCAACCCGAGCATGGACAACCTGGCCGCCATCTTCGGGGCGGTGAAGAGCGCGCTGAACGTGGGACTGGTCGCGCACTCGGCGGAGGCGACTTCGAGGGCCTGATTCTTCCGGCGCCGTTGGCCGGAATAGCAGGTCGGGCCGCGCGGTGGCCGTTGGTGGCAGGGTCACGCCGACTCCCGCTCGATCCACCCCTCGACCCGAGCCTTCCCATACCTCACCGCGTCCTCCAGCGGGAAGCCGCGCGCCAGGGCCCCGGTGAGCGCGCTGGCGAAGGTGCAGCCCGTGCCGTGGGCGGTTCCGGCCAGCGCTTGCGAGGGTGGGAAGGCCAGGACGCCGTCGGCGGTCACCAACAGGTCGGTGCCGGTGTCGGGGGCGGGGCGGTGGCCACCCTTCAGCAGCAGGTCGCACGGCAGGCCCAGCCGCAGCATCTCGAGGGCCGCCTCGAGGGCGTCGCCGGGCAGCAGGGCGGCGTCGAGCCCGAACAGGCGGTGCAGCTCGGGCACGTTGGGGGTGAGCACGGTCACCGTGGGCAGCAGCGCGTCCTGCAGGCGGTCGATGCCCTGATCGTCGAGCAGCGTGCCCCCCGCCGAGGCGCCCAGCACCGGATCGAGCACCACGATGGGCGCGCCGACCTCGGCCAGGAAGGCCGCGACCACGTCGACCAGCGCGCCCGTGGCCAGCATGCCCAGCTTGATCGCGTCGGGCGGCCCCTGGTGGGCCAGCACCTCCAATTGCTCGGCCAGCAGGCTCGGCTCGACGGGTTGGTGGCGCCGGAAGGCCAGGGCGCTCTGAACGGTGAGCGACGTGGCCACGGCCAGCGCGCGGCAGCCGGCGGCCTCGATCTCGGCCGCGTCGCGCAGGATCCCGGCCCCTCCGGAGGGATCGAGGCCGCCGATCGCGAGCACGCGCACCTGGGGGTGGGTCAGCATGGGGGGCGCCTCCCGCGCCGAGATGGTCAGAACGCGTCGACGCGGTGATCGTAGCCGCACAGCTCGACGTAGGCCAGGCCCCGGATCTCGCCCTCGGGCGTGCGGGCGCTCACGGTGCAGGCGCCCTCCCAGTAGGTGACGCCCACCGCCTCGCTCAGCATCTCCTGGCTCTGCGCCACGGGCGTCACGTCGATGACCCAGCCGCGCTCGGGCAGCTCGACGTGCCAGCCCAGCGGGTAGGTCGCCCCCGACGCGGGGCTGGTCCAGACCTCGCCGGTGCCCGTTCCCAGCGTGAAGTCGCGGCCCTGGACCAGCGTCTCGGAGCGGCCGTCGGCCGCCACGAACGTCCCCTTGCTGCCGTCCAGCGCCCGCCCGTCGCCCGAGCGCACCTGGTAGAGCATCAGCTCGGTCGCGGCCAACGGATGGGGCGCGGCCGGGCCCGAGGCGGCGTCGAACTGGATCGCCAGCCAGTCCCACCCGGCCGTCTGCGGGGCGGGCGTGCCCGACGCGTACTCGTGGTCGTGCCAGGCGATGCCCGAGACCGGGTGCGCCACGCCGTCGACCTTCAGCGTGCCGGTCGCGGCCAGGCGCGTGTACGAGATGTAGTTCGAGTTGACGCCGTTCGGTGCCTTGCGCAGCAGCCCGCCCTCGCCGTGCAGCACGGCCGGCTTGGCCGGGGATACGACCAGGTCGAGCGCATAGCGGTCGTTGTCGGCCACGAGGCGCACGCGCGCGCCGTTCGGATCGTCGCCCTCCTGGCGGGCGCTCCAGTCGTAGGTCCACACGTGCAGCCGGTCGGCGTCGGCGCCCACGTCGGAGCGCGAGTTCTCGGCCAGCCGCTCGGCCGCCACGTGCCGGCCCGTCTGCTTGTCGACCACCGCGAACTGGCCCGCCGTGGCGTGGGTCTTGAAGAACCACCACACCGGCAGGTGATTCTTCCAGACGCCCAGCGTGCGCGTGTGGAAGAACACGAGCTCGAAGCCGTAGGCGCGGCCGCCCTCGTCGGCCAGGTGCCCCGTCCAGTACCACCACTCGGTCTTGAAGTCGGGGTGCGCGGCCAGGTCGCGCGGCAGCTGCACCGGGTGATCCTCGGGGGTGGCGTAGGCGACGTCGTCGGTCGTGAGCAGCAGCCCGCGCGAGGCCCAGCCGTACGCGAATCCGGCTGCCGCGAGGCCGAACACGACCAGCACGAGCACGACCACGCCCCGCAGGAGCCGCTTCAGCCACGTCCGCATGCTTCGCTCCGACTTCGCTTCCGGCAGGTCCGGCGCGATTGTGGCCGAGAAACGGGCGGCGGTCAAACGTGGCCGCGACGCGCCTCCGAAGCGCGATTGACACGCCCCGGTGGGGCTCCTACGATGCGGCGGTCATCCCCGTCGGGGCGCCGCGATGGGCGAGAGGCTGCGGTACGAAGTCCGAGAAGCCGACCGGAAGCTGGACAACGAGGCGCTGTGCCGCCTGTCGCTCCGCACGCCCATGGTCAGCGAGCTCCAGGTCGCCATCGACCGTTCCCCCGACTTCTTCTCGTTCTACGACCTGCACGGCACGTACGGACGCGACGTTCCGCAGGAGATGCGCGACTCGGGCGAGGCCCAGGGACTGAACGTCTACACGTGCACGGTGGCCCTGCACGAGGGCCGGGTCGTCGGCGCGCTGGCAGCCAGCCATCGCCACGTGCTGTACAACGGCCAGCACCTCGATCTGGCCTGGCCCATGGACGCCCGCGTCGACCCCGACTACCAGCACAAGGGCGTCCTGACCGCCATCGCCACGAAGATGCCCGACCTCTATCCCGAGGTGCAGCTCGACTGCGTCATGAGCGTGATCCTGCGCGGCAACAAGCGCGCCAAGAACGCCTCGACCGAGGCCGTCCCGCAGTACTTCGTCGGCCGCCCCGCCGGCCTGTTCCACCTGGTGCAGTTCTCGATGTACAAGCCCTACCGCCAGCGCAAGGGGCTGCAGGTCGAGCAGGCGCGCCCCGATGATCTCGACGAGATCGTCGAGGTGCTGGCCGCGTTCTACCTGAACCACAACTTCGGGCCGCGCATGTATCGCGCCTGGATGGACGAGCTGCTCCGCGTGTCGAAGGGGTACTCGGTCTCGGACCTGTCGATCGTACGCGAAGACGGGCGCATCGTCGCCGTGATCGGGCTGTGGGACCAGAGCCCGATCCGACGCATGGTCATGCTGAACGCTCCCTGGCCCATCCGCCTGGGCCTCTTCGCGGCGCGGGGGTTGCACCTGGTCCTGCCGAGCCCCGAGCCGCCTCGGATCGGCGAGGCCACCCGCAGCCTGTACCTCAAGCACATCGCCTGTCGGCCCGGGTACGAGCAGACGCTGCGCGACCTGATGAAGGTGCTCCTGAACCGCGTGCGCCGCGGCCGGCAGCACCACTTCGTGTGGGGCGCCTTCTTCCAGAACAGCCCGCTGCTCCCGCTGTGGAAGGGCTTCTCGGCCACGCGCTCCTACAGCGAAGTGGTCTTCGCGCCCTGGAACACCGGCTGGGACGCCTCGCCCGAGGAGATCGCCTCGAAGCCGGTCTACCTCGACTTCTCGATGGTCTGATCATGCGGGTCCTGGTCACGTGTGCCCGCAGCCCGCACGCCCTGACCGCCATCCGCGAGTTCGGGCGCCGCGGGTGGGAGGTGACCGCCGCCGACTGCACGCGGCTCAGCGCCGGCGCGTACAGCCGCTACGTGAGCCGGCGCCTCCTGTGGCCGAACCTGACCGAGCACCCCGCCGAGTGGCTGGCCGCCTGCATCGCCGAGCTGAAGGCCCACAAGGTCGACCTGCTCTTCCCCACCTTCGAGGACACCTTCCTGGTCTCGCGCTTCCGCGACGTGCTCTCGCGCTACACGACAGTGCTGGTCGAGAGCTACGACAAGATGATGCGCGTACACCACAAGATGTCCTTGAACGCGCTGGCGAGCGAGGTGGGCGTCGACGTGCCCGAGACGTGGCAGCCCGCCGACGAGGCCGGGCTCGACGCGATCAAGGCGGATCTGCCGTACCCCGTGGTCCTGAAGCTCCCCGACACCAACAACAGCCTGGGGCTGACGTTCTGCGACGACGCTCCGGCGCTGACCACGGCCTGGCGGCGCCTGGTCGCCACGTTCGGGCTCTCGGGCGATCGCCTGCCCATGATCCAGCAGAAGATCGACGGCGACCTGGTCTTCAGCCTGTTCCTCGGCGACCACGGGCGCACGGTGGGCTCGCTGCTCTACGAGCCGCTCCTGATGTTCCCCGACGGCGGCGGCACGGCGTTCTACCGCCGCAGCATCCGCCATCCGGCGATCGAGCGGCTGTCCATGGGCCTGCTCGAGGCGCTCGGCTGGCACGGCTTCCTGGGGTTCGACTATATCCTCGAGCGTGGCACCGGTCGCCCGGTCCTGATCGACGCGAACCCGCGCACCACCCCGGCGTTCCTGACCGCGCACGTGGCCGGCGTCGACTTCACGGGGCTCGCGATCGAGCTCTTCCAGGGCGCGCACCCGGCCGCGCAGCTCGAGCCCCGCGCCGACGTGCGCACCAAGCTGTGGTTCGTGCACTGGCTGTGGTTCTCGTTCATGCTGCTGCCCGGCCGGCGTTGGCTGCACCGCCTCCGCGCCGCCTTCCGGAGCCTCTTCCTGCGTGACTTCGTGCCCGACATCCACCGCGCCGACGATCGCGGTCCCAGCTTCGTCACGGCGCTGTTCGTGCCGTACTTCATGTTCGTGATCAATACGCTGAAGGGTGCGAAGGGCGGCTACATGTACGGCTGCAACTACGATCGCCGCCGCTCCGAGCTCCTCCCGGCCGACCCGACGGAGTGACGATGGGCAGCACCTTGCTGGCGGCGCTGAAGCGGGGCTGGGCGCACTTCCCGGGCTGGTTCGTGTTCGTCATCGGGTTCAGCATCCTGAACTACGAGGTGGTGCGGGCCGATCCCAAGCTGTTCGGCGCGATGAACCGCGACCTGTTCGCGCTGACGGTGCTGATCCCCATGGCCTGGTTCGTGGCCTACTTCACGCTCTCGATCCGGCGCGAGGGGCGGCCGAGCCCCCGGCTCGCGCACGCCTGGTTGTGGGGGCTCGCGGTCCTCGTGCCGCTCGGCACCTGGTTCCTGGCCACGCGCGGCTACGTGCAGCGCGAGCGCCTCGACGCCAACGAGATGGTGCGCTACTACGAGCTCGTGCAGTTCTTCTGGCTCGGCGTGCTCGTGCTGCACGCGCTCACCACGCGCGGCCTGCAGCGCGCCCTGACGTTCTTCGGCGTGTGCTTCCTGTACGGGCTGATCCTCGAGAACGCGGGCATCATCCTGGGCTTCTTCAGCGAGCACACCTACTCGATCTACCTCTCCTTGGGCGATTTCCGCCTGCCCGCGCCCCTGGCCACGCAGGTCGGCTGGTGCATCATGTTCTACGTGGCGACGCACGTGGCCGAGGGCTTCGGGCGCTCGTTCCCGGCGCTCGACCGCCGGCCCTGGGCGCTGGCGCTGCTGACGTCCACCATCGCCACCACGCTCGACCTGCAGATCGATCCCATGGCCAGCCTGTCGGGCACGTGGTGGCTGTGGGACCCGCGGCTCACGCCGGGCTGGCTGGGAGTGCCGTGGCTGAACTTCTTCGCCTGGTTCGCCGCGTTCCTGCCCTTCAGCTTCGTCTACTTCCACCTGCGCGCCGGTCGGCTCCCGGAGGGGCAGCAGAACCTCAGGATGCTGGCCCTGGTCCCGTGGATGCTGCCGGCCTGCCTCGCGATCGGCGGGGCGCTGGTGCTGGTCCACGAAGGCGGTGGTGGTGGACCGGCCGGTCAGATTCTGTCCGAATTCCTCAAAAAGATGCTACCCTACTGAGCCGGGCGCCCTGGCGCGCTCGCGGCACGACCACGAGGAGGCGGGTGAATGAACGGCGCGAACGGCAGCATCGTGACGCTGGCGAACGTCGGCAAGGACTACCCCATGGGCAAGCTGACCGTGCATGCCCTGACCGACGTGTCGATCGCGATCGGCAAGGGCGAGTTCACGACCATCGCCGGCCCCTCGGGCAGCGGCAAGACCACCCTCCTGAACCTGGTCGGGTGCGTCGACACGCCGACCTCGGGCACGGTCACGGTCGACGGGCACGACATCGGCAAGCTGTCCGAGCGTGCGCTCACCACGCTGCGCCTCGAGAAGCTCGGCTTCATCTTCCAGTCGTTCAACCTGATCGGCGTGCTCGACGCGTTCCAGAACGTCGAGTTCCCGTTGCTGCTGCGGGGCCACCTGTCCCGTGGCGAGCGTCGGCGCCGCGTGGCCGACCTGCTCCTGAAGGTGGGCCTGGCGGAGCACGCGCGGCACCGCCCCAACGAGCTGTCGGGCGGCCAGCGCCAGCGCGTGGCCATCGCGCGCGCCCTGGTCACCTCGCCGCGCATCGTGCTCGCCGACGAGCCCACCGCCAACCTCGACACCGACACCGGTACCGCCATCATCGACCTGATGCGCACCATCAACGAGACCGAGGGCACCACGTTCATCTTTTCGACCCACGACGCGCGCGTCATGGCGCACGCCCACCGCGTCATCCGCCTGCGCGACGGCCGCGTCGACGAGGAGGCGCGATGATGCTCCTGCGCATGGCGGTCCGGAACGTCCTGGCCACGCCGGTCCGCACGATCATCATCGGGCTGCTGGTCGTCTTCGGCACCACGCTGGTGGTGGTGGGCGGCTCGCTGCTGTCGGCGCTCGATCGCTCGATGGCGCGCAGCGTGGTGGGCAGCGTCTCGGGGCACCTGCAGGTCTGGAGCGACACCGCGCGCGACAAGGTCGACCTGTTCAACGCGCCCGTGGGCACGCCGGACCTCGGCCGCATCGACGACTTCCACGCCCTGAAGCACGAGCTGGAGCGTGTACCCGGGGTCGAGGCGGTCATCCCCATGGGCACCGACTTCGCCACCGTGTTCTCGGGCAACCTGCTCGACGTGAAGATCGCCGAGCTGCGCAAGGCGCTCGAGACCGGCGACGCCCCGCGCGAGGCCGTCGTGTCCGAGCACATCCGCTCGATGGTGCAGCTGCTCCAGAACTCGGGGCAGAACCTCAAGGGGTTCTCGCGCGTCGAGCAGCTGGCCTCGGACGCCATCGTGCGCCCGGGCGACGTCGAGCTCGCGCTCTCCGACGAGTTCTGGGCCCGGCTCGGCGCCTGCTCCACCAAGCCCGAGGGCGCACCCGAGGCCACGCCCGACGTCCCGCCCGAGGAGGCCGGCTGCGAGGCGTCGCTCGAGTTCCTCGAGAACAAGATCGCGCCGCTGGCCATGGACGAGACCATGCTCTTCCTGCGCTACATCGGCACCGATCCCCAGGCGTTCGCCAAGAGCTTCGACATGTTCGAGATCGTCGACGGGCAGATGATCCCGCCGGGACAGCGCGGCTTCCTGATGGCCAAGCAGATGTACGAGCGCCAGGTGAAGCACCCCGTGGCGCGGCGCTTCGACCAGATCCGCGAGCGGCGCGAGCGCGGCGACACCATCGCCGGCACGCCCGAGGTCCGGACGATGGCCGATCAGCTGGCGCGCCTGTCCAAGGAGATCGTGCTGCAGCTCGACGGCCCCGCGCGCGCCACGGTCACCGACGCGCTGCGGGCCTTCCTGAAGAGCGACCTGAAGGACCCGACGGCCCTGGCCACGGCGTTCCTGACGGTCGACGACGAGACCTTCGACGCGCGCAACGCCTTCTTCTACGAGACGATCGCGCCCCACGTCGTGCTGTACAAAGTGCGCGTGGGTGACACGCTGACCATCCGCTCGGTCACCCGCAGCGGCTACATGACGGCCGTGAACGTCAAGGTGTACGGCACGTACCGCTTCAAGGGCCTCGAGAAGTCCATGCTGGCCGGCGTGTACAACCTGATGGATCTCATGACGTTCCGCGACCTGTACGGCTACATGACCGAGGATCGCCGCCGCGAGCTGGCCGAGATCCAGACCGCCTCCGGGACCCGCCAGGTCGAGCGCGCCAAGGCCGAGGACGAGCTGTTCGGCCAGAAAGAGGAAGCGCCCGCGGACGTAGGGGCGCCGCTCCCTGCGCCTCCTGAAGGGCAGGCTGCCGCGCCCTCGGGCTTCGACGAGTTCGCGGGCATCGACATGAAGGAGGGCGGCCGCCGCTACGACCGCGAGCTCATGAACCGCGTGTACTCGCAGGACGAGCTCGAGACCGGCGTGGTGATCCAGGCGGCGTTGAAGCTCGACGGCATGGACCGCATCCCCGAGGCCAAGGCGGCGATCGAGGCGCTGTCGACGGAGAAGCGCCTCGGCCTCCGCGTGGCCGACTGGCGCGAGGTGAGCGGCCTGGTCGGCAAGTTCATCGGCGTGATCTGGATCGTGCTCGTCACCGCCATCGTCATCATCTTCCTGGTGGCCCTGGTCATCATCAACAACTCGATGGTCATGGCCACCCTCGACCGCACCCGCGAGATCGGCGCCATGCGGGCCATGGGCGCCCAGAAGCGCACCATCCTCGGCCTCTTGACGCTCGAGTCCGTGGTGCTCGGCTTCGGCTTCGGGCTGCTGGGCGTCCTCCTGGGCTCGGGCCTCGTGCTCGTGCTCGGGCAGGTCGGCATCCCGGCCTTCAACGACGAGCTGTACTTCCTGTTCGCGGGGCCGCGGCTGCTGCCCGGCCTCGCGCCCGCGCACTTCCTGGTCGCCTTCGCGGTCGTGTTCGTCGTGACGGTCGCGTCGGTGTTCTACCCGGCGCGGCTGGCCATGGCGGTGCAGCCCGTCGAGGCCATGGGAAAGGAGGACTGAGATGGGTCGGCTCCTGCTCATCGCCCTCCGGAACCTGGGCGCCAACCGCCGCCGCAACCTGCTGCTCGGCACGGCCATCGCGGCGGTCACGGCGCTCATGATCCTGCTCGGCTCGGTCGGCAACGGCATCCAGGACACCATGATCGACGCGGGCACCGCGCTCGTGTCGGGGCACGTGAACGTGTCCGGGTTCTACAAGATCACGGCGGGGCGCCCGGCGCCGGTGCTGGTCCATCGCCAGCAGGTGCTCCGCGAGGTGGCGCAGCTGGTCCCCGAGGCGCGCCTGATCGTCGACCGCACGCGCGGCTTCGGGAAGTTCGTCAGCGAAACCGACTCGGTGCAGACCGGGCTCACCGGCATCGACATCGAGCGCGATCGCGAGATCCTGCGCGTGGTGCAGGTGCTGAAGGGCAGCGTCGAGGACCTGGCGGGGCCGGGCACGGTCATGCTCTACGAGGCGCAGGCGACGCGCCTGGGGGTCGGCATCGGCGATCGCGTCACGCTGACGGCGCCCGTGCTCCGCGGCACCAACAACTCGGTCGACGTCGACGTGGTGGCCATCGCCAAGGATCTCGGGCTCCTGTCGATCATGAGCTGCTACGTGTCGAAGCAGGTCATCCAGGACCTGTACCTGCTGGACCCCGACACCACCGGCACCATCCAGATCTACCTGGACGATCCGGACGACGCGGCGGCGGTCGAGGCGCGCGTCAAGCTGGGCCTCGAGAAGCTCGGCCACCGCCTGATGGACAAGCTCGACGTGCCGTACTTCCACAAGTTCCAGACCATCGCCGCCGAGGACTGGACGGGACAGAAGCTCGACGTGAGCACCTGGAAGGACGAGCTCTCGATGCTCGACTGGACCTTGAAGACCTTCAACACGGTCACCATGTTGCTCACGGTCATCCTGCTGGTGATCATCGTGATCGGCGTCATGAACACGCTGTGGATCAGCATCCGCGAGCGCACGCGCGAGATCGGTACGCTGCGCGCCATCGGCATGTCGCACGGGCGCGTGCTCGTGATGGTGCTGCTCGAGGTGTTCTGCCTGGCGGTGGGGGCCAGCGCGATCGGCGTGGGCCTCGGCGCGGGCCTGTCGCAGGTGCTCACGTGGGCGCAGATCCCGGTGTCCGAGGGTTTCCAGGTCTTCCTGCTCTCGGACACGTTGAAGCTGGTGCTCGAGCCCGGCGGCGTGGTCGCGGCGCTGGTGTGGATCCCGCTGCTCATCACGTTCTTCTCGCTCTTCCCCGCCCTCAGGGCCGCCCGGATGCGACCCATCACCGCGATTCACCACGTGGGATAGACGGAGCCCCCCATGCGAACGACGATCCTCTCGCTGTTGGCGGTCGCGTTGCTGGTCCCCGGCGTCGCCCGGGCGCTCGACGACGTGCAGATGCACGACCTGTTGAAGCGCATCGACGACCGCCAGCAGAACCAGGGTGATTACAAGGCGCTGGCTTACATCGAGGCCAAGGAGCGCGGCAAGAGCGACCGCGTGCAGGAGGCCGTGATCTACCGGCGTGACGAGGAGGACAAGCTCATGATCCTCCTGTTGAAGCCAAAGTCCGAACGCGGCAAGGGCTACCTGCGCATGGAGAAGAACCTGTGGATGTACGACCCCACGGTGGGGCGTTGGGAGCGCCGTACCGAGCGCGAGCGCATCCACGGCACCGATAGCCGCCGGCGCGACTTCGACGAGAGCCGGCTGGCCGTCGAGTACACGCCGCGCTACGTTGGCGAGGAGTCCCTCGGCAAGTTCAAGGTGCACCACCTGCGGCTCGAGGCGAAGTCCGAGGCCGACGTGCCGTACCCCGTGATGGAGATCTGGGTCGACGCCGAGTCCGAGAACGTGCTGAAGGCGCAGGACTTCGCGGCCAGCGGCAAGCTGATGCGCACGACGTACACGCCGCGCTGGAAGAAGGCCTTCAGCGCGTCGAAGCAGGCCGACGTGTGGCACCCCGCCGAGATCCGCATCTACGACGAGGTCGAGAAGGACAACTCGACGCTGGTGCTCATCAAGGAGATCGACCTGGGCGCGCTGCCGGCCAACATCTTCACCAAGGCCTGGCTCGAGAGCAAATCGCGATGACGAAGGCCTTCCTCGCGATCCTTCTCCTGTTGCCGGCGCTGGCGTTCGCAGAGGATCGGCCC
>Ga0172370_10005704_pt1 | contig 15972 bp, 19 predicted proteins | sample LakKiv5m_FD_114538 | JGI IMG/M metagenome (GOLD analysis project Ga0172370, IMG submission 114538) | Freshwater microbial communities from Kabuno Bay, South-Kivu, Congo - kab_022012_11.5m | ecosystem: Environmental > Aquatic > Freshwater > Lake | place: Democratic Republic of the Congo...
GGATGCAACAATTATTGCCAGTGCTGCCACTACGAGGCCTGCCGTATAGAGGATGGCGAGCATGCTGCTTCCATTTGCGGCATTTTTCCCGCCTTTCATTTCCTTGCCCTTAATTTTTCTTTTTGCCATCCTTACCACCCTTTATCAATTTCCCAAGCTCATCTTGCGCCAACGCAATGTCCGAGATGAAATAAACCTGCCCGTAGCCATTGCCACTGTTCTCAAGAATCGAGTTCTTCACAAGCAACCCCACATGGTGCTCCACAGTCTTGTAATCAAGTTTCGCCGCAAGCGCAAGCTGTCTCATGTTCATTGGCTTTTTGGAAAGAATAGAAAGCAGCTGCACGCGCGTGGGCCCGCCCTTGGTGCCTTCAAGCAGCCAGTAAAGCAGGCGCTTCATCGGGTCCATATCATCAACTACGCATATGGAATTTTAATGGAATATGCACGCGCGCAATTTTCACGGAGAATCAGGGTCAAACCCCCGCGATGCCATGGAATAGGAGAGCGTGCGCGCGCGCCTGAAGCATGCGTGGAGCACAGGCAGCATTATTGCAAAGGCGTTTCGCTTGCAGCCCCTCGCGCGCTGCGCAGCAATGGTGCGCTCCGCCTTTCTCTGTATATAATGGACAGAAACAAAAGCCACTGAGAAAATGAACGCCCACCTGCGAGGCATCCTGTAGAAGCGAAGCGCCGAGCTAATTTGCGATGGCGCGGTGGTGAGTGCAAAAAGCACTGGCGTATAGACGAGCGAGCAGAGGAAAATAAAATTCAGGCTTCCATTCACAATGCCTGCGGGCAAAAGCATTCCTGCAAACTCAACGCTTCCTTTCTCAAACAGCACGCGTAGGAGCGAGGGAAGGAGCGGCAGCAGCAAGAGCGCCTTTCTGCTTTTCACCACCTCGAAAAAGTCAATCCTGGAAACCGCAAAGAAGCCAAGCGTGGCTGCGAAGAACAGCGGTGCATAGGCAAGCGGGGCGAATATCTGCGCAAGCATGAAAATGGCGAGCAGCGCAAGCTTTGCGCGCGCATCAAGCAGGTGCACAGGGGACTTTTTTTTCACACAGCCAAGCATGCGCCTACCTCGTATTCAGGCACGCCATGCCTGCTGGCGGGCGCAGCCCCAATTTCTCAATCAGTCCGGACGTGAGCACTTCCACTCCTCCGTCCTTCTTCACCCTGCCTTCATCCATGACTATTATGCGCGTGGCGTGCTTGGAAAGCAGGCAGGTGTCCTGCTCAGTTGCAATCACAGTTTTTCCCTCGTGCACCAGCGCGTCAAGCAAGGCATAAACTTCCTGCGAGGAGCGCCAGTCCAGGCTGGAAACAGGCTCGTCAAGCAGTATTGCCTTGCTGTCAGATGCAAGCGCGCAAGCAATGGCAACCTTTTGCTTCTGCCCTGAAGACAAGTCGCTCGGGTCATCGTGCAGCCTTTCCAAAAGCCCCACTCTCTCAACCGCCTTTCTTGCAGCTGCAAGCGCCTGCTCGCGCGGCACCCCTCGGTTCAAAAGCCCGAATGCCACTTCCTCCTCCACAGTGAGGTTGAATATCTGGTCATTGGGGTCCTGGAAGACCATGGAGCATGCGCGCGAGATTTCAGGGAATCCCATCTTCGCAATGTCCTTGCCGAAAAGCTCAGCCTTGCCTGAGAATTTTCCCCTGATTTCCTTGGGCGCAAGCCCGTTGCAGCAGCAAAGGAGCGTGGTCTTGCCAGAGCCGACAGGGCCGATTATGCCCACAAACTCCCCGCCACGGAATGAAAGGGAAATGCCTTCCAGCGCCTTTTGCTGCCTGCCCACATATGTGAAAGAGATGTTGTGCAGCCTGATTGCTTTTTTTTGCATCCAATTACCTTGCAGCGTATTTCTTTGCGAATCCGAACCTGTAGGCTATTGCCCAGGCAATTGCAATCTCAACTGCCGCCTGCAGCGCATTGAAGGCGAAAATCGCGACATACCATGCAGCGCCCTTGCCGAAGAACAGCAGGTCGGACGAATTCACGAACGAGACAAACTGCTCCGGGCTTATCTTGAAGTAAAGCGGGCCTGCAAAATAAAAGTTCGCCACAATCATGGCTGCCCCGCGGATGATTATAACTGCAACTGCCAAAAGCGCCACAGTGCGCAAATCCGCAAAAGCGGCGGGCTTGTGCATCGCATCCTTGATTCTCCTCTCGCGCTCAAAGTACTTCAGCACAGCATATGTGATGAGAAGCATGAGCAAAATGGGCAGCAGGCCGAACAGCAGGCTCCCACTGCTGCCCAGCAAGTTGTTCATCATGCCCCCCGCAGCAAACAATCCCACTGAGAACACTATTGCCGCAAGTGCAGCCAACGCAATCGCGGGTGCGCCCGTCCCTTTGCCGCGCATCATTAGGTAAGCCGCGAAAACAACTAGGGCTGGCGCAGTTGCCGCAAACTTCATGGCTGCGCCAATTGGCCCAGTCTGCGCGAAAAGCGCAATGAAAATGGTGGAAACAGCAAGCACTTCTATTGAGGATTCAACGCCGAACATGAAAAGCGCTAGGATGATAGGCACTGCGACAAGGTCAATTGTCATCCCAAAGCCGGTCTGCAAGCCAAGCGCGCCATTTGCGAACTGCAGCACAAACGCGAGAGCTGCAAGTGTTGCTGTGGCTACTAGCCTATAAGTCTTTGACATGGTTGCCTTGTGCGCGTTTTGCCTTTAAAAGGCGTTTTCCCAAAAATGGGTTAGACTTTTATCCTGTACTCAAAATAGTCGTCCCACGGGTTCTCAAGCTTCATCATCTGCGCGCGGGTCAGCTTCTCAAAGTAGCGCCTGAAAGGGCGCATGGAATTCCCGTGCGCGGAGATTGCGACATTCACCCTGTTCTTCTTCATGTATTTAATGAGGTCGCGCACAAAGGGAAGCACGCGCGCCTCCACCATCTTTATGCTCTCCCCGCCAGGCGGGGGGTAATCGTACTTGCGCCTGATGTTATGGAGCTCGCCGGCAGAGTGCTCGCGCTCGTATTTTGCGTGCGAAGTGCCTGACAATTTTCCATAGCTCCTTTCAATCATCCTGTCATCCACAAACACTGCGCGGCATTCGGGATGGCGCTTGAGAACTTCGGCAAGCGTATTGCGCGAGCGGCTAAGCGAGGTGCAAATCGCAACATCTATCTCCTTCTCCGCAAGCTTGTGCGCCACCACTTTTGCCTGCACTTTCCCGAATGGCGTGAGCTTGGAGTCCAGCCAGCCGGTGAAATAGTGGTTCTTGTTGAAAACAGTCTGCGCATGGCGGAAAAGGTAGATGGTGGGCTGCTTGCGCCATCCCTCCATATCCTTCTTCGTCCACTTGCCACTAAAATCAAATTGGGATTTCCTGGGTGGTTTTGCCATGCGGATGCAAGAGGCGCCAAGGTATAAATGCCTTGCTCCCAAATCAGCCTCATGGTGCACAAGATTTTCCTGGTACGGCATGGCGAGGCAGAGTCCAACTCAGGCGACTTTTTCGGCGGCTGGATGGATGTGCCGCTTACCGAGCTTGGCAGGCACCAAGCTTCCCTTCTCAAGAAACGCCTTGCACACGAAGACATTGGCAGGGCATACTGCTCAGACCTGCTGCGCACCCGGCAGACATTGGAAGGCATCGCCCCCTCCTGCCCTGTCGAGTATGCAAAAGAGCTTCGCGAGAAAAGCTACGGCGAGCTGGAAGGCGTGTCCTGGGCAGGGCAAGAGAAAAAGTACGAGAAATACCATCTTGACTCCACGGTGCGCGCCCCAGGCGGCGAGAACAACGCGGATGTGCAGAAGCGAGTGGTCTCCTATTTCACAAAGAAGGTTATGAACTCAAAGGAGGGCAAGGTCCTCGTGGTTTCGCACCACGGCCCCATTGTGCTTTTCGCCTGCCATGTGCTCAAAGTGCCAATCACCAATTGGCGCGCGCTTAGGCTTGGCAACTGCGGGTTGTGCATCTTCTCAAAGGAGGGCAAGACCTGGCGTATGACTTTATGGAACTCGCTCTCCCACTACGGGCTGCAGAACTTCTCGCCACTGCTTGCGAGAGAAAAAAATAAGGGGGATTAATCCTACCTCTTCCTCTTGGAAAGCTTGTACAGGAAAATCGCGGCTATTATTATCGGCCAGGCGAATTGGAACAGGGCGCCGAAGTTGACATTGGGCATGAGATTGGCAAATCCCAGCAACGCCACAACCAGCATCACCCAGTCCTCGGGGTCATGAAGCACCCAGTCCTGTGTCCAGTCATAATTCGCTTTCTTTGCAGCCATCCTACCACCGCACAAGCATCGCTGACAAGCTTTATAGGGCTGCTGCCGCGCCTTGGTTTGCCTTTTTCCTATATGAACAAATACATGCATTTATGTACACTTTTATAAAACCTTCAGGCAACAAATACCTCGGTGAAAACAAGTCAAAGACCTTGCGGTCTTTGACATCCGGAAGCCCTGCCGGGCTTCCAGCTGCTTTCACCCAAGGGGTGAAAACATGGACAGAGTCAAAATCATGCTTACTGAGGACGACGTGCCGAAAAATTTCTACAACATTGCTGCGGACCTGAAAACGCCGCTTTCACCGCCCATTCACCCTGGCACGCGCGAGCCTGTGCCGCCCGAGGCATTCTACCCTCTTTTCCCAAAGGAAGTGGTGCGCCAGGAATACTCGACCGAGCGCTTCATACCAATACCTGGAGAGGTTCGCGAGGCTCTCTTGCGCTCTGGCAGGCCAATGCCCCTTTTCCGCGCCACCAGGCTGGAAAAGCACCTCAAGACGCCTGCGAAAATCTACTTCAAGCACGAGGGCATGAACCCGTGCGGCTCGCACAAGCCCAACACCGCAATCGCGCAGGCATACTACAACATGCTGGAAGGCACCGAGACGATTTACACCGAGACTGGCGCAGGGCAGTGGGGGACTGCGCTTGCTTATTCCACTATGCTTTTCGGCCTCAAGTGCGAGGTTTTCATGGTGAAGGTGAGCTTTGAGCAGAAGCCCTACCGAAAGGCGATGATCGAGACCTATGGCGCGAAGATACACGCCTCTCCCTCGCCGCATACTGCCTTTGGCAAGAAAGTGCTTGCCGAAAAGCCAGACCACACCGGAAGTTTAGGCATTGCGATTTCGGAAGCAATCGAGAAAGTGGTCACCGACCCGAGCGGAAAATCAAAGTACTCGCTGGGTAGCGTGCTCAACCACGTCATGCTGCACCAGACCGTCATCGGTCAGGAGGTGCGCGCCCAGCTTGCAATAGCGGATGCACAGCCTGACATAGTGATTGGCTGCATAGGCGGCGGCTCCAACTTCGCAGGCATATCTTTCCCCCTCATCTACGACAAGATGAAGGGCAAGAACAATGTCGAGTTCATTGCTGTGGAGCCTGCATCCTGCCCGTCGACCACCAAGGGCAAGTTCGAGTATGACTTTGGCGACACGGCGGGCATGACGCCTCTGATGAAAATGTACACCCTGGGCAAGGATTATGTGCCATCGGCAATACACGCGGGCGGCTTGCGCTACCATGGCATGGCGCCCACAGTCTCGCAGCTTGTCGCAGACGGCATGGTAAGGCCGGTCGCATACGAGCAAAAGGAAGTGTTCGAGGCAGGCGTGACATTCGCGCGAACAGAGGGAATAATCCCTGCGCCTGAAAGCTCGCACGCCATCAAGGCCGCAATTGACCAGGCCCTTATCTGCAAGAAGAACAACGAGGCAAAAACAATAGTCTTCAACCTGAGCGGGCACGGATTATTGGACTTGGTGGGCTACCAGAAGTACTTTGACGGCAAGCTCGATTGATTATTTCTCAATCGGCTCCAGCCCCAACGTCATGCTCCCGATTTCCTGCGCTGCTTGCTGGCGCGCCCAGATTGCCCCGCGGATATTGTTGCGGTCGCACTCAACCTTGCAAATCTTCAGGTACAAAGTTGCCCTCTCAAGCGGGTCGCTGGAAAGCCCGTTTGCACTGCTGTATGCCATTATCGCGTCAAGGGGCTTTCCCATATTCGTGAATGCCTCTGCCTGCTTAATCAGCAGATCCACTTTTTTGTCATCTTTGCTTGCGCAGCCCAGCGCCAGCCCATAGCATATGGCAGCCATTTGGTAGTCTTTCCTTCCAGCGTGCAATTCTGCCTGCTTCTCGTTTACCGCCATCCTCATGGCAGGCGACTTTATGAACTCAAGCGCCTTTTCATATTCAAGTATGGCGCCGTTTGCATCGCCCATTTTCTCGCACGCGCCTGCGCCCATCACCAAAAGCGACGCCTTCTTGGCGTCGCTGTCGACAAACGGCAATGCCTTCTCGCACGCCTTGCGTGCCTTCTCATAAAGGTCGGTTTTTTCGCACGCCTCCACCAGCCTGATGGTCAAATTGTATTTCTCCTCCCCGCGCGCGTGCTTCACGGCGCTTTCAAGGGCAAAAACTTCATCGTAGCGAGTCTGGCTTGCCTTGCGCCCAAATTTGTCTGCGCTGATGAGCTTCCACTGCTTCATGGTCTCACTCGGCTTCTGCGCAAAAGCGTTCAGGACAACCCTGCAGTAAGTAGTCGGATTTGGCTGCATCCATTTCATTTCATCCCCCTATTTCTATTTGCCGCTAAAGGCATATAAACACTTGCATATATTAATTACAACATATGAAATCCTTAGTTCAAACGCCAGGTGCCCCCTCTTCCGTGGTGCCTGCCAAGAAGCATTTCAAGCCAGCCACAGGGCAGGCTGCATCCGCAAGGCTTGCATCTGCAGATGCGCAAACGCATTTCGCCTCGCCTTCCCCATTTTCCTCGCCAAAGGCAGTAGATGCAAAGCAGGCGGAACAGGCGCTCACAGCCTGTTTCATCGCAATTTCTGCATGGCGCAAGTTTTCAGGCTCTTTGGAAAGCGGAACCCCGGGGTGGCTTGAGGCGCAACTTGCCCTTGCCAACCTCTATTCCATGCGCGGCATGCTCTGCAAGAGGAATTACGAGGAACTAATATCATCGGGCAAGCGCGTGGGCATCTGGGCGCTTCGCGCAGGCGAGGCGGTTGAAACCGCTCTTTCGCACTTCAAGGCGGTTGCTGCCCAGGGTGAAAACGGCATGGCGCTGAAAAGGGCGATAAAAGATGCGCATGAGGAAATCTTCTGGTCATACTACACTGCTGCCGCCCTCATTTCCAACAACGGGCGCCCCCCATTCCCACTGCCCAAGCTTGCGGCGCTTGGCGACTTGCCTGGCAAGGCAAGCGAATACGCATTGAAGGCAGCGTGCCACGGCGCTGAAAGCTCAAGGCAGGGGTTTGAAATCTACGGCGAGAGCTAGGCAATCCATGCCAACAACGCGACCGTTCTCGTTTTATTCTTTCTTGGCAATATCTTCCCATGGCGCAGTTGAAGGTAGGTGGCAGCGGCGGCGAAAATACCTCTCCATCCGCATCATTTTCCAATATAAGCGCGGCGTTCCAGCCCTTCTTTGAAAAACTGCGAAGTGTCTATCCTGGGAACAATGAAAAGCTTGCGGCTTTTGTGGAAAACGTGCAAAAGGAATACGGGCTGCTCCGCGGGCCAGATGGCAAGTCTGCAGCAGAGATGGGAATAACCCCTTATGCGTTTGGCTTTGCCATGGTGGCATTCGAGAACTGCAAGGGCAAGGAAGCGGCAATCAAAAGCTCAGCGCTTTTGCCCGGGCAAAAAGGACAGTTCGGAAAGCCTTCATTCTCCGGCGAGCGTTTCCTTCTTTATGACATGGACAAGCCCCAGTCTGAAGCCCGGGCTTTCCTGATAAATGTCAATGAGCATAAAATAGAAATGGCCTCCGGCGCGCTTAACAACGCATCATCCGACTTGGACCGCGATGGCTTCATGGACAAAGTGGGCCAGAACAACCAGGCGTCACCCTATGGGGTGATGGCGCTTTATGGCGAGCGGACAGCAGGGTGGGGCTATCTTTTCGGGCAGGAAAAGGGCGTGAACGACCTGGTCGGCATAATCCCGAAACGGCTCCATGCTGGCACAATTTCCAAGGGCTGCATTGTTTTGGATCTTGCGGCTTTCAATAAAATATACTCTGCCACGGATGGCTTCAAGAATGGCGCGACCATGGTCTATTCGCATTTCACTGGCGAAAATGCCAAAAATCCGAAAATTGAAGGGCATGGCGCGTTCAGCTTCGATGCGTACCTGCGGCAAAGCCAGGGAATTAGTTTTCAGCAGCCCGGGCAATCAAAAATGAGCCTATCATTCATTGACAATCTTCTGCCTGCTTCGCAGGCTTATGCCGGCCGCAATGCCCCCCTCAGCGAATTCGTAAATTGATGGGGCGGCATCACGCAAGAAGCGGGAACGCGACTTTCAGCCCTGTGATTATGAACTGCACGCCCACTGCGCACACGAGCAGGCCCATTATCTTTGTCATTGCCGCAGTGCCGTCCTCGCCCAGCATCTTTTGCAGCGGGCCTGCGAAGCGCAGCACCACATAGTTCAATCCGCAGGCCGTGAAAATCGCAGCCCAAAGCGCAACCGCGTTCCACGCAGTTGTCGCCTGGCTGGCAAGCACCACTGCGGTGGTTATCGCGCCCGGGCCTGAAGTCATCGGTATTGCAAGGGGCACCACAAAGGAGTGCTTGTCATACTTCGTGCTTTTGCTTTTCTTGTCCTCAGGCGAGAACATCCGCAAGCCAATTATGAGCAGCACCATCCCTCCTGCAATTCTGAATGCCTCAAGCGTAATTGAGTAGAGTTGGAAAATCAGGAAACCTGAAAGTGCGAAGAACACCAGCACGCAGAATGCGACAAGGCTTGACATGAAGGCTGCGCGGTCGCGCTCTCCCCTGCCTGCGCCCTTGGTAAGCGAAATCAGCGTGCCTATGGTGGAGAACGGGTTGATGATGACTGTCATGGAAATGAGCGAGGTTATGTAAAACGCCATCACAGGTTCCATGATTAGCATTTCTCACCTAACCATTATATATTATGCCTCGCGCGAATTCCTGCTGGTGGCGGGATGGATTTTGACTACAACGAGCTTGCTTCTGCGGCAGTCGAATCCGTGCGCTCGCACTCTGCCTGGCACCGTGCGGTTTCAATTGACCTTGAGACAAAAATAGAGAAAAAGTCCGACTTTCTCACTGGCGAGCGGCTGCTTGCCATTGGCCTTGCGCGCAGGGCAGGCAGTGGCGTTGAAGTGAAGACATTCACGCTGAAAGACGAGTCCGATGAGGCTGAAATCGAGCTTCTCTACGAGGCAGCGCGCTGGCTTGCGCCTGTCCGCCCGCTCATCTTGCTTGGCTACAACATCGCGGGCTACGACTACCCGCTGCTTAACATGAAGCTCAAGTGGCACGACGACCTTCTCCGCGCAGCAGCGCCAGAGGGCGAGAAGCCCATTTTCCCGCGCGAATACTGGGCGCTAAAGGACGCGCTCACGCGCGCATACGTGCTTGACATGATGCATCCGTTGCGCTATGCGATTGCAGCGCACGACAATCTCACTCCTAAGTACAAATCGCTTGCCGATGTAGTCTCCCACGCGCGTTTCGAAAAGGTGGCGCTGATGAGAAGGAAGCATTTGGTAGCGGGCACAGACAAGATGCCGCCTCCGGGCGGCAATTCGCCAGCTTCGCTGGCGACTGAAAACAAGGGAAAGGTAATCTACGACATGTGGCGCACGCGCAACCCTGACTTCGAGCGCTATCTTGAAGGCGACGTGCACGATGTGCTGCTGCTCGCAGAGGAAATGTATGGCATCACTGCTTCCCTGCGTCCATCTGCTCCATGAAGAGCGTGATGTCCTCCCAAATCCTCTTCTTCTCGCTGCCGGAAATAACCTCAACATCCCCTTTCAGCGATGGCTGGTAATAGCTTTTGTACTTCACAAACCTGTCGTCAATCAGCAGGCAGTAGCAGTAATCCTCAGCCTTCCTGATTCCCCTGCCCATTGCCTGCACTGTCTTTATGCACGCAGGCAGCAAGGAGGCAAGCTCGGTTGCGCGCGTTTCGTTTCCGAATTTCTTCTTCAGGTAGCCTTCATATGCTTCATGGCGCGCGTCAGGCTTGGGGAAGGGGAAGCCGGCAATCACGATGAGCTTGAACGGGTTGTTCCTAAAGTCCATGCCCTCGGAATACGAGCCGCCAATCACGCCGTGGAAAACAATAGGCTTTTCCTCAAATGTACGTGCCTCCACGCGCGCTTTGCGCTCCTCAACAGCAGTGTGCTTGTCGCGGCGCATTTCAGTTTCATGCCTAAAGCCTGAGAGCACTAGCTCATCTTTCACCATTCTCAAGTAATCATAAGATGGGTAAAAAATTGCAAGCGAATGCGGCGCGCATGCTCGCGCAGCCTCGTCAATTATGGCAGCCATCACCTTCACGCGCCGACTATCTACACGCTCCCTTGCGCGCGATGACACCCAGCTGCAGATGCGCACGCGCTTCCGTTGCGCGTCAAAAGGCGACTCGTATGCGCCCTCTTCCAGCTGCATTGCGCGCGCAGGCTCTATGCCAAGAAGGTCGCAAAGCCCCCTCTTCCCTATCAGCGTGCCGCTCATAAGCGTGGCGGAGTGCACCTCTGAAAACACGTGCGAGGAAACAAGCGAAGGGTCGAAAAGCGCAGTGCGGGCCCTGAAGAACTCGCGGTCCTCCGATGTCTTGATGAACATGCCATATGCCGGATTGCCTGACGCAGCCATCTCGGCAGACTGCAGGAAAGCAGTAAGCTCCACCAGGCTTGACATGCCGTCCACGTCCAGCCGCGCACCCTCCTCTTTCATTGCCAGCAATCTCAGAAACTCGGTGATTTCATGGAGCATCACAGATAGCCGCTCGCTGTCGCTTCCGCCGAACAGGTTCGAGAGCCCATACTTCGAAAATTTGTCCGGATGGAAAGGCGCCATCTCCTCGCGGGGCAGCCTCTTCTCCACCTTTGCAGCCTCGCTTTCATCCACCAGCCGCTTCAGCGCAGGCGCCAGCGCGTTCTTGATGTAGCCAGACACCAAATTTATCTGCGCAAGCATCTCAGGCGCTTCCTCAGATTGCTTTCTCGCATCATTAAGCGCGCGCTGCGCATTCTTCAGGGTCTTTTCCCCGATTTGCCGCGCATTGATGTCCATTATCCTGTCAGGCAAATTGTGCGCCTCGTCAATTATCACGTCGCACTCGCTAAGCGGCCTTCCCAGGCGGGCAAGGAACACGTCTAATATGCCTGCCTCGAACAGGTAGGAATAGTCGCACACCACGACATCTGCGTCCTTCATTGCGCCAAGCGCGGCATAGTGTGCGCAATAATTCTCGGAAAGCGAGCGAGCCGTGCTTTCAGCCGCGCTTTGCGGCTCGGCAAGCAGGCTTTCAGGCACCGAAGGGTGCGGCCGCGAGAATTTGCAGCGCGCAATCTCGCAAAGGAGGAAAGGCGAATCATCCGTGGAGTCGCGCTGCCTAAGCAGGCACATCCTGTGTTTTGATATCTTGTCAATCACACGAAGCGTTGGCAGCTGCGGGCGAAGCGCAGCAAGCGCAGAAGCGCGGTGCTTGATTATGGACCTGCATTCAATCATTGCCTGTATGTGGTGCGAATTCCTGTGCGTGAGGAATACCACTTTCCTGCCCGCGGGAAGCGCGCTTTCAAGAACTCCGCAAAGCGACGCCGCGGTCTTTCCAATGCCTGTGGGCGCATTTGCAAAAAGTATTTTCCCCCCATCTGCCGCCTCACGCGCGTCATTGTAAAAGCCGTGCTGCCCCTCCCTCATGTGCAGGTGCGGGAAAAGCGAATGGGGCTGCGATGCTGCGGTTGGCATGCTATCGCGCGAGTAGGGCAGCAGAAACCTTATATAATAATGATGCGTTTCACTTGCGGGTGGGGGATTATGAATAAGCTTTTCGCACTTCTTGCCGTCGCAGCATTGCTTTTCGCATTTGGCTGCGCAGGCCTTCCAGCATCCCCTTCCTCGCCGCAAAACGGCAATGGGGGCAACGGAGGCGACGCAACAGGCCCCGCGCCAAGCACAGTCTACATAGGCGGCAATGCCGACACCCATGGCTGCCAGGAGCAGGACGGCTATTTCTGGTGCAAGATAAAGGATAAGTGCATCAACATACGCGAGGAGAAATGCCAGTACGATCCTCCGCCCAGCGGGACAACTGGCGTGAGCGCAGAAGGGTGCGCGCATGCCAATGGCACAGTGGTGGATGGAACAGATTGCCCGTTCGGGACTTACTCAGCGGCATCAATACTGGACTCCGGCATGGCTGGCAAGATTTGCTGCAGGCCAGAAGGCCAGACTTGAGAGCGGGCAAGCCGTGCCCGGGCGGCAAAAACCTTATATATTAACAATGCGCTTTTAGCGCGGGTGGGAAGTATGAGCAATGCAAACAAGAACGTTGGCAAGTCTAGCGGAGGCGCAAGCAGCCTTCTTCCATATGCCGCAGTGGCGGCAGTGGTGATAATCGCAGTTGCGCTTTTCTTCATGGCTGCGCCACCTGCCCCGCAGAACGTTCCTCAATCACCTTCCCAGACTCCCACTCCATCTGGCTCAGCAGCTGCCCCAACCCAGCTGCCTCCTGTTTCTGACAAGATGACTGCAGAAGGCTGCAAGTTCGTGTACGGCACTGTGATGGACAACACATGCAGCGGCGGGCTTTTCCCGCTTGGCGAGGTGCAAAGCACAGACGGCACCAAGAAATTCTGCTGCGGGAAAAGCGTGAACCTTGACAAGCAGGCAACTGCCCCGCTTCCAATCACCCCTCCTGCAGGCTATGTCAACACCACAGGCATTATCCCTGAAGTCGCAGTGCAAAATATCACCGAGCCGTTGGTTGGCGGCGACCGCGATGCACATGGCTGCATACCTTCCGCGGGCTACTCATGGTGCGCGGAGAAGAGCAAGTGCCTGCGCACCTGGGAGGAGAACTGCACTGAAAGCAGCACAGGCAATGACACGATAGGCGGCGTTCTTGACTCAAACGGCTGCAATCCGTCCGCAGGCTACACCTGGTGCGCCGAGAAGAGCAAGTGCCTGCGCGTATGGGAAGAGCCCTGCTCCAGCCTGGAGACGACTGCTCCTGCAAACAATTCATCCGTTGCCCGGCCTTGATGAAAAGGAGAATGAAAGCATGGACGCAAAAGCAAAAAATAACATCGAGCTTCCATTCATGGCAGCAGCAATTGTGGCAATGCTGGTTTTTTCATTCGGCTGCGCACAGCAGCCTGCTGCGCCGCCCCCCGGGCCATCAGTCACGGCCCCCCCGGGCTCAGTGCCTGACATCCACGGCTGCGTGCCTGCGCAAGGCTATGCGTGGTGCGAGGCAAAGCAGAAATGCTACAAGCCATTTGACGAGAGCTGCCCGTCCTCCTCTGCGGCAGGCACAAATTCCAGCCCTTCCGTGCCTCCTATTCCTTTGCCCTCCGCGGGCAATGCCACGCCGCCTGCAGCCGCAAACAACACTCTCCCTGTTTCGTTGCCCCTTCCGGTCTCAGCGCCTGCCAACAGCACAATGGTTGTCAATATAACCCCCAACCAAAGCGCAGCCTATTACGGCGTGGACCCGTCCGAGCTTGCCAACATCACCACCATGCCCACTTCCAATGGCGTGGTGCCTGTTGTGCGCGATTCGCACGGCTGCATTCCGTCAATAAACTATTTGTGGTGCGAGGCAACCAAGAAGTGCTACCGCCCCAACGTCAACATCTGCCCCTCTTCTTAAGCGCCCATTGCAGCAGAAAAGAAGTTTCCCTCAGCTTCTGGGCGCTTGCCTCTTTTAGCAAGATGCGCCCTCAGCTCCGCAGCCATTCGCTTTTCCTTGAAAGTTTTTTACCTGCCATGTCCTTTGGCGCAAGCCACCTGTAGCCGCAAAATTCCGGCGCCACCTTCACTGCATGGCTTTTCGCAGTGAGCTTGAAAACAAGTGCGGGCACAATTGCGCGCCTTTTGCGCGTGCCTGCATTGTGCCTTCTCTGGAAAAGTATTTCATGCACTTCCGCATCAATCCCTGCCTGCGCGTGGAACGCCTTGACCAGCGCGGCAACCGGATTCTCACCTGCCATCACTTCCACGCACGGGATTTCCAGCAATTCCTCGCCGCGCTCGTTTTTCCTCACCAGGAAAAGCGCCCGGTCTCCATCCTCCAATAAGCCAGCCGCAAGGGCAGATGGCACAGGCGGCAATGCATGTTTTCTCATGGTCAGTCTACTGGCGAATGCTTTATATTTGTGGCGCGCGAATTGCGTGCGGGAGGTATGCTATGAGGCATGTTGCACAACTATCGATATTCCTGTTCCTGCTTTCTGCGCCCGCATTCGCGCTTGGCTGCAATCCCGGCGAGGTCGAATGCGTGGACAACTATTCCTTCCATGAATGCAACGAATACGCGCTTTGGGGCGACACCATTTCCTGCCTTGCCGGGCAGGAGTGCATAAGCGGCATTTGCGAAATGAAGCTGGGCTGCTCGCCTGGCGTGCGCGAATGCGTGGGTGCAGCATCTTACAAGGTGTGCAACAACTACGCCATCTGGGACCCTGAGGCCCCCTGCCCTTCCGGGCAGCTGTGCTCAAACGGCGCATGCTACAGCCCATTCCCCAAGCAGTGCGACTACTCTGGGCAAATCCGCTGCAACCCCTCTGACTCTGACGAGGTGCAGATGTGCAACGGCAACTTCCAATGGGAGCATAAGCAGACCTGCGACTACGGATGCCAGAACGGCTACTGCCGCTCCTGCAGGCCCAACATGGCAAGGTGCACAGGAACTTACACTTACCAGTCATGCAACAGCGACGGGACCTGGGGCAGCGAAGGCAGGTGCCAAGTCAACTATGTCTGCGATGCAGGCAACTGCATAATTTCGCCCTCTCTCAAGTGCACAAGCATTGGCTCCTACCGATGCTCGCCTGACAGCGCCTCCACGCTCCAGCAGTGCCGCAGCAACTACCAATGGTCAGACTACACCTACTGCCCACTTGGCTGCTCATCCGGCGCGTGCAAGGTATGCAACTACGGCGACAGGAAATGCAAGGTCGGCAACACCTACATCAACTGCGGGGTGGGTGGGCAATGGGGCGGCGAAACCTCGTGCCCCACAGGCTACTTCTGCTACGCAGGCTCGTGCCAGGTGCCGTCGGGCAGCCAGTGCAGCACGCAGGGAGCAATGCGCTGCTCGCCAAGCGACACCAGCATGATACAAATATGCAGCGCGAACGGCGTATACGCTGATTACCAAGTGTGCAGCTATGGCTGCATAAACGGCGTGTGCGCTGACTGCAAGGCAGGCACCAGCGTGTGCTCCGGCTCCTCCGCAGTCAAGACCTGCGGGGCAAACGGAAGGTACAGCGTGCCGCAGAACTGCGCCTCTGGATATGCATGCAGCAACGGAAACTGCATCCAGACTGCGGTGTGCAGCGAAGGGCAGCGAAGCTGCATGTCAAACAACGTTTACACCTGCAAGGACGGGCAATGGGCAATCTACCTGACCTGCCCATCAAGCAGCAGCTGCGTGGAGTCGCAGGGCACGGCATATTGCGAGGCAAAGGCGGCACCAGCGCCAACTCCATCGCCGCAACCCATTCCCTCTCCCTCACCAACTCCTGAAAAGGACAGCGGGATTGGCACTGCTGCCCTGGCGCTTGGGGCAGTTGCAATCATCGGCGGTGCCGCATATTTCATGTTCATCAGGAAAAAGGACTAAGGGGTGTTGTTTATGAAAAACGCAATTCTCGCATTTGCAGTTGCAGCAATCCTCATGCTTTCATTCGGCTGCACCCAGCCTTCGCCCCCTCCAACCCCGCAGCCAGGCGCATGCAAGACAGTTGCAGACTGCGGCGCAGGCGCAGCGCGCTGCGTGGATGGCAAGTGCACACAATACGACGAGCATGGTTGCGTGCCTGACGGCGGCTACACCTGGTGCGCCGAGCTTGGCAAGTGCATACAGCCTTGGATGACAAACTGCACCTATGATGCCGCTGCCAATTCTGGCAACGAAATGATGCCAGGAAGCGACCGCGACTCTCACGGCTGCATTGCATCAGCAGGCTACCAA
>Ga0172370_10005709_pt1 | contig 15963 bp, 11 predicted proteins | sample LakKiv5m_FD_114538 | JGI IMG/M metagenome (GOLD analysis project Ga0172370, IMG submission 114538) | Freshwater microbial communities from Kabuno Bay, South-Kivu, Congo - kab_022012_11.5m | ecosystem: Environmental > Aquatic > Freshwater > Lake | place: Democratic Republic of the Congo...
ACCCGTCGAAAAAAATAAATTCCAATACATTAATTTTGAATTAAAAACCAGCAATGTCTTGCTTTCAACGGTCGTGATTAAAGCCGGTGAAAACCCTGCAGAGGTCTTACTCCGTAAGATTATCGAAAACAAAAAAAAGAACGATCCCGACAAATATGATGCTTACCAGTATCAGGCTTACAATAAAATTGAGATTGATGCAAACAATATAACCGAGAAATTTAAACAACGGCGAATTTTTAAACCTTTCCAGTTTATTTTCGACAATGTGGATACCTCCACAGTAAACGGTAAAACCTATCTCCCGATATTTCTCAGCGAATCGATTTCTGAAGTCTATACCCGGCGAAATCCACGGGGTTCAATCGAAATTATCAAGGCTACCAAAGTGTCGGGGATCGAAAACGAAAGTGTAATGCAGTTTCTGGGTGATAAATTCCAGCACACCAATATTTACGATAATTATATCGATCTTTTTCAAAGAAATTTTATCAGTCCCATCGCTTATTTTGGCCTGAATTATTACAAATACTATTTAGTGGACAGCACTTTTTTAGATAATAAATGGTGTTACAAGGTCATGTTTAAACCACGCCATAAGCAAACCCTCACCTTTACGGGAAATTTTTGGGTTCATGATACAACTTTTGCCATCAGGAAAGTTGATATGCGCATTGTTGACGATGCCAATATTAATTTTATCAATGATCTTGTGATCGAAAAGGAATTTAATTTGATCGAAGGTAAATATTGGCTGCTGACAAAGGATTATATGATCGGTGATTTCAATCTGATCGAAAACGACAAGAAAACACTTGGATTTTTCGGCAGAAAAACTACGACATACAGGGATTTTATCATTAACAAACCCAAAGAGGATAAATTTTATAACAATCCTGTAAACATACTCGTATCGGATAGCGCCGGTAAACATGACGAGAAGTTTTGGGAAGACAACCGCCACGAAGATCTTACAAGGGACGAAAAGACCATTTATTATATGGTGGACACGCTCAAAACAATCCCGCGTTTCAATACGTATGTTGATATTATCCAGATGATTACAACCGGATATTATGAACGGGGGAATTTTGAGATTGGTCCATACGCCTCTTTGCTAAGTTTTGATGCGATCGAAGGTGCAAGGATGAGGTTTGGCGGAAGAACGAGCAACAAATTCAGTACACGGGTAATGTTCGACGGCTATGCGGCTTACGGAACGCTGGATTCGAAATGGAAATACGGTGGTGGGGTTTTGTACATGCTTAATAAGAATCCAAGAAGAACCATCGGAGGTTCTTTTAAATACGATATGGAGCAACTGGGGGCCAGCCAGAATGCATTCAGGGAAGATTTTTTCCTCACTTTTCTATTCAGAAGAAGTCCGGCCGACAAATTATCAATGGTCGAAGAAGTCAAGATGTATTACGAACATGAATGGTTCAACGGATTTTCAAATACAGTAAACCTGATCCATCGAAATATTTATCCGATCGGCGGATCAAAATTCGAATTTTATTACCAGGACCAGGCAACTCAAAAAATTACTGAACAAGCGGCCATTACAACTTCCGAAATCCGCTTCGACACCCGACTGGCCTATCGTGAGCGTTTTTTGATGGGAGAATTCGAACGCCTCAGCCTCGGAGCCAAGTTCCCGATACTTGATATCCAATATGCCTATGGAGTTCCGGGATTTTTAAAAAGCGATTACGAATATCACCGCCTGCAAATTGGATTGAGTCATTGGTTTAATGTGTTTAACCTTGGTTGGTCCAAATTCAACATCGGAGCCGGTCGTATTTGGGGAATCTTACCTTATCCGCTACTTAAGCTGCACGAAGGCAATGAAACCTATTTTTTTGATGAATCTGCCTTCAACCTGATGAATTATTACGAATTTGTAAGCGATAAATATATCAGCGCATTTTACACTCACCATTTCGACGGATATTTTTTTAACCGTGTACCCTTGTTCCGGAAACTTAAGTGGCGTGAGGTTGCCTATGTAAAAGGTCTCGTTGGTGGCATCGATCAAAGCAATAAAAATTATTCGGTTTTCCCGGAAGGCCTTTATACTTTAAACAGACCTTACTTTGAAGCCGGGGCGGGTGTTGAAAATATTTTTAAAATTATCAGGGTCGATGCCATCTGGAGATTATCATACCTCGACCATCAACACATTAACAAATTTGGAATCCTGGCAAGCTTTCAATTTATATTTTAGCGTACTTTTGGTTCTCATTTTGCTTTTAAGGAGATTTCATGATTTTACGAACAGAGCATATTTATAAAAAATATAAACACCGGATGGTGGTGAATGATGTTTCGGTGCAGGTGGAACAAGGTGAAATCGTTGGTTTGCTTGGACCAAATGGTGCCGGAAAAACCACTACTTTTTATATGATCGTCGGATTGATAAAACCGTTTGCAGGCAAAGTGATGCTCGACGATGCCGAAATTACCCGAGAGCCTATGTATCGTAGAGCCCAGCGTGGTATCGGTTATCTTGCACAGGAAGCATCTGTATTCAGAAATCTGAGTGTTGAAGACAATATCAAGGGTGTTCTCGAATTTACCAGATTCACCAAAATGGAACAGGCAGAAAGGCTTGAGACGCTTCTCGATGAATTCGGTTTGCAACACATCCGGAAAAGTAAGGGGATAACCCTTTCGGGAGGAGAACGCAGGCGAACCGAAATTGCCCGTGCCTTAGCCGTGGACCCCCATTTTATCCTGCTCGATGAACCTTTTGCCGGTGTTGATCCCATCGCTGTTGAAGACATCCAGTCGATCGTTTCAAAACTGAAAGAAAAAAACATCGGCATTCTGATTACCGACCATAATGTTCACGAAACGCTTAACATTACCGACCGTGCTTATCTGCTTTTTGAGGGAGCTATCTTAAAATACGGCACCTCCGAGGACCTTGCTGAAGATGAGCATGTAAGAAAAGTTTATCTCGGAAAGAATTTTGAGTTAAGACGGTAAATTTTTAACCAGTGACAAGGTTGTTATAAAATTAAGATAAATGCCTAAACTCTCTGTCGTCATCATTACCTTTAACGAAGAACGAAATATAGGCCGCTGCATCGAATCCGTGATGGAGGCAGCTGATGAAATTGTTGTGGTTGACTCGTTTTCAACCGACAATACCCGGGTAATCTGTGAAAAGTTTGGCGTAAAATTCATCGAACATCCTTTCGAAGGATACATCCAGCAAAAAAATTTCGCACTTTCACAGGCGGAATATAAACATCAGCTTTCATTGGATGCCGATGAAGCCCTTTCGGAGGAGTTGAAAAACGAAATTTTGAAAATTAAAGCTAACTGGCAATATGAGGGCTATCAGATGAACCGTCTTGCCAATTATTGCGGGAAATGGATCAGGCATTCCGGCTGGTATCCGGATCCAAAACTACGGCTTTACGATTCGACACAAGGCAAATGGGAAGGCATCGACCCCCATGATAAATTTGTGATGAAATTAAATTCAGCTGTAGGATTTTTGAAAGGCGATATTTTACATTACACCTATTACACCATCGATGAGCATATCGGGCAAGCCAATAAATTCAGCACAATTGCCGCCAAAGAATTGGTGTCGCTGGGAAAACAAATCAGCCTTTTTCAGGTTATTGTTAATCCCGTTGCCAAATTTATCAGGAATTATATTTTACGCCTTGGTTTCCTGGATGGATTTTATGGTTATATCATTTGCCGGATTGCTGCCTACGAAACTTTTCTTAAGTACACGAAAGCCTTGCATCTCAGGCGAGCTAAAAAGTAATCAGCCTTTTCAGACGATCGCGCAGAAGCCGCCTGCTAAAAGCGGGATTTGCATAAGGGGTTTCAAGATGTCCCAAAAATGGTTCACCCAAATGAATGTAAAATTTCCTGAATGTCGAATTGCTGACTCCCCATTTCAACAAAAACTGTTTACGGCCGTTGTTTTTCTTAACCCGATTTACACTTTTAGAAATAAAATGATAGGTTTTGCTTTTACCAACGCCTTTAAAATAGCGTACTCCGGCCTGCCAGAGTTTCATCATAAAATCAGGGTCGGAGTACATGCCTGGTGTAAATTCGGTGCTTAGACCACCTACAAGATTCCAGATTTTTTTATGAACGACAAGCGGATACCAGCTGCTACCGCTCCAGTCGGTGAAAGATAGGTTTTTATATGTTTCGAGAAGTTCCTTTTCTCTGAAGTTTGAAGGGTTTGATCCAAAATCAAAAGGTGCAATCACGCAATTGTTCAACGTTTTCCGGGGTTCGATCTTGGTTCCTGAAATGGCGAAATAAGGATTTTCCAACTTTTGAATTTCTTCCCAAAGGTAAAAATCCCAGTCAGGCAAAACATAATTATCATCATCGATAAGCAAAAGAAATTCAGACCGGGCTATGCTGGCAGACGCATTAAAGGCGTAACATACGCCAACATTAGCTTCGGAATAACTGAAATCGGGGATGTGTTTTTTTACCCACTCCAGTGTACCATCAATACCCTCATTTATATGAACCACAATCTGATGTTTGTAACGGCTGTTTTTGCGGATACTTTCGACAAGAAGTTTCAGGTGTTCGTGGTTATTCCAGGTTGGGATTAAGATGGAAAAACAGATGTCGTCCTGAACTTCCCCGCTATTAAAGGTGATTTTTTCGATTTTCATTATATGTAACCCATAACTTTATAATAAGCCAACGCGAAAAACTCCCGGATGGTGATAATTTCGTATCTCAGGTAATTCCACATATTGTATCTCAACGAAACCTGCCTTTGTGGTGTTCTGAATTTTTCCTTGCGTTCGGCTTTTGTTAACAGCAGATCGAAATCGAGTGCCGTTTCAAATGCGGGCCAGCCACCAACAAATTCGAATCCTGCCTTTTTAAAGGCTAAAACACTGCGTAGCATGTGTTCGGGAGAAGTAACAATCAGTATTGAATTGTTCTTAGAGAGATTTCCTGCGATGTTCCGGGCTTGTGTAATCGTATTGGTGCCTTTGGTTTCAAACGAAATTCGGGTTGAATCCACGCCGCGCTGAACCAATTCGGTAAACATCCTGTGACTGTCGCTTTTACCAAAATTTTTAACATCGGCAGGCAAAGCAATGATAACGCGCGCTTGTGGAAAACTGTCGGCAGCGGCTGAACCGTAAAAACAACGCATCATCCCGTCGCCGCTGGGCATGCCGCTTCCACCCATCACAATAATATAAGCGGGCGTTTTTTCGATTTGTGAATGGCTTGTTCCGAGCCAGTAATAAACCCAGAAGGGTTTGTCGGTCAAACTCAGAGCAATCATGAGGGTAAAAATGGTTCCGGCAACCATTAAAAGCCCCTTTACAAAGCGGAACAGTTTTCTCAAAACCGATTTTACGGATGGTGAAATTACCTTCATAATTCATTTAAAACATTTCACTTACAAAAGTAGTTTTCATTCCAAAACAAAATCATTCTATTTTTACACCGTTAAAAACTTTCTAAATGGTTCTTTCTGAAATCATAAACCGTAAAAATATCTATTTCTTCTGCCTTGCTTTAATGATCGCAGCCATACCACTTTCAAAATATGTGATGAGTCTGGCTCAGCTAATGCTGGCAGCAAACTGGTTGTTAGACCCTGGAATCATCGGAAAATTCAGAAAATTTTTCAGGAATAAGGTAGCTATGCTTGTAGCGTCGCTTTTTGTGCTTCACCTCATTGGGCTGTTCTGGACTACTGATTTTGAATATGCCATTAAAGATCTTCGTACAAAAGCACCAATTCTAGCTTTGCCCATCATCATTTCAACTTCACCCTTATTAAGCCGCCGGAATTTTCATGGTTTCATGTTGTTGTTTATCGCAGCCAACCTGGTTGGATCATTTTTCAGCATTCACGAACTACTTACTAAGGATATTGTCGAAATACGGCTTATCTCATTGTTTATTTCACACATCCGTTTCAGTCTGGATATCTGTATTGCAATATTTTCGGGTGCGTACCTGATTGTGACCGAAAAAGAATATCCTTTCCTTATAAAAATCCTGATTGCTGCGGCGATTGTTTGGCTGGTAATTTTTCTAACCATCATGGAAGCCGTTACCGGGATCGTGATTCTAATTGCAATTTCTGCCATGCTGTTGGTTTATTATATTTTTTATCTCGAAAAGCCGGCACTTAAAATAACCCTTTTTATTGCCATGATTGGAGTAGCCATCTCGATGTTTTTCTATCTCCGTGGAATTTATGACGAAAACCTTCCCAAAGAAAAACTCGATGTCACCCGGCTTGATAAATTTTCAAAACTCGGGAACCCTTATATTCACGACACCACATTGCAGTTCCCCGAAAACGGCAACTGGGTTTTTACCTATATCCAGAATGATGAACTTCGAGGCGTTTGGAACCGACGCAGTAAGCTAAGTTTTGACGGACCAGACAATAAAGGAAATCCTTTGAGATTTACAATTTACAGGTTTTTAGCTTCTAAAGGTCTGCGAAAAGATGCCGAGGGCATGGAATCGTTGAGCGATGATGAAATCCATGCCATCGAAAACAGCATTGCTAATGTTGATGATATGGCTAAAAGCAGTTTCAGGAAAAGGATAAAAACAATTTTTTGGGAGTTGCAGGTTTACCGGAAAACCGGATATATCAGCGGACATTCGGTATCGCAAAGGCTCGAATTCTGGAAAGCCGGTGAACTGATTATCCGGAAGAACTGGTTGCTGGGAACCGGAACAGGCGATATTGTGAAAGCCTTCGAGAATGAATACAAGGAGATGAAGACCACACTTGATCCACAATTCCGCTGGCGTTCGCACAATCAGTACATCTCAATTTTTGCCACTTTCGGAATTTTTGGACTGATCTGGTTTTTGATTGTGTTAATTGCCCCGGGATACCTTAAAGGAATGTACAGGGATTATTTTTATTTTGTTTTTTTCTGGATTCTCGTCATTTCGATGCTTACCGAAGACACCATCGAAGACCAGGCAGGAGTGACTTTTTATGCATTTTTTACTTCATTTTTTCTTTTTGCACGTGAAGCCCCTGAAGGATTTTTTCAGAAAAAGCTGCCAGAAAATTCAAAATAAAGTTTTGTTGTAGTTTCTGTTAACCAAACAAATATCAAGATGGAGCTTTTGGAATTCTAAACACAAAGAACAATGGAAATTTTAAAAAACCAAGGTTACAGACAATGGATTTCTGAAATTAAAGACAAAATCAGATCATCTCAAATCAAAGCTTCTTTATCGGTTAATAGTGAAATGTTAAAGCTGTATTGGGATTTAGGAAGGAGTATTTCTGAGAAATTAACAAAATCAAATTGGGGAACAAAAGTAGTCGAGAACTTATCAGCAGATTTACAAAGAACTTTTCCGGAGATTGAAGGTTTTTCAAAGCGGAATTTATTGTTTATGAGACAATGGTTCGAATTTTACCAACGAGCTGAAAACATGCCAATAGAAATTATGAAACAAGTTGTTTCACAATTTCCAATTGCCCCGAATTCGATAGAAGGAATTAAAATGCTGGTGAGTGTGATTCCATGGGGACATAATATTGTGATCATTCAAAAAACGAATAATTTAGAGCAATCTTTGTTTTACATCTTAAAAACAATTGAAAATAACTGGTCGAGAACTGTTCTGGGAGTTCAGATTGATTCTCAATTATTTGAAAGACAAGGAAAAGCAATAACAAATTTTCGGTTAACTTTACCAAAGCAACAATCCGATTTAGCCAATGAAACACTAAAAGACCCGTATAAATTCGATTTCTTATATTTGACAGAAAAAATACAGGAAAGAGATATTGAAGAACAACTCGTTAATCATATCACACAGTTTTTACTGGAATTAGGAACCGGATTTGCGTTTATTGGCAGACAATTTTTATTGAAAGTTGGTGAAAATGAATATAAAATTGATTTGCTGTTCTATCATATTCGCTTACGCTGTTTTATTGTTGTCGAACTCAAATCGGTAAACTTTAAACCTGAATTTACAGGGAAAATGAGTTTCTATTTATCAGCAGTTGACGATTTGTTAAGGAAAGAAAATGATAATCCAACTATTGGGATAATACTTTGCAAATCTAAAGACAAAGTTGAGGCTGAATATGCATTGCGCGGAATATCTCAACCTATCGGAGTCGCTGAATATCAATTATGTAAGGCTATTCCGGAAAATTTGAAACCGCAATTACCTACAATACAGGATATTGAAAATGAATTGAACCAATAATAGGATGATAGAATGATTTTAAGTTTTTACATCAAATTCCAATTCGCGTTCATCATAAAGAAATTGTTATTACTATTGGTTTCGTTGTATTAAAAATTGGTCAATAATACAAAATCACAAAAATGACTTTTTCGACTTTTTTTTTATTGTCTTTTGTATGTTGGAATATTTCTGGATCACAAATAAAACAGATTCGGCATAATGTGAGGCTTAGCAAATAGTGAAGCCCTTGATTTAAAAAATGCAATTTTGATTATTATCGCTGTGTGAACCATTTTAATAAGGTTGAAATCTCAAAAACTATAAACATTGAAACAAGAACTTAAACCTGGCAAAGCTGACCGCTGGTACATGATTGTAAATCCTAACGCCGGCAACCGGAAAATCCGAAAAGACTGGAATAACATCAGGAAACTGTTGGGAAAATCAGGGCTTGAATATGATTTTGTTTTCACCGAAAGGGCCATGCATGCTGTTGAGCTAACCTCCAAAGCTATTGCGGATGGCTACCGTAATTTTGTGGCAGTAGGTGGTGATGGCACTTTTAACGAAGTGGTTCATACACTTTTTATCCAAATGGATATGCCGACACGCGATTTTAAAGTAGGACTTATCCCGGTTGGAACCGGAAATGATTGGGGAAGAATGTTCAGAATTCCCGACAATTATGAGAAAGCAATCCAGGTCATCAAAAAAGGCCAGGAATTTATCCATGATGTTGGTGTGGTTTATTATCAAAATGAAGAACAAAGGCAAAAACGCCACTTTATAAATATTGCAGGGATGGGTTTTGATGCACTGGTTGCCCAAAAGACGAACAAACAAAAAGAAGCCGGAAAGGCAAATGCATTCTCCTACATCTACAATTTAATTGCCAGCCTTTTTGAATATACTCCCAAGCTCATCGACATTGACATCGACGGCAGAAAATACAGTTTCAACACCTTTAGCCTCACCATAGGAATTTGCCGTTATAACGGCGGAGGCATGATGCAATCGCCAAAAGCTATTCCCGACGACGGGTTTCTTGATGTTACGGTAATTAAGAAAATTGGTCTTGGAGCATTGATCGCACAACTCAAAAACCTTTATAACGGAAGGTTTATCACGCATCCCAAAGTCTTTACCGGACGTGGCAAAAGTATTCGTATCGGGACAACCCACGAGAGTTTCAGATTGGAAACCGATGGTGAAAGTCTGGGTATCGGGCCATTTGATTTTTCGATTATTCCTTTGGCCCTCAGAACCATTATTGGAGGAAAGAATTTTTAACCCATCCAAGATGTTAGCAGCAGGAAATAACACTTCAGTCAGAGCAATTTACGAACAGCGTCGCGACGAATTTTCCAAAATCCTCGATAAAAAAAACCGGACCATCAAGCAGGTATCTCTGTTGCGGATTTCGGTTTTTATCGCAGGCCTGGTCCTGCTATATTTTGCCACAACAATTTCGGTCGTGGCGGTATTAATTGAAATTTTTATGTTCGTGGCTTTGTTTGCAGGTGTTGTAGTTTGGCACACCAAACTGCACAACCGGAGGGATGAGCTGGAACGCCTGCTAAAAATTAACGAAAACGAATTACTTGCACTCGACAAAAAATTCAGGCAGTTCGACCCTGGCAACGAATTTCTGAATCCTGATCATCCATTTGCCGACGACCTGGATGTTTTTGGCGAGGGTTCGATATTTCAATATGTCAGCCGGACTTCGACATTTATCGGAAAAATAAAATTGGCGGGATGGTTTTTAACTCCCGAAAGGGATGTTTCTGCGATAAAAACCCGTCAACAATCGGTGGCTGATCTGAAAAACAGGTTGGAATGGCGACAAAATTTCCAGTCGGTGGGTTTATGGCTCAGCGAAACCAGCTCCGATAAAAAAGGCCTGACGGATTGGGTTGAACAGCCTGCCGATTTCAATAAAGCCATTTTTACAATTTTAATCTGGCTGATTCCAGTGTTATCAGTAACAATGCTTTATCTTGCTGTTTCAGGAATATTGTCGTCTCAATTGTTTTTAATTTATATGATGATCCCGTTGTTCATTGCTTTTAGCCAGGTAAAAACCGTCGGTCAAAAACACGAACAGGTAAGCCGGAAGACAGGTTTACTTAAAAAATACAGCAGGCTTTTCGATGCGATCGAAAAAGAAAAATTTTCGACACAAAGTTTAAAAAATCAACAGGAAAATCTCCTTAAAAACGGGAAGTCAGCCAGTGGCGCCATCCACAGACTCTATAAAATTGTAAACGCACTCGACAGTCGTTTGAACATTTTTGGCTGGGTTATCCTCAATTACTTTTTTTTGTGGGATATACTGCAATCGCAACGATTGGACCACTGGCGTGAAATGCATAAAGAAAACCTCGAAAAATGGTTTGAAACACTAAGTTGTTTCGATGCTTTGAACAGCCTGGCCTGCTTTGCTTTTAATCACCCGGGATTTGTTTTCCCGGAGCCTGTGAATGAAACTTTTTTAATGAACGCCGAAAATTGTGGTCATCCTTTAATTCCTGAAAACACAAGGGTGGACAACCCCATCGAGCTGGCCGGATGGAAACAATTTATTATCGTAACCGGAGCCAATATGGCTGGAAAAAGCACCTATCTCCGGACTGTTGCCGTAAATTTTATCCTTGCAATGACCGGTGCACCGGTTTGTGCTTCTAAATTTGTATTTAGTCCGGCTGAAATTTTTACCAGCATCCGCACCCGCGACAATTTACTCCAGAACGAATCATATTTTTTTGCCGAGCTCAAACGCCTCAAATCCATAATTGATGTACTTGAAAGTGGAAAGCAGCTTTTTATTATTCTCGATGAAATTTTAAAAGGCACCAACTCAAAGGACAAACAAATGGGATCGAAAGCCTTGCTAAAGCAACTCATCAGGTATGGTGCAGCCGGACTCATCGCCACACACGACTTAAGCCTGGGTAGCCTGATTGATGAATTCCCTCAAAATATCAGCAATAAACGATTTGAAGTTGAAATCGAAAACGACAACCTGGTGTTCGATTACACGCTCAAAGATGGCATTTCGCGTAACCTGAACGCAACTTTTCTGATGAAAAAAATGGGAATTACCATTTGACTCCACTCCCCAATGTTATTAAAAAATCACTACAGCCTTTTAATAATTCTGGTTAACATCCTTTTTGATTATAATTAGGGAATTCTACCACAAACTTTTTACGCCCTGCCTTTATCTTTTTTAAGATTGACATCCGCTTCGGAAAAGTGTAATTTTATCAGGCAAATTTGAAAATGCTCATAAATGATTTAAGAAATTTTACCCCCTATGGCCTTTTTAGCACACCTGAATAAACGGACATGGCTTTATGCATTGATAATTGTGGCATTTGGTTCCATCGTTTATCGTGATATTTGCAGTTTACCATTTCTTCCGCTTTGGGACGACGCCGGTCATGTGTTGAATATAAACGAAATCAGATCGCTGAATGGGTCAAACATCACCAAAATTTTTAGTTCCTTTTACGTGGGGATGTATCAGCCGCTTACTTCGCTTACCTATGCCATCGATTATCAGATATGGGGATTATCTCCTCTGGGGTTTCATCTTACAAGTTTACTCCTCCACCTGTTAACAGGATTAATGGTGTTTTTGGTTCTAAATAAAATTACAAAAAGAAGACTGGTTGGTCTCATCATTGCATTGTTTTTTGTTGTACATCCAGCAAATGTAGAGGCGGTAGCCTGGGTTTCGGCCCGAAATACAATTTTAAGTGCTTTGTTTTTTTTGTTTTCGGTATTTTTTTATATCGATTATTTGCAGAACGATTACAAAATCAAATATCTGATCGCAACATTTATCCTGTTTGTACTTTCGGTTTTGTCGAAAGCAACAGCGGTAACTTTGCCGGCTATTCTTTTTCTTTTTGATTATTTATATTCAAGAAAAACCAATTTCAGGCTTTTTGCCGAGAAGATTCCTTTTATAATTGTGAGTATAGTGATTGGACTGGTAGCTGTAAATGCAAGGGCAGCCGACAGCCAGATTTCAGAAGCAGCAAATCAGTTTTCGGGAATGGAAATGTTTTTCGTTGTTCTCAGCAGTGTGGTTACTTATCTGAGTAAAATTCTTTTGCCTGTCGATTATTCTGCTTACTACACCTATCCGATTCTCCAGATGGGTAATTTAACAGCGATGAATGTGATCCTTCCGATCATCGTTTTTTTATTCCTGATCATTATCATTTTTCTTCAACACCGAACCGAAAGAAAAATCATGGTTGTCGGGCTATTGTTCTTCATTCTGACAATCTCGGTAACATTAAAATTTGTGCTTGTAGGTTTGCAATTGATGGCTGACAGGTATTTGTACCTACCTATGGTTGGGGTATTTCTTTTCCTGATCCCGTTGATTAAGTCGATGGAAAGCCATCGTATTTTAAAATTCGCCGGGTATGGTATCGCTGCACTTTTATTAGGCTATTATATATTTAGAACAATCACTTATCTTGGTTACTGGAAAGATGAAGACACGCTTTTTGCCCGGACAATAGAGGTTAGCCCTGACGCTATTCCTGTTAAAAACCTGATTGGCATCCGGCAAAAAAACAAGGGTGAATTAAGGGCCGCGATGAAAACATTTGATGAAATCATTGCCCAATATCCCGAATATGGAAGTACTTATAATAACCGGGGAAATTTATGGAGGTCGGTTAAGCATCTGGATTTTGCACTGAAGGATTATGAAAAGGCATTGAAATACGAAAATCGGGCTGTTGATTCCTCATCAATTCTCACAAATATCGGGATTGTTTATGCCATGAAAAACAATCTAGACGAAGCGTTAAAGTTTTTTAATCAGGCATTGCAGCTCGACCCTGAAAATCAGCAGGCTTACTTCAATCGGGGTAATGCCAAAGCTTTATCGGGCAACTTTAAAGATGCCTGCAATGATTTCGACAAGGCAATCGAAATTAGCCACGATTTTGGCCAGGCATTCTATGCGCGTGGTTTAGCAGAAGTTCAACTGAATATGACTGAGAAAGCGACGGCAGATTTTACCATGTCGAAAAATCTGGGTTATTCACCAGAGGAACCCGACACGAGCCTTCCGGGAAAATGTTATAAAAATCATGAAAAATAATAAAATCCGGTAGTTGAAAATCTAACACACCATGCTTAAAAAATAGTGGTTATTAGCTCCACCTTATCCATAATCCTGTAAACCGGATATGGGAAGTAACCTCCGCCCCATTGAGGAACCAGGTATTTATCGAAAAAATTCCACAACATCAAACCATCGTCGGATTGCGGTTCGAGCAGATAAGCAGCCAGATTTCCCAATTTTTGCCCGGTTCTGACGATATATGTTCCGGCAGGAAATTCCTTCGTTTCCGGCACAAACTCCCCTTTTACGGATTCGGTGTAATGGCCCTGGTTCAATTGTCCCACCCCTTTTAATTCTTCAATTTTGAAGCGATCGACATCAACGGTCAAATTCCCACTGATTTGTTCAACCTTGATGCCGTGTGCTTTTAAATTATTGATGACATTTTTATCAGGAATCGATAAAACATAGGCAAAAGGAATCCGGATACTTTTTGTGGGAAAAAAATCGGTGATGTAGGGAACCGTGATATTTCTCTTCCGGTCACTTTGTTTGAACCTCCAATACCCTTTGGCTCCAGGGATTGTATCAGCTTCAAATGCTTTTATCGTAATTTTATCCGGAGTAGGAAATCCTTTGTATTCTATAGCAAACGAATCGGTTCCTGCAACAAAATTTCTCTTAACCAACTGGTCGTCGGCTGTTTGAAGTAGCTTCTTGATGTTCGTTTTATTTACCGTGGCATAATCGAGGATCGACCTGAGCAGATTAAAGCAACCATACACGCGGGTCTTAAAGTCGGCATAAACATAATTTTCATTCAAAATTGCCAGGCGGTTCCTCACCCCGATATAATTCACCAGGTAACGTGGTTCACAAGCCTCCGAAATCCACCCTTTGTCGAGGTTGAGCCGATCGACAAACTCACCGTAAAAGATATTCTCGACATGATATTTATCCATCAGAAGGGAATGAACTTCTGGCATCATCCTGTCCCGCATAAAATTTATCAGGTCGCGGCTACCATTGGGATTGATCATCCAGGTAAAGGTAACAGGTTCCTCGTGATACGATCCGTCGGTGGTATGACAATCGACAGTTATGGCAGGATCCCAGGTATTTAAAATTCCGCTCACTACACCATTTATTTCAGGGGTTTCCAGTTTCATGGCATCCCGGTTCAAATCGAGGTATTGCCCGTTATAACGAACGCCAACCCCATTTACCGGGCCATTTTGATTGGTTCGGTTGCTTGTGCTGATCTTATCATTTCCATCAGCATTCAGGATAGGACAAATCAGGAGAACAACATTTTTCAGGATTTCAGATTCCGGATCTTTTAATAATTCCCTGGCCAGCATGAGTGTGGCTTCTTTCCCTTCCACTTCACCGGCATGGATATTTGCCTGGATGTAAACGACAATCCGTTTATCGTCTTTTAAATCTTCAGGAGATGCTGGCAATGGATTCGCGATGATTAGCAACGGAATTTCTTTTCCTTCTGTAGTAACGGCAATGTTTTCGGTCCTGATGAAAGGAGAGGTTTTTAAAAGTTGGGTGATAAAACGCTGAACATCCGCGTAGGTATCGGTGGATTCAAAATTAGTTTTCTCTGCAACAGTCAAAAATTGCTGGCCTTCTACTGAAAAACCGGCTAATAAGAATAAAAACAGGAAGATATGAATCGTTTTCATGTAAGATATTTTTCTTTGTAAAATCATAAGTTAAATTATAAATCCGGTTGGTGATTCATCATTTGGTTAATGAAGATTTTGCAAGATTAATAAACCTTGTGATAAAAAGGTGTCGATCGAATAAATTTCTGATAGATTGGGTTGCCATATTTTTAATTCCACAGTCAGATTTCTTTTTACAATGTACGTGTTAGATATTCGGAATAGTCCTTGACGATTGCCTGGTATTCCTGATCGAAAAGAGTGGATGAAATCATAAAATCAGCGGTTGCCCGGTTGCAGGCAGTTGGTGTATTATAAAGAACCGCAATCCGGAGGAGTGCTTTTACATCCACGTCATGGGGTTGTGGTTGCATGGGATCCCAGAAAAAAATGAGAATGTCGATTTTCCCTTCGGCTATCATTGCACCCAGTTGTTGGTCACCGCCCAAAGGTCCCGACCTGAGTTTGGTGATTATGGTTTCTTTTTCGGATAGATTGGTGCCTTTAACTTTTTGGGCCAGCGCACTTTCGACCAATGCCCCTGTTGTACCGGTACAAATGAGCTGGTGACTCGCTAAAATTGCATAATTCCATTCGACCCATTCGATAAGGTCTTTTTTTCGGTTGTCGTGTGCCACAAGGGCAATGTTTTTTAATGGTTGCATAAATCTTCTTATTTAATTACCACCTTTTTGAATACCTGTTTAATCGTTTAATCCGTAATACCACCGGCCGTTTTGTAATAATGCCGGCAACAGTTAATCATTTTATTGCCATAAAACTGAGAATATCCTTTGTTAATACAAATAACATAAAATTCATATTTCTGGTACTTTGGCGAAAGTATAAGAAAATAATGATTTCTCATACGAATGAACTGAAAACTCGTCCTGGGTCATTCTTCGACAAAATACATGTCGATGGCACCTTTATTTTTGGCTTCAATTTTACCACGATGTACACATCTAAAGT
>Ga0172370_10005712_pt1 | contig 15952 bp, 12 predicted proteins | sample LakKiv5m_FD_114538 | JGI IMG/M metagenome (GOLD analysis project Ga0172370, IMG submission 114538) | Freshwater microbial communities from Kabuno Bay, South-Kivu, Congo - kab_022012_11.5m | ecosystem: Environmental > Aquatic > Freshwater > Lake | place: Democratic Republic of the Congo...
GATACCTACATCGAAAAAGACAGCGCTATCAATGAGGAGATTGATAGACTACGGCTTAAAGCAACCACGTCATTGATGACAAGAGAGGACGTCATCATTGTAGCGTCAGTGTCTTGTATTTATGCGCTGGGGAGTCCGGAGGAGTATCAGAAAGCAGTGTTGTCATTGTCAACGACTCGTAGGGGCGCGGTTTCCGCGCCCGTCAAAACGCAACTTAACGGGCTGGGAGACCCAGCCCCTACAGAGAGATCGAACATCTTAAGACGACTTATTGACATTTACTACGAACGAAACGATTTTGAGTTAAAACGAGGAACCTTTCGAGTCAACGGCGACATAATAGACATCTGGCCGGCCTACGAAAATTTTGTAATCCGTCTCGAATTCTTGGGAGAAAGTCTTGCTAACATTAAAGAATTGCATCCGCTAACTTTTGCCACTCAAAAAGAATTGTCGGAGTTTATTTTATATCCGGCTAAACATTACGTAGCTGACCCCGCCACTTTTAAGCAGGCTTTGACGAAGATTGAAGCTGATATGGCAATTCGTGTTAAAGAATTGACTGAAAACGGTCACAAGTTGGAAGCCTACCGACTAGAGCAGAGGACTAAATATGATTTAGAAATGTTACGGGAGATTGGTTTTGTTAAGGGCATTGAAAACTACTCGCGTTATTTCGACGGTCGCGGGAAGGGGACACCCCCATTTACGCTTTTAGATTTCTTTGCCAAGCGCTTTGGGGGTCAAGACAAAAAGGATTGGCTATTAGTCGTTGATGAATCCCACATCTCCATTCCCCAAATTAGGGGCATGTATAACGGCGATCAGAGCCGAAAGCAAACCTTGGTCGACTTTGGATTTCGTCTGCCTAGCGCTCTAGATAACCGCCCGCTTAATTTTGATGAGTTTTTGGAACGTCAACCGCAAACAATTTACATGAGCGCTACACCTTCAGAATGGGAAATGGAACAGGCGGTCAAATCGTCAAAATTGGTCAACAACGCTCCAACAATTGTAGAACAACTTATTAGGCCGACAGGGTTAATTGATCCCAAAATCACCGTTTTACCTAGCAACAACCAAATACAGGATTTACGACGTCAGATTGAAAACAAGGTCAAACTTGGTCAGCGAGTCCTTGTGACCACTTTAACCAAAAGAATGGCCGAGGAATTAGCTGATTTCTTGGCTAATTCTGGCCTAAAAGTGACGTATTTACATTCCGATGTGGAAACTTTAGAACGAACGAACATTTTAGATGATTTACGACGTGGAAATTATGACGTCTTAGTTGGCATAAATTTGCTAAGAGAAGGCCTAGATCTTCCTGAAGTGTCACTGGTTGCCATACTTGATGCTGATAAAGAAGGCTTTTTGCGCAGTGAGACGTCGCTAATTCAAGTGATGGGTCGGGCGGCCAGGCATATTCAAGGCGAGGTGATAATGTACGCGGATAAGGTCACCGGTTCAATGCAAAGAGCCATTGCCGAGGTTGACAGGCGGCGAGCCATTCAGGTAGATTATAATAAGACTCACGGGATAACGCCGACGGGCATTACTAAAAGTATTCGAGAAAGAATGGTTGAGGAAGAGGTAGTTGATGATAGCTCGTCAAAAAGAAATCGCAAGCAGCTTCTTGACGATCTGGCGGGACTTCCGCCGACGGAGGTCAAACGAAAGATTAAAGAATTAGAGAAAGAAATGAAGCTAGCGGCCGAAGAATTAAACTTCGAGTTAGCGGCTCAGCTTAGAGACGAAATAGTTGATATTAAAAAGAATCTGTAGTATAGTGCATAATATAGGTTATAGCGATTTGGTCAAATTTAGCAGTCTAAACAGTCAAAATTAGACTCCTCAATTTGCCCACAAAAGGGGAGAAGACTACATCGTGAAAAGGAGGGTTGGGGCACACGTGTTATCCGTTTTGATAGTTTTTCGTTGTCAATAAATTACTTTGGAGGTAGACGACGTGTGTAGGAAGAACTGTAAGGGAAGTAAGCCCGGAGCGATTGTGGCACGAGGCAGTCTTAATCAAGTCTTCTGCAGGGTTTTTGAAGAGCTGAAGAGACTTGGTCTTCTTGACGACAGCGACCGTGGGCGTGCCTATGCGACTTGGCGTGGCCTCCCGACCAACAAAGCAACGTCGGTAGAAGCCCTAAAGAGTGTTCTGGGGCTTTAATTGTTAGTGTTGACAAAAAATTTCCCCGTCGCGTCTTGCCATATCGGCGGCGAGGACCAGACGTACAAACAGTAGTTAAATTTCTTTGGGAGCGGTAAAACTTGCAAGTTACCGCTCCCCTTCTTTTTCGAAGTTGTATTGTAGAGACGCCACATGTGGCGTCTAAACTTTAGTTGGTTTTATCTTGTTGTTTGAGGCGCGATATACTGCGTCTCTACAGGTACACCATAATTTAAATCTTAAAACCCTAGAAATCCCATTAGTTTTAGGCTATAATATCTCGTTTTATGGAAAATCTAGTCGTAAAGGGCGCTCGTCAACACAACCTCAAGAACGTTGATTTAACTCTTCCTAAGAATAAACTAATTGTTTTTACGGGCGTTTCCGGTAGCGGCAAATCGAGCCTCGCTATGGATACGATTTATGCTGAAGGCCAACGACGCTACGTGGAATCGTTATCTTCCTATGCTAGGCAATTTTTAGGGGTTATGGATAAGCCCGACGTGGATTTAATAGAAGGTCTAAGTCCAGCCATTGCCATCGATCAAAAAACTGCCTCCCATAATCCCCGTTCTACAGTTGGTACTATCACCGAAATTTACGATTACCTCCGGCTTTTATATGCCAGAATTGGCCACCCCCACTGCCCAAATTGCGGTCGAGAGATTAGCCGTCAAACAATTGACCAAATTGCTGAACAAGTGACCCAAATTAAAGGCCGCTTACTAATATTGTCACCGGTAGTCAGGGACCGCAAAGGCGAATATTCGGGATTATTTGAAAACTTAAGGAAACAAGGGATAACCCGAGCCCGGGTGGACGGTCAAATTAAAAATTTGGACGAAGACTTTACTCTTATTAAGACCAATAAACATTCGATTGATGCGGTTATCGACCGTGTCGTCATCGAGAAGCGTGTCCAGATTGACGTCCAGCAGAGGCTTCGCCAATCTTTAGAATCTGCCCTGCGATTAGGCGATGGGATGGCTATTGTGGCCGAGATAAAGGATAAGGGTTTTGATATCCCCGATAGCCCCAAAGAATTGGTTGACCACGTGTTTTCGGAGCGGTTTGCCTGTCCGGTTTGTAATATTTCTTTGCCGGAACTGGAACCTCGGCTTTTCTCGTTTAACTCGCCTCACGGCGCTTGTCCAAAGTGTCAAGGGCTAGGGACGGAGCTAAAAATTAACCCCGAGATTATTTATAATCCCGATCTAAGCGTTCGCGAGGGGGGAATTTTTCCGTGGGCTAACGTGATGGAACACGAAAGTTGGAGCGGTCGGTTGTTAGAGAGTGTTGGTTTGGCTCATAAAATTAACCTGGATACCCCCATTAAGAACTTATCAGCCGATGAACTAAAACTTCTTTTTTATGGCACCGGCGGGCAGGTTTACGCAGTGACTGGTCGCAATCGTTTTGGTCATGAAAGAACTTACGACACAACTTTTGAGGGTATTATCAATAACCTAGAACGTCGTTACAAAGAGACGGAGTCGGATTTCATTCGCCGAGAAATTGAACGTTATATGGTTAAAGAACTCTGCCCTCTATGCCACGGCGTGCGTTTAAAGAAAGAGGCCTTATCCGTTACCGTCGACAACTTAAATATTGCGGAAGTGGCGTCGGAGACGGTTAGCGAGTTACTGGCGTGGTCGAAGAAATTGACGAATTGTCAAAATGATCAAGAACGGACAATATCAAACCCCATTTTTAAAGAATTAATGGCGCGTCTGCAATTTTTATTGGATGTGGGTTTAGATTATTTGACAATTGACCGGGCGGCAACGACTTTAGCCGGCGGCGAGGCCCAAAGAATTAGGTTGGCCTCACAAATTGGTTCCGGGTTAGCAGGTGTTCTTTACGTTCTCGATGAGCCGTCAATTGGACTGCACCAACGAGATCAAGATCGTTTGATAAAAACTCTTAAACATTTGCGAGATCTTGGTAACACGGTTATTGTTGTGGAGCACGATGAGCAAACAATGTTAGAAAGCGATTATATCGTCGATTTTGGGCCGGGAGCCGGAGAACGGGGTGGGGAAATTTTAGCAGTCGGCACCCCGGAAGAAATTAAGAAGAACAAGAAATCAATTACGGGAGCGTATTTGTCGGGGAGAAAACGAATAGAGGTGGTCGAAGGATTAGGAGGACAAGATGGACAAGAAATTGCATCCCAACAATTTGACAATTCGTCAATTCAGCAATCACCCAAGGAGTTAGTGTTACTCGGCGCCAAACACAACAACCTTAAAAACATTGATGTCTCTTTTCCCCTCGGCAAACTAATCTGTGTTACCGGAGTTTCCGGTTCCGGAAAGTCTTCCCTCGTCAACGAAACTTTATTGCGCCAAATCCGCCAAGAATTTAACCTTAAAAACGAAGAGCGACCGGGGGAAAATTCCGGAATTGTCGGTTTAGAATTCGTCGACAAAGTGGTTGATATTGACCAGTCGCCAATTGGCCGAACACCGCGCAGTAATTCGGCCACTTACACTAAAGCCTTTGACGATATTAGGGAACTATACGCCAGTACTAAAGAGTCTCAAATTAGGGGTTACAAGGCGGGTCGGTTTAGTTTTAATGTTAAGGGTGGTCGTTGCGAAGCCTGTCAGGGCGAAGGTCAAATTAAAATCGAAATGCAGTTTATGCCGGATATTTACGTTACTTGCGAAGTTTGTGGCGGTCGCAGGTATAATCACGAAGCTTTAGAAATCGAGTACAAAGGAAAAAATATTTCGCAAGTCCTTGGAATGACAGTTGATGAGGCGTTGCTATTTTTTGATAGTCACCCCAAAATTTCTAATAAATTAAAAACTTTAAGCGACGTGGGCTTGGGTTACATTCATCTTGGTCAACCGGCGCCTACCTTATCGGGTGGCGAAGCCCAGCGTATCAAATTGTCAGCCGAGTTAGCCAAGCGCCCTAGTGGCAAAACTTTGTATATTTTAGATGAGCCGACAACGGGGTTACATTTTGCGGATCTGGAGCGTCTGATTGCCATCTTTAAACGTCTCGTCTCTTACGGCAACACGGTCATCGTCATCGAACACAATTTAGATGTCGTGGCGTTTGCTGATCACGTGATCGATCTGGGGCCGGAAGGTGGGCTAAAAGGAGGTGGGCTAGTCGTCGCTGGAACTGTCGCCGAAGTTGCCGAGTGCGGGACCAGTTGGACCGGCCGCTATCTTAAAGAACACCTTGCCAGACATCGCGAAGTCTTGTCCAAATAGTCTCTTCGTAAACCGGGGCGACAATTTCAATCACGTTTTTTTCATCCACTTGATCCGAAAATGCCACAATCACTTGATTTTCCTCGTTAGTGTCAAATTTAAAAGCGCCGGCGGGTGGGGGACTAGTAGAACTAGCGCCGTGAATTGCCAACACTAAACGGTTGGTATCAAGGTGTGTAAAAAAATCTGTTTTAGCGGTATTGCCCCAAGTCGGGTCAACTGCCACCCAACCAAATACCGGATCAAAATATTCGCTCCAAGCGTGTAAAACGTCACTTTGGCCAATTCTAACCTCGTCCGTGGCCGCCCAACCTTCAAGACCGCGGGCGGGAATTCCGCTACTTCGGCAAAGAGTCACAAATAGATCGGCAAACTCTCCGCAAACCGCATTTTTAGGGTCCTGCAACACCCCTAGCGCCCCCAGGCGACTATCAAAACCTTTGTTTACGTTATACGTTAGGGTTTTAGTAACGTAATCATATAGTTTCCGGGCGGTTTGAGAGACATTATCTTCGGAGTTTGTTTCTGTAATAGTCACGTTTTTGATTTGCGAGTTATCACTTTCCCAAAAGGGCTGGGGTTTGGTCAAGTAATCAAGATTTGTTGGAACGTTTGCCAATTGCCCGCCAACTGACGGACTTATACGGCGATTGTAAATTTTTGCTCCGCCGCCCAAACTTATTTCGAGATCTTCCATCGGTTTTAAGAAATACCTAGCGTAGAGATTGCCATCAATGTCTTTTCGAAAAGATAGTGGCGTAGGATTAAGACTGTTTATAAAAATTTCTTGGCGGTAGCTAATCGTCGGCGGAAGAGTAATTTCTTGAACAATTGGCAAAATTAACGGGTTTTTTAAATGATATTTAAGTTCGTACTTTAGTAGTTGCCAATCACCGAAACTGGCGCTAATTCCTTGGTTAATAATTGTATCCTTGTTAAAAACATACACTTTTTTAGTGCCTTCGTTTCCTGTAGTGGCGGCAATGTCGTCTAATCCCGTAGCTTCACCAAAAGATTTTGGTACTTTAAGAGCTGTTAAATAATCGACGATACTGTTGTCCACATTACTTACTCTAGGTAGGGAAACTTCCCAAACCCGACCTTTTTTGGAAGCCACTTCGGCAGTTTTATAAATCAACGACCATTTTAGGATGGTGTTTTGACCGACAGCTTTATCGTTAAAATTGACGGTAATCATCTCGTTAGCCACAGTGACCTGGCAATTTCCCAAACGGTCGTAAGCGACAACGTCATAAATTTTTTTAAAACCGGGGGTTACCTGAAAGCTCGAAGCGTAGAAGTTTGGCGTTAGATTTTTTAACTCCAGATTGGATGTCACTGTAGTAACGCCATTTTCCGCCACGTCGTAAGTGGTTTTATACGTGGTTGAAAATTTGGTGTCGTTTGCCAAGACCGGCTTGATGAAGCCCAGAATGACGATACTGGCAACGAAAAATGCTAAAATTAAGTGTTTCATATGACTAATCTTAACATCCAGAATCTTCCTAAGTCTCCCGGAGTTTATATTTTTCGGGACGTCAAGAATAAGGTTCTGTATGTCGGTAAGGCAATTTCACTACGGGACCGGGTCACCTCATACTTTCAAAAGACCTTTGACCTGGGTCCGAAGACTTCCGCCCTAGTGTCAAAGATTAAAAAGATTGACCATATACTCGTCAACAGCGAATTGGAAGCTTTGCTACTAGAGGCAGAACTCGTAAAACGTTATAAACCTCCTTACAACATTAACTTAAAGGATGATAAATCGTATAAATTTATTAAAATAACCCGTCATTGTGACCGTCAAAATGACTTTCCGGCAGTTTTTACGACTCACACCGAAGATTGTCAAAACAGCGATTGTTTTGGGCCGTTTCCGGAAGGCCAGACAGTTCGTTACGTTTTAAAAGAACTACGACGAATTTTTAAGTTTCGAGATTGCTCGGTTACCAAATATGACCGTTATCAGAAGCTACAAAGGCCATGTCTGTTTGGAAATATTAATCTTTGTAGTGCGCCGTGTGTGGGTAATATTTCTAAAGATGACTATCAAAGAGACATTAAGCGACTCGTCAAGTTTTTAACCAGTCGGCAAAAAGATCCGATCATTAAAGAGTTAAAGCGAGAAATGGTCAAATTATCTCGCCAAAATGAGTATGAGCGGGCCGGGGTGATTCGTGATCAAATAACGAGGTTCGAGTATATTACCCAAAAATTTGTTCCAGCTAGCGAGTTTTTGGACAATCCTAATTTTGTCAGTGACGAACGTCTAAAAAGTCAAAAGGAGCTTTTTGATCTCTTAAGTATCTCGCCAATTGTTGGTCAAACAGCTCGAATAGAGTGTTTTGATGTTTCCCATTTTGCTGGTCAATTTATTGTGGGGTCAATGGCGGTCTTTGTTGACGGCGCGCCCTCTAAAAAAGATTACCGCCGTTTTAAGATCAAAGGAAATTTTGGAAATAACGATGTCGCCGGTTTGTCCGAAATCATCTCCCGTCGACTTCGTCACGAAGGGTGGCCACTACCAAAAATTTTAATCGTTGACGGTGGTAAACCGCAAGTTTTCACAATCAAAAAAATTCTTAAAAAACTCGGCTTTGACAATCAAATTACCCTGATCGGTTTGGCTAAACGTTACGAAGAAGTTGTGACCTCAAGTGGAACTGTCATCCGCCTATCAAAATCAAGTCCGGCTTTAAGACTCCTAGAACAACTACGCGACGAAGCCCACCGCTTTGCCAACCGTTACCGCCTATCTCGGTCAAAATTGACGTGATTTTGTGGTAAAATTTGGTTAATGAGAACAATTGTTCGGCATATTATTGTTAATTTGGTCGGTTTGTACTTAATGTCCCAAGTAGCTAGCGGCTTGTCTTGGGGTAATGACATCAAAGTTTTACTAATGGCGACGGTAGTTTTGGGTCTTATTAACATTACCGTTCGCCCGATTGTAAGATTGATCACTTTGCCGATTAATATTCTAACTCTAGGGTTTTTTGGAGTGGTAATTAATGCCGGGGTTTTGTACGCCGTTACTAGATTAGTGCCGGGATTTAGCGTTTCCGCCTTTACTTTTAGCGGTTTTTCCTATTCGGGATTTATAATTCCCGGTTGGAGTTTCGGTCAAATAACCGCCTTTTTAATTGTGGCTCTTGGTTTAAGTGTGGTTACATCTTTTGTTAATTGGCTAATTAACGCTAAATAATTATGAATATTTCTCTGATTTTAAAAATTGCCACCGCCACGTTAGCAATCATCTCAATTGGGTTAATCTTACTGCAGGCCCGGGGAATTGGTTTAAGCCGAAACTTTGGCAGTTTTGGAGGTTTTTATCGAAGTAAAAGAGGTTTAGAAAAGTTAATTTTTATTTTAACTATTATTTTAGTGACGGCTTTGGCGGGGGTTTTACTTGCTAAGCTTCGTTTTTCTTAAATGATTTTAGTTTTCTTAAGCTCCATCCGTGCGTTAGCCTTACTTTTAGTTTTTTTTGGAGCCTCTTTTTTGCCACAACCAACGTATATTGAGGGGGTAGTTGGTCAACCGACCGGCTTTAACCCGGTCCAGCCTGAAAACGATATTGATCGTACCATTGTTAAAATAATTTATCGAAGCCTTTTTACTTACGACAGTAATTCACAAATAGCGCCGGATTTAGCCGAAAGTTGGGAGGTCTCTAACGATGGTTTAAGTTACGTAGTAAGAATAAAGGCTAACGAACGTTGGCAAGATGGTAAATTAATAACCGCAAACGATGTTCTATACACTGTTTCTTCTTATAAAAAACTGTCCGGTATCGCGGTAGACGTCTTAGACAATAGGACTGTTCGGTTCACTCTCTCCAATAAGTTCTCCCCTTTTTTAGACTTGTTAACGGTGCCGCTTCTTCCTAATCATAAATCAGATAGTTTTAATCCTTGGTTTCCAATTGGTAGTGGGAATTATCGAGTGGTTCGTGTTAATAAAGATCGAGGGTTTATATCGAGCGTAATTCTCGAAGGTAATTCCCCCAGTCTTAATATCACTCGAATAATTTTCAAATTTTACGAAAATGATGCGGAGTTGGAGATGGCCGCAAAACTTGGGGAAATTAGCGGCTTTTATGAGAAATCAACTAACTTTTCCTACAAAAATTTCACAAAATACACCGAGACTGTAAGAAACCGTTACTATGCGCTATTTTTTAATATTAGGCGAGACAGTCTAAAGGCCGTAGATACCAGAGCTTATCTAACTGCGGCTCTTGACGTTCCTTCGATTTTAGATTCGTCTTTGGGTGGCGACTACGTCTTGGCCACAGGTCCCTTAAGTCTTAATAAATTTAGCCGCGGTGATTTATCTTACGCGTTAGTTTCTAACCTCAAAAATCTTAAAAAGCCGACGACCTTGGATTTAGTAATCGCTAAAAACGACACTAATCAGGCGTTGGCCGAAAAAATAAAAAACGCTTGGCAAAAAGTGGGAGTAGTCGTCAACATTAAATCATACGACACCGATTACTTAACTAACCAAATTTTACCCAGTCGAGATTTTGATGTACTGCTGTTTGGCCAAGAAGTAAGTTTTGATGCTGATCGCTACGTTCTTTGGCATACTACGCAAGCCGACTTTCCGGGACTTAACTTAAGTGGTATCAGCAATAACAGAGTAGATGTAGCTTTAGAAGAGGGTCGCAAAACCAGCGATCCGGCCGAGAGGCTTAAGCATTATGGTATTTTTCAAAAAGCGGTGATGGACGAAATTCCAGCCATTTTCCTGTACCACCCCATTTTTAATTATTATCTTAGAAGCAACTTAATTAATGTAGATTTAAAAAACTTTTCTTTGCCGGAAGATCGTTTTAAATCTTTAACTACTTGGGCTTTTGATTAATTTTAGCCAAATACTAGGACCAAAATAGAAGTTAGAAGCTGGCTTCATTACAAGAGAGTCAAGTATTGCGAGGGTATGGTCTCCGAAAACTTTCTTGAGCGTCTGACTTCGGAGGTTAGAAACGCTTAATTTTTCGTCAACTATAAAACCGACCGACTTTACAATTTCTTCGATTTTTTTGGGATGCCAGTTTAGAAACACTCCCGAGTCTTTCGTCAACTGACTGTGGGGTGAGATATTTTTACAAAAGTTTCGACCGTTTTTTATTCGAGCTTTAAAATGAATTTTATTAGCAAATTCTAGAACAAAAACACCATTTGATTTTAAAACTCGGTAGGCCTCTTTAATAGCAATCTCCGGATTTTCAAGGTGATGTGTCACTCTAATCATCATTGCTACATCGAAAGACTCGTCTAAAAAAGGTAATTTATAGGCGTCACCTTTAATTAACGTTATTTTTTCCAAATCTTCTTTAAGAAACGATTTGGCACGGTCAAGGTTTTGGGCGGAATAATCGAGTAACGTCGCGTGGTGGTAGTTTTTGATGACTTCTTTTAAATTGCGACCGTAACCGCCTCCAATGTCGAGAAGACTTGCCCCCTTTTCAGGCAGCAATTTTCTAAGAGCCACCACTTCCGCCAAATGTTCGTATTGCCGGTTTTGCCAGTATTCCTCGTAGTTGTAATTCGTGGAATCGTAATCGGCAATGTCCATAAATATTAGTTGCTAATAATGGATATTTCCGTTAAACCAGTCACTTTGCCACTCCTAGGGTCAAGAAGTCCCGTCACCCAAACTTTCGTATTCGGTGGGTACATGGCGACATTGACGGCTAGTTTTGAGACATCAACTGTTAGGTTACTGTTTAAGGTCATAATTTTATTCTCGAACTTGGTAACAACACCCGCTAGATCCGCGATATGGGTAACATTGCTTAAATCCCTGATGGCCAGAGCTTGATCGTTGACGCCGGAGATTGTTAATGTGTCGCCAGTTGAAATCTTGTCAAAAGCGATTTCTTCTCCGTATTTGCGGTAGAAACGAGTGATCTTATCAAAACTAAAAGAAGATTCCAGGCCGGCGGAGGTTTTAATTTTTAAGGTGGTACCTTCGATATCCGTTAATATCCCTTCAGTAGTAGTAACTTTGATTTGACTTGCCAGGTCGCCCGAAGCTGTTAGAACCTCCGCAATTTGCATTTTTTCTTCTCCGGTAGGGCTGACCGCGGTAACGATAATTTGATTGAGGCCGGGTTTTAGCGTGGCTACCGCGTTAAAAGAACCATCGCTGGTGACGTTTACAGATCGTTCATTTATTCTTACTTTAGCGTCGCCGGTGGTTTGACCGTTAACTTGAACTTGGGTATTTTCCGAAGTTTGAAATTCTCCGGGGTTGATGAGGACTAAAAATAAAGGTCTGGCGGAATTAGTGGCTACAGGCATTGTCCAGTCATCCTTCGTCAAATCGTCATTATTACTTTGGCTTTCAATACTGTTACTCGACAGTTTAATTGATATCGGTTCTTTTACCAATTTAATGGGGATAAAAGAGTTAATTATAAATAAAGATACCGCCAACACTCCGGCAATTCCCAGTGAGATGGCGATTATTAATGATTTTTGACTCGGCATAGCGTTTTTGATTTCTTTATTCTAATTCATTTTTAAGTAGTTTGTCCGATTTTTAAAAATAGACTTTTAACGTACCCTTCAATATTGGGTAGTAAAGCGAACCATGGCGACAGAGTCGGTCTTCCGGCCACTTTAGCGATTTTCTGAATTTCCCAAAATTGAGGATACGGTTTGCCGTTTTTATCAATCCAATTAAAATGATCCTCGGGGTGATTGTACCTAACAGTAAACGGAGTTACCGCGATTACTCGGGAGTCTTTAAGCCACACTTCTTCATAAGCCTGACGGATAAATAAAGCTGTCTTGTCACTGCCGTAAAATGTATTGTCAATTGTCTCGCCTTCCAGGTGGGCCCAGCCGGTTTCGGTGATAAAAACCGGCAAATCAGTGACGTCAAAATGAGTTTTTAGGAGATTCAGCTCCCACTCATAGGCTCTAATACTATCTCGACCGGTGGCTAAAACAGCCCCAGAGAAATTTGGTTGGGGGTAAGGGTGGCTGGCCCAGCCGTCTAGTTTTTTAAAGATTCCTGGCTTCTCTTTATTCATCTGTATTAAAAATTGCTCTTCGTCCAGAAAATTTCCGCCGGTTCTGGCAGAGGCATTAAAGGCACCATTCATCATAAAAAATTGCGGATTTCTAGCTTTAAAAACGTTAATGGTTTCATCTAAAACATGGGCGTAATTTTTAGGATCAACTGCCTCATTCCAGAATCTGGCGTCGTTAACTTCGTTGTAAACACTGACGTAATGGTTAGTAGTGGGCCAGGGGAGACTATCTAAAAACTTGGATGCTTCATAAGTTTCTTTATCGTTTCTTAAATCCCACAGTTGAATTATAGGGATCAGATGATTAGTATTTAACTTTCTAAAAAACTGGTCCCACTTGCCAAAATCGTAATCGTAAACAGCGTAGGGGACTAAGACGTAACCCCAATCGCCACCGTTACTATTAGTAAGCTGGCTAGCGAGATCGGCATATTCTTTTACGGAATAGATGTATAGTCCGAATTTATTGTTGGCGACGTCTTTGGGGTTAGTCGTCTTTCTTTCCACCGGAAAAGAAAACAGCGCCAAAATTAAGGTAATAATTATCGGAAGTTTCGACATTAAAATATTCTACCATTGACAGAAGCCTTCATATTTGTCTTAATTATACTGTCCATGAAAAAGTTACTGCCTCTATTAACTCTAATTGTTGTCTTATTGTTTGTGGTGACTTCATCTAAAGCCTTCGCTGGAGCTTTTAGCCTCTCATCAATTGGCGCTTTATCTACGGCCGGAAAAGTTTATAGTCATTGGTGGTATACGGTTGCCAACCCCGTATTAACAGGAACGGCCACAGCGGCTTCAGAGGTCATTATTACAGTTGACGGCACTGCCAATACGGTCACGGCTGACAGTAACGGGACGTGGAGTTTTGGATCGACGTTGGTTGATGGCGATCACACAATTGTTATAACATCCGGTGGCGAGACTTTAAGTTTTACGTTGACAATTGGGAGTAATGTTCCGGAAAATATTGCTACGATGTCAGGCTCCGCTGTTCCCACGACCGGAACTGTCGAATTGACTCTAGCCTTAGGTCTCTTAGCTGCAGGATCAATTTACGCCGGATTTAGATTAAATCTACTTCGTTTGTCTTGATTTTACCAACTGCTCCCGCCACCCCCGCCTCCGCCCCCACCACCAGAAAAACCACCACTAAATCCGCTACTAAAACCGCTGTGGCTAGTGGTACTACTGTAGGCGGCGCCAAAAGCTTGGCTAGTGCGAGTATTAAAAGAGGACAAAGCGTTAGCGAGGAGGAGTGTATTTAGCATCCCATCGTCGTCATTATACCAGCTTACGTCGGTAGGGACGCTAATATCTTTAAAACGCTCTGCCCACACTTTGGTCACATTAAAAGCCATAGCGTAGGGGAGTAGCTTTTCAAAAAAATACCAATTTTGCTCTTGGAACGTTATTTGTCTTTCTTGAGTCGATAAAAATCTTTTTAGAGAATAGGCTTCCTCTTTTTTCTCGGCGCCTAACCTTGTTTTTCTTGGCATAAATTTTGAGAAAACAGAAAGTGTAATGCCCAGTAAAATATTGAATGTGAAGAAGCTCATTACCCCCAAGGTACTATAAATTTTCCTAGTGGTGGCGGGATTATGCTTAAAATAACCTTTAGATTTTACAACGCTATAAAGTTCATCTCTGGTTTTTTTAAAAATATCGGAAGAGCGGCTCTTAAAATTTTTAGTAGACGTTTCGTCGCCATTTTTAAAAATTCCTTCATAAATTATGGTTTCAAACTTATTTAGCGCGTCATTAACAACCTTCGGAACGCTTTTGGTGAAGGTATATTCGTTACCGTCTTTTTTAATTTTAAGCCAACCTCGAATAGCTAGCGACAAAATAGTGGCCGAAAAATCCTGGGGGTCAAAACTCTCGTCAGCCAAGACGCCCACTTCGGCCGGGCGCATCAGTTCACCGCTCGGGTGTTTGGGCGGTTCAAACCAGCTTCTAGGGCCAAGGCGTACCTTCGGATCGCGTCCAAACAACCACCACCACAAAATAACGCCCAGCGGCAAGAAAAGATAGTAAAAAAGTGTTACCAAAGATTCCCAAGGGTTAAGACTGGGTGGGATGGGAGAGGCGTTGCCGATTAAAACAGGGTCTAATTGAGTAAGCAGGCCGGCAGCGAATCCAAAAGCCACCGTTAGACCTTCCTTTGGACCTAAATCTTTAGCTGTGTACTCGGCAAATTGGATATTTTTATCGGTGGTGTCGCAAGAATCGGTGGAGTTTTGTGCCCCTTTATAGCAAGTTGCCTTAGTTTGAGTGTTGACGGGAATGGTTGGTTGTAGCGTTACTGTGGCTATGGTATCAGTAATTGGCATTTCCCAATTGTTGCCTGTAACTGACCAGTAAAATTCATCGTGATCGTCAAAATAATTTATTACACCGCTTAAAGTGTACTTAATATTAAATATTTTGAGGCCGGTAAAAGTTTTATTAGCGTCTCCAATCCGCAGAATTAACATTTGACTATCGACACTTTGATCGGAGTAGGGGGCATCAACTGATAAATTACTAACGCTAACCACAAATTTTTGATTTTTATCGTTGACTTTAGTTAAATCAATTTTCCTAACAATACCGTGTTTGGGGGTTTGGTCGGCAAAATAAGTAATTTTTTCGACCACATCTACCGTTCCGTCGGCTTTAATTTGATAGCTACCTTCAAACTTCTCTATCCTCTCCGCCGCTAAAGCTTTTTGAGAGGTCACCGCGGTCAAAAAGAGAGCTAGTGTTAAAAAGGCAAAAATCTTCTTCACAAGATTATTCTACTACTTGTTAGAGGTGGTGTTAAGGGCCGGTAGCCAGTCCGGTGATTTTCCAGAGGCCATCTTCTTTTTGTAGCGCTACAAAGCGGACATTACTGCCGTCATCAAAGCCGTAATTGGGGATTGGCAGGACGTTAATGGCTTCGGGTTTCATTTCTACGGTTAAATTTACTTGATAGGTGTGGGTGTCGTTTACCCAATTCTCTTGCATACTTGGCGTTATTTCGTCAACTAATACCGACTTAAAGGCGTTAAACTGCACCGCCCAAGCTTGTTTTAGACTGTCTTCTTCGGTGATGTTTTTGGGCATCATCATAACCGCTTCGCTGGGCTTTTGTTCGTTTATTAAACTAAAAAAGTTTCTAATGATATCCGTTTCGCTGGGCAAGGGAGCTTCGGTTTTTGGTGAAGTGTTGATTGGTTGTTGATTCTCTAAAGTAGCGACGGGAGTGTTGTTTTGGACAATATTTTCTTGATTAACGTTAGGTTTTTTCGTCAAAAAGAGTCCTACGCCGGCCCCAATAGCCAGAACAGCTATCCCGCCAAAAATTAAGTACAAGTTTTTACTCATAGATTTATTATACACACCTACTAGTCAAGACAAATTCCAAAGCCTTTAAAACCAAAATGAACGCTTTGGATACAACCAAAAACGGTCACATATTTTGGACATTTGCCACTAGCTAATGGGAAATCGTTTTTATTAAAACTA
>Ga0172370_10005713_pt1 | contig 15952 bp, 11 predicted proteins | sample LakKiv5m_FD_114538 | JGI IMG/M metagenome (GOLD analysis project Ga0172370, IMG submission 114538) | Freshwater microbial communities from Kabuno Bay, South-Kivu, Congo - kab_022012_11.5m | ecosystem: Environmental > Aquatic > Freshwater > Lake | place: Democratic Republic of the Congo...
CCTTAAGTCCTTTACCGGATGATTAGCTCCGTGGTGGCCGAATTTAAGCTTATAAGTCTTGCCTCCTAAAGCAAGCCCGAGCATCTGATGCCCAAGGCAAATCCCGAATATGGGAATTTTCCCGATAAGCCTGGCTACTGTTTTGACTACATAATCCACGGCCGCCGGATCACCCGGCCCGTTGGAAAGAAGTAAACCGTCGGGCTTGGCGCTGAGAATCTCCTCATAACTTGCCTGCGCAGGCAATACTGTTACGCTGCAATTATTTCGCGCCAACTCTCTTAATATATTGTATTTTAACCCGCAGTCCAAAACCACAACCTTATATTTAGCGTCTTTGGCCTGTGAATAATTATATTTCTTTGTGATGCTTACTTCTTTGACTAAATCTACTCCTACCAGGCCGCGGCAGTTTTTAGCCTTGTTAATTAAACTTGCCTCATCAGAATCCTGGGTAGAGAGGATTGCTTTCATCGCCCCCTTTTCCCTTATATGCAAAGTAAGCTTACGGGTATCAATACCCTCAATACCTAAAATACCGTTTTCCTTTAAATACTCGCCCAGAGACTGTTCTTTTCTCCAGTTGCTGGCGATCTTACTGTATTCTTTTACTACAAAACCTTCCAGAAAAGGCCTGCGGCTTTCAACATCATCCTTATTAATCCCGTAATTACCCATTAAAGGATAAGTCATAACCACAATCTGCCCCTTATAAGAAGGGTCGGTAATGATCTCCTGGTAGCCGGACATACTGGTATTAAAAACCACTTCTCCGCAGCGTTCACCGCCGGCGCCAAAGGAGTTCCCCTTAAATATTGTCCCGTCTTCTAAAACAAGAAATGCCCGCATTTTTATCATCCTCACACAAAAAGGCGTTTAGTGCCGATAGTCCGGCTGCTAAACGCCTTTGTTTACTTATTTTAACACCTTATATCAGATTGTCAATTTTTTTTATTACGAAACGGGATAAATAAAACTACTGCCCAAGCATCAGGTATTCTTTACCTTCTTTCCAGGGATTAAGATAACGTTCAATACTTAAGCCATCCTCCTGGATTAAATCAACCATCCGCCTTTTATCAACAGGCGAAACGATTTCAATCTTCGGGCGGCGGATATCAGATTCATTTTCTTCCCTGACTAAGGCGATGCTCCCGTCGTTTAAAGCGACTACTGAGCCAATAGGCCACAGGCCCATGAATTGAAAAAACTTATCCAGCAAAACAGGGTCAAAAGCGCTCCCCCTGTCCTTATTCATAATATTATAGACCAAGTCCGGTGAATAGTCCTGTTTATACCCTCTCCTCTGCGAAAGCGCATCATAGACATCGCAGATAGCCACTATTGAAGAAACAGGATGTTGTTTTCTTAACAGAGGAATACGCGGATACCCGGAAGAATCATATTTCAAGTGATGCTCAAAGCTGACTACAACCGGCAGGATCCCCAGGGTATCAATATACTTAAACATAAATTCCGCGCCTAAAACCGTATGGCTTTTAATGCTGGCGAACTCCTGGTCACTAAGTTTATCCGGTTTATGTAAAGTCTTGCGTGAAATATACATTTTCCCTATATCATGAAAAAGGGCGGCAACCCCGATATCGAGTACCTCGTTTTTCTCAAAACCCAGGCGTGAAGAAAAATACATAGAGAAAATTGCTACATTGAGCATATGCACGTAAGCTTCCGCATCATACCTTTTTATAGTAGCCAGCTTCAATAATTCCTGGCGCTGTATGCTTAAGCTATCAATAATATTATTCAGGGAAAGCTTGAGCACCCGAGGGTCAACCTTTTCAAGGTTAAGCACGCTGGATACTACCTGGGCAACCTTGTCTATTGAGAAATCATAAAGGCTAAGCAGGTTCGGCCCCAGTTCCGCCCCGTCTGTCTGTATTTCGACAACCTTAAGTTTTCCGATACTTATGTTTTCTATCCCCGCAAAAGCCAGCAGCTGCTGGGGATCGGTTTTAAACTCTTCCTTGGGACCGCTGATAACCCCGATAAATTTACCTAATTCCTCTTTGCTTAAACCCCGGTAAAAAGCAAGCCTTTCAATGTTTCTCTCTTTCAAATACAGGATAGCGGGTTTTAAAAGCTTCCCCAGATCAAAGAAGATCTCTTTTTCACAAGCCAGCTCATCTCCAACAATCCCGATAACTATATCCTGACGGTCGCTTAAAGCATCCTCAAAGGCCGCGTATGTCTTATCCAGGGACTTCTGGAACATAGGATGCACTGAACCGTACATTTTGGCGGTCTGAAGGCAAGTAAGCAGTTCTTTAAAAGCTGTTTCAATTTTAGCTAACATTCCACCCCTTTAATATTTGGGTTGCCTTATTGCGTAATTGCTTATTCCAGAAAAATCTCCTGCGGCTTAATTCTTTAATCCAGCCGGATGCTTGAATAAAATGCAGGTCAAAAACAATCTGCATATTCTCAATCAAAAGTTCATTTTTACTCCCCATAAAACTGGGGAATTTAAATAACAGTTCCAGGAGGTTGTCTTTAATCTTTGCGTCCAGCACTAAAACAGAAACCAGCTGGCTCCTAAGCGGGAATGAATCAGTATTTAACTGCCGTATAAGAAAAGCTGAATCCACCTTATTCAATTTCCGCATAGCTTCCAACGACTCAATTTTAACTAATTCGTTAGCGCCGGAATAGATATACTCCAGTATATTTATGGTTAAAGGCGATTCGACCTGGCTTAAGGCATCAATCAAGCTGGCAAGAAACTCCGTATCCTGGATTTTCTGGTCTATCTTTATATAGAAAACTTCCATATCAGCCGGGAACAACCTTAAAAACAGGTTTAATACCTGTTTATTTACTTTCTCAGTGGCAAATATTTTATCCAGGTATAAGTTTATTTCTTCCCCGGCGGAATAAACCAGATCTGAGAGGAACTCCTGCTCAACAGCCAGCTCCCCCTTTAAAGCCATATTTTCAACAAAAGAAGAAACTTTCTTCCCCAGGTCAACACAAGGGGCTATTCCCTCCTTCTTTCTTTTTACCAGCACATCCCGGAAGTCTTTCAACAAACCAATATCATTATCCTCAAATATCCCGGCTAATTCTTTCTCCAGGATATTTGCCGCTATCTGCAGGGTAACCGGGTTTTCATCGCTGGAAAATATACCCAGGACTATATAACGGTAGTTTTGCCTAAGCATCTGGTGATCAAAAATTAGTTTTCCGGAAAAGGAAATATTCTTAACTAAAGAATCAAGTGTATTCCGGTATACCACAGACATAAGCTCATCCTGGGAGCCGCTTAACAGGTTCCTCACTTTTTTGACTACAACCGGATTATCCTTGAGCCCCTGCGCCTGGTTCATTTCGCTAAAAAAGTTTTTTGTAATCTTTCCGGAATCGCCCTGTTCGGAAATCTTAGAAAAAAGCTGCAAGCTCAAAGAATCAAAATTATCCTCCTGCAAAAAACCCTCCTTAAGAAGGTTGGAAAACTCATTCTGGTTTAAACCGTTAAATACGGGTTTAAGTTTTAATAAATTATCCGTGCTAAGCGTTTTCTTGTTGCGCAGGAGCCAGAGAAAAACATCATTCAGGCATTTATCAAATTTATCTTTATTTTTATCCCTCAGGCTAGTCAGGAATTCATTAACTTCGGCGGAGATCCCCTCCCTGTCAAAAAGTTCTTTCTCGCTAACCCGTTTAATAAGCGAACCAAAGCTATCCGCGAGTTGATTCATTTTAACTGCATCATCGCTATAGACGGCCTCTTTAAGCATATACCCCCAGACATCAGTACACTCCTGGCCCTCCCCCTGCAAAAACGCGGAATAATCCAACTCCTGGATAATAAAATGGGTTAATCTTTCCTTTTCCGAAAGCGCGCTCAAACCGCCGGCTTTAAAGATATCCTTTTGAGGCAGTGAAATAAGGCAGAGGAACTGGGTCAACTCCTGCAGGCTCAAACCAGCCCTGATTTCTATGCTCTTTATTTTACGCTGGTGCAGCAGGCGGGCTAATTCATCATAGAATCCTGCCCGGTTAAGGTTCTTGCCGTCAACGACAATCCCCGAGCTGGTTACCCCGATTTTAATAGGGTTCAAAACAGCTAGGAGAGTCTCAACTTTAAACTTAAAGATCTCTACAGATTTGATAAAATAAGGATGGTCCTTAGGGTAAGAAAAGGCGTTGGTAAGGGCGACTCTTAAACCGCGGAAAAAATCTTCGATTATTTGGTCTTTATCCACAAAAGGTATTTTACAGCTTAACTATCCGTCATGCAACTATATTTTAAATAGGGACAGCGACCTTTATCCAGGCGTACGTAATCGGATAAAGGTCGCTGTCCCTATTTATACTTATTTACAGCTTCTTATACTAAGCCTTGATCAAGCATGGCATCGGCTACTTTAACAAACCCGGCGATATTTGCGCCATTAACATAATTAACATATCCGGATTCTTTGCCATATCTAACACACTGCTCATGTATAGCAATCATTATATTATGCAACCTTGTATCTACCTCTTCGCGCGTCCAGGATAACCTAAGGCTATTCTGGCTCATTTCAAGCCCCGAAGTAGCTACACCTCCGGCATTTGAAGCTTTGCCAGGGGCATAAAGAATTTTGGCCTTCTGGAATACCTCAACCCCTTCCGGAGTTGTAGGCATATTCGCGCCTTCAGCAACAGCAATACAGCCATTTTTAACTAAAGCCTTTGCGTCATTCTCATCTATTTCATTTTGAGTAGCAGAAGGAAAGGCAACGTCGCATTTAACACTCCAGGGCCTCTGTTTCTCAAAGTACTTACAATTAAACTCTTTTGCGCACTCTTTAATCCTGCCGCGTTTGACGTTCTTCAACTGCAATACACAATTCAACTCTTTTTTATCAATCCCGTCTTTATCATAAATATAACCGTCGGAATCAGAGAGGGTCACTACTTTAGCCCCTAGCTCTATAAGCTTTTCTACGGTATATTGGGCAACATTACCTGAACCAGAGACTGCGCAGGTTTTTCCTTTTAAAGAATCACCTTTCGTTTTAAGCATCTCTTCGGCGAAATAAACACAACCATACCCGGTAGCTTCCGGACGGATAAGGCTGCCGCCCCAGTTAAGGCCTTTACCTGTAAGTACGCCGGAAAATTCATTACGTAATCTCTTATATTGTCCGAATAGATAACCGATCTCACGGCCACCGGTACCGATATCTCCTGCAGGCACATCAGTATTAGGTCCGATATGCCGGAAAAGCTCGGTCATAAAACTCTGGCAGAACTTCATTACCTCGTTATCCGACTTACCCTTAGGATCAAAATCTGATCCACCTTTTGCCCCGCCCATTGGTAAAGTAGTAAGTGCGTTCTTAAAAACCTGCTCAAAAGCCAAAAATTTCAATATCCCTATATTCACACTCGGATGTAAACGTATTCCACCTTTATAAGGCCCGATAGCGCTATTCATCTGGATACGAAAACCACGGTTAATCTGGAACTCTCCCTGATCATCAAGCCAGGGAACGCGGAATATAATTGTCCTTTCCGGTTCAATCATTCTTTCCAGTATCTTGGCTTTCTGATATTTAGGGTTTTTCTCGATGAAAGGCATTACCGATTCCACTACTTCTCTCACCGCCTGATGAAACTCTGTTTCACCGGGGTTCCTCTTTGCAACCAAATCCATAAACTCTTCAGTCTTCTTTGACATTATTATTCTCCTTTTCCCGCAAGGGAATACCCGCGCAATACCTTATTAGCGCGGGGTGTTATTTAGAAAGCTCGTCTATTATTGCCCTGGAGGCTTTCTTAGCCATTCCCATGGCCTCAATAACAGTACCCTCTCCGCCAACAATATCTCCGCCGGCAAAAACACCTTTAATGGAACTTTCCATGCTTTCAGAGTCCACGATGACATCTGAATATTTATCGGTCTTTAGTTCCGGCGTAGCGTTGATCAGGATCTGGTTTGCTTTCAAGCCTACTGCTATCACGCATAAATCACAATCAAGTGCAAACTCGCTTCCTTCAATAATAACCGGCCTTCTCCTGCCCGAGCTATCCGGCTCGCCTAATTTTGACCTCAGGCAAATCAATTTTTTAACAAAACCCTGCTCGTCCCCAATAAATTCTTTTGGCTGGACCAAAAATTCAAATTTTATCCCCTCTTCCCTGGCATGCTCTATTTCCAGCCGCCGGGCAGGCATTTCAATCTCCGTGCGCCGATAGATAACCGTAGTATTAAGCGCAAAGCCTTTTATCTTCTGCAGCCTTAGGGCAACCCTGGCAGAATCCATAGCGGTATTTCCGCCGCCAACAATCAAAACATTCTTGCCTATATTAACCGGCGTATGAAATTCGGGAAATTTATACGCAGACATTAAGTTTACCCGAGTAAGGAATTCATTTACCGAATAAATATTACAAAGGTTTTCACCTTTAATCCCCAGGAATGACGGCACCCCTGCGCCCAGGCCCAGGAATATTTTTGAATAACCCTGGGCGAACAATTCCTTAATCGTCCTGGCTTTCCCTACGAGGAAATTAGTAATAAAATTTACCCCTACTTTCTTCAGGTAATTTATTTCAAAATCTAAAACATCCCACGGCAGCCTGAATGGCGGAATACCATACCTTAAGACGCCGCCGGTTTTATGCAGGCTTTCAAAAATATCTACCTTTACCCCTTTGCGCGCCAGTTCTCCCGCGCAGCATAACCCTGCCGGGCCGCTTCCAACTACCGCCACCTTAAACTTGGAAAACTTCTCCTCTTTACCCTGCGGCACTTCCAAATTATTATCCTTACCAAAATCTCCCGCAAAACGTTCCAGAAAATGTATATTGATTGCCTGTTCCGAGGCAAAAGGAGAACCTTTCTTGGTAAGCACACAGGCCTTGCGGCACTGGTATTCAGCCGGACAGACCCTTCCACAAATAGAGGGAAAATTGCTTTTCTCCCTGATAGTAAAATACGCGGACTTATAGTCTTTTTGAGTAATATGGTAAATAAACTTCTTTATATCAATGCCCACGGGGCAACCACTGATACAAAGAGGGTTTTTACACTGCAGGCACCTTGAGGCTTCCAATAAGGCCTCTTCTTCAGAATAGCCCTTTACTACCTCCTCAAAATTACCTACCCTTGCTTCTGCGGATGCTTCTCTGACTTTTACGGGTTCTTTCTTCATATATTTAAGATTCCGGAAAAAGGCGGCAGATATGTTTCTCCTGGATACTATAGACCTTATTTCTCTTCTCAAGCTCTTCCCAATCAACTCCGTGGCCGTCAAAATCCGGGCCGTCAACACAGCTGAATCTTACTTCACCGGACACGCTCACCCTGCAGCAACCACACATACCGGTAGCATCAACCATCAGCGCATTGAGCGAGACTAAAGTTTTAGTATTATATTCCTTACTAACCAGCGCCACTCTTTTCATCATCGGGATCGGCCCGACAGAATAAATCAAATCATACTTATCTTTACTCAAAAGCTCCTTCAACATATCAGTAGTAAAACCCTTCCTGCCATAAGAGCCGTCATCAGTCATAATGTAAATCTCATCCGATGCGCTATTAAGTTCAGCCTCAAGGATAAGCAAGTCTTTGTTGCGGGAGCCAAGAATGGTAGTTATATGATTGCCTGATTCTTTTAATGCCCGGGCAACCGGCAGTATCTCAGCAATCCCCACGCCGCCACCGACTAAAATTACTTTTCCGTATTTTTTTATCTCCGTAGGATGCCCCAAAGGGCCAACTAAAGAATAAAGAGCATCCCCGGGATTTAGTTTACCTAAACTTTTAGTGGTAAAACCTGCCTCCTGAAAGATTAAACTTACTATTCCCTTATCCTTATCCGCGTTTACCAAAGTCAAGGGAATCCTTTCCCCCTGCTCGCTGACCATAAGCATCACAAACTGGCCGGGTAAAGCTTTAGAGGCAATATCAGCGGAAGCAATATCCAGCTGAGTGATTTTTACCCCACCGACATCATTAATAACTTTTTTATTGATTACTTTCATATCTGATTCTGCCTAATTTTTATGCAAAAAAATATAAAAAAAAGACGGCCGAACAACTTCTTCGGACGCCTCTGTCCAACTTTTAGAAAGTTGAATTATATTATTATTAATTAAGGTAATTGTCAAGTTTTATCTTAAATAAGCGATATTAATAACGCGTATCAGATGAGCCTGCATCAGAGGCCGACTGCCGGTCATTAAATTCGCCTGCGTTATATTCTTTGTATACTGCATCTTGGCCGGTTAATGGCAAAAGCTTGTAATATATAATCAAATCCGTCTTAGGATCAAACCCGGGGAAACGCTGCGCGAACAGGCTGCTAACCCCGTCTAAAGATTTATTTAAGTTATCCTCGCTGGATAAATCCAGCATCCCGGTTAAATAAACAATCACTTTCGCATTCTTCCTGTTATATTCTATCCTTTCAAGATTAAAAGGGTCCCCTGGCGTAAGCGTCCCACGGTAAGCCGAAGTCCAGTTAAGGATCTGCCATTCAAGCTGGGAAATATCATAAGTATAGGTATATTTGCTAAGCACGGCATGCGCTGGGCTGGCGATAAAACAGGATAACAAGATTAACAATAACGCGGTCAATTTTGGTTTAAGGCTCATTTTCCCCTCCCTAAGATTATGTTTAATTAATTATACCACCCTTAATAGCATAGGCAATAATTCTTTAATTAAAAAGGCTCAAGTTTTACCAGTCCTCCCTCAAACGGCTTGATTACCCGCTTTAGGATACCGGAAAGATAAGCCATAAGCACGCCGTAATTAGTAATCGGCACATGCGCCTCCCTGGCCTTCTCAACGCGGTGCATAATCTCAGCCCGGTTAACCATGCATCCTCCGCAGGAAATAATCAGTTTATAGGGGCTTAAATTATCGGGGAAATCCCCTCCGGCAGTAACCTCATAATGCAAATCTTTCTTAGTATAATTCAATAGCCAGGTAGGGATCTTGGAGCGGCCGATATCTTCCGGCTGCACATGATGCGTACAAGCCTCAGCAATTAAAATCTCATCACCATCTTTTAATTTCTCTAACGCAGAAACACCCTGTATATAAGCATTAAGGTCACCTTTATGCCTGGCAAAAACCGTGGAAAAAGAAGTTAGCGGTATATCCTCCGGCAGCATATCGCGCACATCCTCAAAAACCTGCGAATCAGTAATCACTAACCGGGGTTTTTCTTTTAACGCTTTAAGGCAATCCAACAGTTCCGTTTCTTTTGTCACCAGGGCAGTAGCATTATTATCCAGGCAATCACGCATAACCTGCACCTGGGGAAGGATTAACCTGCCTTGCGGCATAGCATTGTCAATCGGGCAAACCAGGATTACCACATCTTTAGGGCTGATTATATCCCCCACCAAAGGAACGGGCGACCAGTGCCCGGGAGCCAAATCCATAATTTTCTTTTTTAACTCTTCAATACCCTGCTTCCCTTTAGAGCTTACTTTTATAAACGGAAGATTATTTTTCTTTAAATAATCCAGGGCCCTATTGCCGGTCAATTCACATTTATTAATCACAAACAAAAACGGTAATTTCTTGCCCCGGAAATTCTTAATCAAATCTTCTTCAAAACTATCAATCGTTGTATCCGGCTCAACCACAACCAACCCTATATCGGTTTTCCTTAATACCACCAGGGTGCGCTTAACCCGCTCCTCTCCCAAAACCCCTTGATCATCAATACCCGCGGTATCAATTAACATACACGGGCCAATAGGTAAGATCTCCATCGCCTTATAAACCGGATCCGTGGTTGTCCCGGCAACATCAGAAACAATCGCGGTATCCTGGCCGGTAAGCGCGTTAATCAAACTGGATTTCCCCGTGTTTCTTTTACCGAATATACCTATGTGCAGCCTGTTGCTTGCCGGAGTCCTATACATTTGAATTGGCCTTTCTCCCTTTTAAAGAATCAGCTTTTGAATAATCAATAAATCTTCCTAAGTCCTTAGCCATGCTATCCATGCAGAAATTGCAGGCGCCTACCGCTTCATCAACGCATCTTTTTTGCGGGTATATCTCATAAAGTTTGCGGTATGGCTGAGGGGTAAAATTCGGCATTAAAACATTCGCCCCGCATTTTAAACCATCCATCCTGTAATCTTTATCCAGGCTCCCCAGAGCGGTCGTCGCCGGAATATGCGCGTTTTTAGTGGCTATACGGGTTAAGGCAATAACTTTTAAACAAAGACTTACGCCTCCTTTTTGCTCTCCGGAAAACGGGGTATGCTGATGCGGGATAAACGGCCCAATGCCGATCATATCAAGATCGCTGCGCTTAAAGAATATAATATCCTGGGCAATTGTTTCTAAAGTTTGCCCGGGAAGGCCGATAATGCTGCCTGAACCCACTTGATAACCCAGCTCTTTTAAAACCTTCAGACAGTCCAGCCGATGACTAAAATTCATCTGCGGATGCATAGCCGAATACAGGGCCTCATCGGAAGTTTCTATTTTTAACAAGTACCGGTCGGCGCCGGCCTGCCTCCAAACCCTGTAATCATCAGCGCTTCTTTCCCCGACCGAAAGAGTAACCGCTATATCAAAACTTGATTTTATCTTTAAGATCACATCTCTTAACCATAAAACATCCAAACCCGCTTCTTCCCCGGACTGCAAAACTACAGTCTTAATATTACAGGCAGCAAGATATTCAACCGCCTTGAACAATTCATCTTTATGCATACGGTAGCGCTCTAATTTACGGTTATTTTTATTCAGGCCGCAATAAAAACACTCCCGGGAGCAAAAATTAGAGAATTCAATTATCCCCCTCAAAACTATCCCATCACCACAGAAGTCTTTCCTTACGTTATCGGCAAAAGAAAACAATTCATTCAGTTCTTCCCTCTTGTTTAGAGATAAAACTTTTCTTAAATCTTCAGCATCCGGAAAATCAGCCGTATAAATTTTATTTAATAAACCGCTTAACTTAAACATACTCATCCCTTAAGCCTGAATCAACATGCGCGAAAAATATCTTGAGCGCCTCTTGTTCAGAGGGTTTCAGCTCTTTAAAATAGCGGGCGATCATCTTATAGCCAGCTTGTTTAACCGCAGCAGAAGCAAAATCATCGAGATATTCCTTCAGGGTTAGCAAGGCGTTCATACTGCACTTGCCTTTGATTGTCCCGGGCTTGGCCAAATTCATAAAAGCCTCGCCGGTCCTTTCCTTGCGGTAACAGGCAGCGCAAAAACTGGGTATATAATCATGCTCAATCAAAGTGCCCACAATCTGGTCTAAGCTGCGATGATCCCCGAGAGAAAACTGGCCTCCTGCCTGCTCCGCTTCAACGGCAGAATAACCGCCCGGAGAAGTATTGGATTCTGCGCTCACCTGGGAGACCCCCAGGCTTAAGAGCAAGTCCCGCATTTGGGCGTTTTCACGCGTAGACATAATTATCCCGGTATAAGGCACAGAAAGCCTTAAGACCGCGACCACTTTCTTAAACTCTTCATCTGAAATCTTGTGCGGTATATTAAAAGACAATTCCGCGCCTTCTGCCGGCTCAATACGCGGCACGGATATTGTATGCGGCCCGACGTTAAATTCCTTCTCCATATGTTCTATATGGGAAAGCAACCCCAGTGTCTCAAACCTCCAGTCGTACAAACCATAAAGCGCTCCGATGCCTATATCATCAATTCCGGCGCGAAACGCCCGGTCAACCGCGTCAATCCGGTTGTCCGGGTCATGCTTCGGCCCCTTAGGATGCATACGCAGATAAGTTTCCTGATGATACGTCTCCTGGAAAATCTGATATGTGCCGATACCGGAAGCTTTAAGCTGCTTAAATTCATCAACACTCAAAGGCGCGCAATTAACATTAACTCTTTTGATTTTATTCTTTCCGGCTTGGCCGGCGTAAATAGCCTTAACCGCTTCAACATAATAATCTATATTGGTTTTACCACCCGGGGCCTCTTCACCGCAAACCATCAATATCCTTTTGTGGCCGCGCTTCAGCAACCATTCCACCTGGCCGTTAATCTCGGCAGCGTTCAAGGCCTTACGTTTAATCAAAGGGTTATCGGACTTAAAAGCACAATACAGGCAGGCATTAGCGCAGAGATTGCTGATATAGAGCGGCGCGAATAAAACTACCCTCCTGCCATAAATGGAGTCCTTAACAAAACTTGCCGCCCCGAATATCTTTTCAATACATTCAGGGTCTTCAACCGAAAGCAGTACCGCGGACTCATCCAGGCTCAAACGCTGCAGTGATTTCGCCTTCTCCAGGATAGCGTCAATTTTACTACCGCCGCTCTTTCCCGCATCAGCGAGCAAATTATTTATCTTTTCTTCATTTATATATTTCATATACACCCCATATCTGAATAAACAGTAATTTTTCTACGAATGTCGATTTTAGCCAATGGAGCTTGAGCATTCCGGGTATCCCCGTGGAGCCGTAAGGCGACAAAACGAGGATGGCGATGCTGTTTGAGCGGTATTTGCTAGAGCAAATACCGCGAGTTCAGCAGCCACCGGAATGTGAAAGAACATTGGCGTTAAGAAATCGACCTGAGTAAAAAATTACTGTTTATTCGGACTTACTTAACCCTGATTTCACCGACACCCCGTTGACCTTACCCAACTTACCGGTTAAAGCCCCCAGGTCATCGGTAGTCGCGTTTACAATTAATACAATTACGCTTAACTCCCTCTTTACATGAGGAATCCCCATGCGGCCGATAACTAAATCGCCGAATTCTGTAAGAATATTGTTAACCTGCGGCGCAGCCTTTTTGCGGTTGTGAATAATTATCCCCACAAACCCTAAACGCTTTTCCATTTTAACCTCCTCCATTTTAAGCCCTATCAATTCCGGGGGCAAAAACAAAAAGTCTCAACCCGCCAGCAATATAATCCTGCGAAAGGTTGAGACCTCATCCTTGTCCTCCCTTGGGTATAGAGTCATTTACACGATCCTTACCGCAGGATTAATTATTAAGTTCTTATTTTACGTAAACCGGCCTTGCCTTGTAATGCACATGCAGAAGTGTTTCCGACTTCTCGCTCAAGGGCTTGCCTAAGAATTCTTTATAAAGCCTTTTTATATACGGATTCTGGTGGCTGCAACGTACTTGTTTCTGATCATCATCCTCATATAAGGCCTGCGCCCTTTTAATCCTTAACTCATCCGTAACCATATAAGGCTGCCCGCCGCCGCCAACGCATCCTCCCGGGCAGGCCATAACTTCAATAAAATGATACGGCATCTCTTTATTGTTCAACTTGGCGTCGCGTACCTTATTCAAAATATATTCAACATTACCCAAACCATGAGCAATAGCAATCCTGAGTTTCTTTCCATCAATCTCAATCTCGGTTTCTTTAACCCCTTTTAAACCACGGACACCCTCAAATTTTACGTTTTTCAATTCCCTTCCGGTAACAAAATAATGCGCGGTCCTTAAGGCTGCCTCCATCACTCCGCCGGTTGACCCAAAAATTACCCCTGCACCGGCATACTCTCCAAGGATACTATCGCACTCTTCATCAGGCAGGCTGTCAAAATCTATACCCGCCTGGTTAATCATACGTACCAATTCCCTGGTGCAAAGTACCGTATCTATATCCTGGAATCCCGAAGCAGACATCTCGGCATTCCTGGTAATTTCATATTTCTTGGAAGTGCAAGGCATAATAGAAACCATAAAAATCTTGGAGGGGTCAATCTTGTTCTTTTCCGCGTAATAAGTTTTAGAAAGCACCCCTAAAATCTCATGAGGAGATTTGCAGGAAGAAAAATGATCAATCATATCCGGATAAAATTTCTCCATAAAATCAACCCAGGAAGGGCAGCAGGAAGTAATTAAAGGAAGCGGCCTGTTCCCGCGCAGGAGCCTTTCTTCAAACTCGCTTGCCTCCTCCATAATCGTAACATCCGCGGCAAAAGATGTATCAAAAACCGCCTGGAACCCTAAGCGCCTCAACAAAGCGTAAAGCCTTTTGGTAAAATTCTTGCCCGTATAACCAAAGGCCTCTCCTATAGAAACCCTGACTGCGGGGGCAATCTGGACCACGCAATATTTATCCGGATCCATCAAACCTTTCCACACCTGGGCTGTATGATCCTGCTCAACAAAGGCGCCCGTAGGGCAATGCGCTGAACACTGGCCGCACTTAACGCAGGGAGAATCAGCTAACTGTATATCTCCAGCAGGAGAAATCCTGGTTTTCATGCCCCTCTCCAAGAATGACAATGCCCAGACATCCTGCAATTCCTGGCAAACATGCACGCATCTACCGCAAAGAATACATTTTTTAGGATCAAGATCAACTGCCCGGGTTGAAGTATCTATCGGTAAATCCCTCAAGAATTGCGGGAATGATTCCTCTTTAATCCCGAAGTCCGCGGTAAGCTTTTGCAATTCGCACTGGTTGTTCCTGGCACACTTAAGACAATCATTAGGATGGTTAGATAAAATAAGTTCGATTACCGTCCTGCGGATTTCAACTATTTCCGGGTCGTGGGTAATAATATCCATCCCCTCATCCAGCGGGGTGCAGCAGGAGCGCAACATTTTATGCGAACCCTTATTTTTTACTATGCAAATTCCGCAGGATGCCGAAGGGGGAAGGTCAGGATGTTTGCAAAGAGTAGGGATCTTTATCTGCACCCTCTTAGCTGCCTCTAAAATAGTAGTGCCTTCTTCTACCCTTAATAAAATTCCGTTAATTTTTGCTTTAATTATCTTAGCCATATTTATTTTTTATTGATTGCCTTAAATTTACAGACATCAAAACACTGTCCGCATTTTATACACTTATCCTGGATTATAGAATACCCTTCTTCCTTGCCTCCACTGATTGCCTTTACCGGACAGTTATTAAAACATATCCCGCAACGCTTACATTTTTCCTCAATTATGCTATAGGTTACCAGGCTGCTGCATTTTCCCGCCGGGCACCTCTTATTTAGAATATGTTCGTTATATTCGTCTTCAAAATATTTTAAAGTAGAAAGAACCGGGTTTGAAGCAGTCTGGCCCAATCCGCATAAAGACGCCTTTTGCATTGCCTGAGCAATCCTGCGTAACTGCCCCAGGTCATCAGGCTTGCCATTGCCCTCGGAAATTTTCTTCAGATAACCAAGCATCTGAAAACCGCCGATGCGGCAGGGAGCGCACTTTCCGCAGGATTCCTCCACGCAAAAACCCATATAAAACTTGGGGATATCGACCATGCAATCATCATCATCCATAACAATCATCCCGCCTGAGCCCATAATTGAACCCAGCTTCTGCAGGTTTTCATAATCTACCGGCGTATCCAAAAGCTTCTCGGGAATAACCCCTCCGGAAGGCCCGCCAGTCTGGACTGCCTTTATCGGTTTACCGGACAATGTCCCGCCGCAGATATCCATTACGATTTCCCTCAAAGTAGCACCCATGGCGATCTCTACCAAACCGGAGTTTTTTACTTTTCCGGTTACCGCAAAAACCTTTGTCCCTTTTGAAGTTTGAGTGCCTATTTGCGCGAAGTATTTACCTCCCTTGCTGATAATAAATGGAATATTCGCCAGGGTTTCAACATTATTGATAACAGTAGGTTTTCCCCATAGCCCCTTTACCGAAGGATATGGCGGGCGGGGATGAGGCGTGCCTCTTTTACCCTCTATAGATGCAATCAAGGCGGTTTCTTCACCGCAGACAAAGGCCCCTGCGCCCAATCTTATTTCTATATCTAAATTAAAAGAACTGCCAAGGATATTATTTCCTAACAGGCCATAGTTATAAGCTTGCTTAACCGCCTTTTCAATTCTTTCTACTGCCAGCGGATATTCAGCACGAATGTAAAAATATCCCTTGGAAGCCCCAATAGCAAAAGCGGCAATAATCAAACCTTCAATAACCGAATGCGGATCGCCCTCTAAAATGCTCCTGTCCATATATGCCCCGGGATCCCCTTCATCAGCATTACAAATTACA
>Ga0172370_10005719_pt1 | contig 15939 bp, 16 predicted proteins | sample LakKiv5m_FD_114538 | JGI IMG/M metagenome (GOLD analysis project Ga0172370, IMG submission 114538) | Freshwater microbial communities from Kabuno Bay, South-Kivu, Congo - kab_022012_11.5m | ecosystem: Environmental > Aquatic > Freshwater > Lake | place: Democratic Republic of the Congo...
AGAATTAATTCGAGAATTCAATAAGATAAACAAGAACGACGCAGCAATAGCCGGAGGAAAAGGTGCATCTTTAGGAGAAATGACTCAAGCAGGAATTCCAGTTCCCCCAGGTTTTGTTATTTTAGCAGAAAGTTTTGAGAAATTTATAAACGAAACAGAAATCAAAGCAGACATAGACTCTATTTTACATAAAGTAAATCACGAAGAAGTTTCAGAAGTAGAAGATGCATCCGAACAAATTAAAGCGATTATAATGACTGAAGAAATGCCAAGAGACATTCAAGATGAAATCGTAAAGCACTTTAATAAATTAGATGCAAAATTTGTTGCAGTCAGAAGCAGCGCAACAGCAGAAGATAGTTCAGCAGCTGCCTGGGCAGGACAACTAGATTCATTCCTTAATACAACAAAAGAAAAGTTAATAGAAAACGTAAAGAAATGCTGGGCATCTTTATTTACCCCAAGAGCCATCTTTTATAGATTCGAGAAAAATCTTCACGAGCAACACATTTCAGTTGCAGCAGTAGTACAAAAAATGGTAGAATCTGAAATTTCAGGCATTGCCTTTTCAGTTCATCCAGTAACTCAAGATAGAAATCAATTAATTATAGAAGCAGGAATAGGATTAGGGGAAGCAATAGTTTCAGGACAAATTACCCCAGATAGTTATGTAGTAGAAAAAGACAAATACTATCTTCTCGAAAAAAATATTTCCGAACAGGAAAAGGCAATCGTAAAAGCAGAAGGCGGAGGCAATACCTGGAAACATATAAATAAAAGCGAAGGAGAAAAACAAAAACTCTCCGATAACCAAATCTTAGAACTATCAAAACTAATAATAAAAATAGAAAATCATTATAAATTCCCATGTGACATTGAATGGGCATTGGAAAAAAAGAAATTCTATATAGTCCAAAGTCGTCCAATAACTACTTTGACGAACTAAAATGCAAAAACAAGGCTTTGTCATAATAAGAAATCACGTTTCTGACCTATTAACCCAAGAAATAATCTACAGAGGAACTTATCAAAATATTGATTATAAAAAATTTGGTTTAAGTTTTAGTAAACCCCATTTCATATATCATCATCCTAGCGGAGATATTATCTGGAGAGAAAGTCATGTAAAAGAAATAGATTCTTCTAAACTATCTTTAGAACAGTATAAAGATATAATAGAGATAGTTCAAGAAATATTAGATAATTATGATGTTTATCTTAATAAAATTAAGAAAAATCCTAAATCTGTAATTGAAAATAAGGAGTCTCTACTTGAATTTTTTGATAAAAGTATGAAAGTTGGTTGTGTAGTATGCTATTTCACATTTGAAAACGCGCTAGAAAAAAAGCTAACGAAAGAAGAGATAAATTCAATTAGCCCAGAGCAAACCGAGACAGCAAAACTCGCAATTGCTCTGTCAAAACTATCAAAAAAAGAAGATTTATCAAAATTAGCAGACGATTTTGGATATTTAGGAATGAAATACTTCTCAGGACATCCATATACTATGGACGAATTATCTAATCTAGCAAAAAACTCAAGAAAACTAGAGCAAAAGATAAAACCAAATTCAAAGATTAAATCGGAATATCTCAAGATAGTCGAAAAGATGCTTTCGCTTAGAACAAGACAATGGGAATTAATGTGTCTTGCGGGATATTTATTCAGAAAGGCAATAGTCGAGAATTTCCCGAAGTTAAAATACGATAAATTGACTTTTTTATCTATGGATGAAATAGTTGAAACATTATACAAAAATCTAGATTATGAAAAAATTGTTAATAATAGAAACGAATTTACAATTGAAGTTACTGATAAAGGTGTAGAAATAAAGTCAAATAATCTAAATTTAAACGAAGAAGAATCATTAACAGGAAAGACATCGGAACTTAAGGGACAAATAGCATTTAAGGGAAAAGTTATTGGAAAAGCAAAGATTGTTTTATCTCCCAAGGATTTTCATAAGGTCAATTCAGGAGATATTTTAGTTGCAACAATGTCAACTCCCGATTTTCTTCCTGTAATGATGGAAGCATCGGCATTTGTCACAGATATCGGAGGCATTACGAGCCATGTAGCCATAGTCTCCAGAGAACTCAAGAAACCCTGCATTATTGGCACAAAATTCGCAACTAAAATAATAAAAGACGGAGATTTAGTAGAAGTAGACGCAAACAAGGGCATAGTTAAAATCCTCAAAAAAGCCTAATTCCATAACGTTTAAATACTAATTAGACATGTATAATTTATGGAACAGATAAAAACTAATGTAAGGAAATGGGGCAATTCGTATGGAATAGTTATACCTAAACAAATTGTTGAACAGGAAAACTTGAAAGAGGGAGTTGAAATAAATGTTACTTTTGAACCAAAAAGAGCGATGAAAGTTAAAGAGGTATTTGCACTTGCAAAAAAATATCCTCTCCAAAAACAAAAGAAAAGCACAGAAGAAATAATGAAAGAAATAGACAAAGAGTTATGGGGGATTAAGAGGTGAAATATTTCTTCGACAGCTCTGCAATAATCGAATTAGCCAACCAAAATCAAAATTATTTAAGGTTTTCAGACGAAATTATCTTCACAACAGCATTGAATATAGGGGAGGTTTATTTTTATTTTTTAAGAGTGCATAATAAACAAACTGCTGACTTCTGGATTAAACACTTAAATTTTGAGTTATTGGAGATAGCAAAAGACACGGCAATAGACTCTGCAACTTTTAAGTTTGACAACAAGGACAAGGATTTTTCTTATACGGACTGCATAGGTTACGTTTGCGCATCAAAGAATAATCTTAAATTTTTAACAGCAGATAAATGGTTTTCAAATCTAAACAACGCGGAAGTAGTTAGTTAATTATTTATTATACATGACCCATCTATTCAAATACATAAATGGAATATCAACAATCCCCACAAGCCATTTAACAACCAAAAAGCCAAGCATTAAAGGCGCAAGAGGTTGCAATCCATAAAATGCAATTGTTGTAAATATAAAGGTATCAAGAGCCATTGAAGGAATTGAACTGAATGCATTTCTCATCCACAAATGCTTTCCTTTTGTCCATTTCTTGAAAATATCAAATACATAAGCATCAAAACTCTCAGAAATCAAGAAAGCAACCCACGAAGCAATCATTATTCTAGGAACAAATCCAATTACCTGTGCAAAAACTTCTTGTCCTTGCCAAAATGGAGCAGGTTTTAATGAAATAGAAATAAAAACAAAAGCAGCAATAGCAATTTGCGTTAAAAACGCAATGAAAATCATTCTCTGCGTTTCCTTTCTTCCAAATTTTTCATTTACAATATCTGTTAAGAGAAAGGTTATTGAAAATATTAGTACAGTTGTAGATGCATAAAAACTTGTAAAACCTAAATCAAATTCTGCAATCTTATATGCAATTAAATTTCCAGCAAGTACAAACGCAACATATAATCCAACAAGAGCATCAACTCTATTATATTTCCTAGCGTACCAAGAACCAAACAATGTAAAACAACTAAGGACAATTATCCATAAGATTATTAACGAAATCATCTTCCAGCTTAGATTATAATTGCCTCTTTAAACCTTTTGAAATGTTTATCTCCCGAGATTAATTTTGATTCTGTAACTTTTGCAGCACTAATAAGTAAGGCATCAACTATTCCGAAACTTTCGTTTTCTTTTCTTATCTTTGCATATAAAATTCCTGCATCTTTAGACATTTTCGGAGTTGCCTCTAAAATGCTGGCATTTTTTATCATAGCATTATAAGCAGTATCTGTGTTTCCTCCAGATTTTTCAATCTTTCCAATAACTTCTGCTATCGTTATCGGCATAACATATATTTCATTATCCCCATTAATAATTTCATTAACTTTTTCTCCGGCAGAACTTCCTCTTAAATATTCAATCCACGAATGTGCGTCAATTATGCATTTCATTATCTATCGAGCTGCCCTCTAGCTCTATCATCCTTTTCAAATGAACTTATCTCCTTTAATGCGCCAAACCCATTAAACTTTCTCTTCTTAACATTTATCTCGATCAATTCATCCTCTCCAATATTCTGCTCATCAACAATTATTCGAGGGATAGTAACTACTATTGAACCTCCAATCCTTCTCGTTCTTGCAACAGTTTTTATATCTTCCATTTTAATTATACTAAATGTTATATAATATATAACTATATGTTATATTTAAATCTTTTGTCTTTGTAATTACTTGTGGTTATGAAGTGAAACAAGAATAAAACCTCTTAATTAGTGTAAGGATATTAATTTTTCTCGCTGAGAAAAATAAACTCTCAATATGATAATTATGGATTTGGGTTTTGTTATTTATTAATTAGCTATTCTTTATTGTTTGTACTTTCAAACTGAATTGGGCATGTTTTCCCAAGAATTATTTAATATCTATAATGTTCTGCCTTGTAAGGTCCATCTTGTGGAACATTAATATAATCTGCCTGTTCTTTGCTCAACTTAGTCAATTTAATGCCCAATTTATCCAAATGCAATCTAGCAACTTCTTCATCTAATTTCTTAGACAATGTATAAACTTTTATTTCATGTTTCTTAGTCCATAATTCAATCTGTGCTAAGGTTTGATTTGTGAATGAAGTGCTCATTACAAAACTTGGATGTCCATTCGCACATCCCAAATTAACCAATCTTCCATCAGCTAGCAATATAATTGAATGTCCATCCGAGAAGGTGTATTTGTCAACTTGAGGTTTAACATTTTCAACTTTAATCCCAGGAATTTTCTTTAATTTATCAACTTGTATCTCATTATCGAAATGTCCAATATTGCAAACAACAGAATTATCTTTCATTTTTTTCATATGCTCAGCAGTTATAATATCTTTATTTCCCGTTGTTGTGACATAAATATCCGCCTCATTCAATGAATCTTCAACTGTTTTAACTTCGTATCCTTCCATTGCCGCCTGCAATGCACATATAGGATCAACTTCTGTAATAATCACACGAGCTCCAAATCCCCTCATTGATTGCGCGCATCCCTTTCCAACTTCTCCGTATCCGCATACAACAACAGTTTTTCCAGCAACCATTATATTAGTTGCTCTTTTCAATCCATCGGCTAAACTTTCCCTACATCCATATAAATTATCAAATTTAGATTTAGTAACCGAGTCATTTACATTTATCGCAGGGAATAATAATTTTCCCTCTTTCATCATCTGATACAATCTATGAACTCCCGTTGTTGTCTCTTCACTAACTCCCTTAATTTCTCTAACCATTTTATGCCATCTCTGTTTGTCTTTCTTAAAAATTTCCTTCAAACAACCCATTAATTCCCTGAAATCCTCTCCTTCTTTTGAGTAATCCATTTCAAGAAGTTTAGGGTTGTTCTCAATTTCAATTCCCTTATGTATCATCAACGTTGCATCTCCCCCGTCATCAACTATCAACTGTGGGCCTTTTCCTGCTCCAAAGTCTAATGCTCTTTCTGTTAATTCCCAATATTCTTTTAGTGTCTCGCCTTTCCATGCAAAAACGCTTGTTCCAGATTTAGCAATTGCGGCAGCCGCATGGTCTTGGGTAGAATAAATATTACATGACGCCCATCTTACATCTGCCCCCAACTCTTTAAGTGTCTCTATCAACACGGCAGTCTGAATTGTCATATGCAAACTTCCCATAATTCTTGCACCCTTTAGCGGTTTCTGTTTTCCATATTTCTCTCTAAGTGCCATTAGTCCAGGCATTTCCTTTTCAGCAATAGCTATTTCCTTTCTACCCCAATCAGCAAGATTAATGTCTTTTACCTTATATTCCATAATATTAACTGCCATTTTATGCTTTAAATATGTTTAGAAAACCTTACTTTATCTTTACAAAATTAAGAAATAAAACCACTTAATTATATAAGAAATATTAATTTTTCTCGCTGAGAAAAATGAAAACTATTAACGATAACGACTATTTTTATTATTAACAGAGAATTAAATATGTTCTTAATAAATTAATCTTTATCAATATCTCAGAACCCAAACCCTTCAATATGTTCCTTATTCAATCTAGCACCAATTTGTTCGACAACCTTAGAGGAAATATAACTTGCCAATTCTCCTGCTTTCTCAAGTGGAATATTTCGAAGAAGCCCATATAATATTCCAGCAGAATAAGCATCTCCCGCTCCAGTTGTATCAACTGCCTTAGTTTTCCTAGCATTAATCTTTATTATTTTTCCCTTATTATTTATTATACTTCCCTTTTCTCCAAGTTTAACACAAACAATCGCATTTTTCTTTATTACATTTACAGCTTCTTCAGCTTTCAATCCCGTAAATGCCTCTGCTTCTGTTTCATTAGCAAAAATAACATCAACATACTTATCGATAATCTTCTTCCATTCATTTAAATTAGATTTTATTAAATTAGCGTCGGCAAAATCAAAAGAAACCATCAATCCTTTTTTCTTAGCTATTTCTAACATATACAATGCGACCTCTTTCAATGACGGTTCAGCCAACTGATATCCTGTAAAATGAAATATCCTGCTTTCTCTTATGTCTTCTTCAATAATATCTTCTTTTTTTATGTCAAGAGCAGCACTTAGATTATATGCAAAGCTCCTCTGCCCATCTTTACTTACAAAAACAATACATCTTCCCGTCTTTGAATCGCATCTTAACGTCCTAGAAACTAACTTATCATTTCTTATTGTCTTATCAAAAACAATTCCATCTTCATCATTTCCTATTTTACCAACATAAACTACTTTAGCCCCCAATATCGCAAGTGCAGATAATGTATTTGCAGTGGAATCCCCCGCAGTTTTCTCAACTTTTCTATATTTAACCAATATTTTATCCTGTTCTTCGTTGTTTACTGCCTTTCCCGTTCCCTTAGTTATTCCAAACTCCTTTAACTCCCTGTCCTCTGCCGTTACAACTATCTCAACCATAGGGTTTCCTAAACCAATTACATCGTATTTTGACATATCTCTTTGCTTCATTTTTACTATAAAAACCCATCGCAAAAACCCTCAAACCCCCTCGCCATGCATTGTTGCATCTTCGGGTGTTCTAAAATCAATAAAGACTAAATAAGAATCAAGAAGAAATCTTTATAAACCTCTTAATACTCAAATTATTATAAAAAGATGGTGAAAACAAAGGAGATTATTGTTGCATTTGTATCTTTAATTTTTCTTACTCTTATTTGTGTTTCTTCAGTATCTGCAGAATTTAATTTTGCAGGATATACAAAATATCAAAATGGAACTAATATGTCAAATGTTAATATTAGTTTAGAAATAACTTATTGGGATGGAGAAGGGCCGCCTTCTACTATAGTCACTTTATCAAATCTTTCTGATTCAAATGGATTTTTTAATCTGACAATAAATGATACTTGGGATAATTCAAGTTACATGTATAACCCTGAAATTATAAAATACAATGGAACTTCTGGAACAGGAACTTATGCAGAGTATATTGGGCAAAGCCTGCCGAGTTTTGATGGATTTATGTTTAGTGACTTGGGTGCAATTACATTTTATCTTAAACAAGCTATTAATATAGACCTAAGCGTAATTGGAAATACTCATGAGGGTGATGAAATTAGTTATTCAACTAGTTATTCTTTAGGTAATGATTACAAAACAGGATTTGATATTGTGAATGAAAGCTCACTTTATGGTTTAATAGGAGATAATAAAACCATTACCTATTCTTATGTTAACGATTCTGATTGTTTAGTAATCTTAAATAGCTCGAGAGCAGTAAATTTAACTTTCTGCGATTTGAATATAACTAATATTGTTGATTTGGAAAGATATAATTGGGGACAGTCAGTATTAGGTCAAAACGATTCGTATTATTTTGTAAATGATACCCGACTAGAGAGATGTTTTGTGAGCGCGGGAAGTTTAAGCTGTACTGAAAACATAACTTTCTCAGAATTAGGTTATTCTACTGTTAATTATTCGTCTGTTCAAGGAATAACTATTGGATCAAAGACAGGCGATAATACTTATCTATTTGTTTCAGGTGTTAACTCAGACGGAGATCATATTGTAGGTAAGTTTTATCCGAACTTGACATTTATTGAGAGTTATTCTATTAGTTACGGCGGCGCAGGAAAAATGTCTACAAGTAGCGGATATGGAAATATTTATTTTGCTACAAATAATTCAGGATTATATCAATTATATTATTGTTATTTAGATTCTTATGAAGATTTAAGTTGCGGTCCTGATAGTACGTTTGCTAATTTTACAGGAGGAGAAATTGTTACAGGAATATCTTCATTTGGAAATCAATTAACTTTTGCGTCAAGTGTTTCAAAAAATATGACCTTATTAAGTACAGAAACTAATGCTTATCAATTTATGTATCAGGTGAAAGATTCAAGATTAGGTTATTCTGTTAAAGAAGATTGGAATAGTCTTTTAGATTCTGTTAGTTTTTCATTGCCTGCTGGACGAAATTATTCTCTAATGATCTATCCCAGGAATGGGCCTTCTTTTCCTGCAACTCTTGATTTAAATAATTTAGTTTCTGGAAGCAATATCTCTCTAGGGGATAGAAATGCGACTATAAGTTCTGTTGGTGGTGGATTGTATGTTAATTTATCTAATACCAATATGAGTCTTGAGTTTAATCAACTTCCAGGATATGTAAAATGGAATACTTCTGTCGACGAACAAAATTTTACTAATCTTACAGTTATAGCTTATTTATTCGAAGGAGGCAATATGGTGTATAAAGGGGGAACTCTTCCTGCAAATATGGGGCAATGGCAAACGAATAGAGTTACGGACAGTTATAATTTAACAACAGGAAAGTTTAATATGACTTTGCCTGCCTCTGTCTTGGGGACAGATTTGCTGTTGTTTGCTACGGGCAGTGTTAATAATTCTGGAACATTAGTATACTATGGTGGTTTTAAGAGTGTTTCTCTTACATATGGAGAAAATCCAGCTGAAACCAACTTTACATTATACCCTCTCGTTGGTCAAGATACAAATATAACTATTGGGTACGAAACTCAAACAGATGCTTCACGTTTCTTGACTAAACAAAGAAAGTTTAATGTTACTGCTAATGGTAGTGCTGTTAGTCAGGCTCATGTAGAGATTGAGATAGATTACTCTTCTTTTTCAGGCTCTAATCTTAGCTTTTCTTGGATGGCTCCTGTTGGAACAGGAGATGGTGGAGCATTTTATCTTCCTGTTTTTAATAATAGTATAAAGAGTATACAAGTATTTTCTTCAAATTATGCTCCTCTTAAAAAGAAGATTTCACAAGCAGACTTGCAACAAGATACTGTCTATCTTAATTTGAGTGCATTTGAAAATAGGAAACCTAGTGGAGAGGAAATTAATGATAGTCTTATAAAGATGATGATTTATATCAATAAAGATGATGGAAGTTGTAGTGTTCCTTATCCAGACCTATCTTGCTATCCCTTTGATCCAGAATCAGAAAAAGAGGTGAATCCATTTGGTCTTGTTCTTGGCGGAGGAAAATTAGACTTTGAAATAAGGAAAACAGATAATAACATTACAGTGAGATATATCAATGTTGATTTGCTTGCTTCCGGACCTCCTGATGCAGTATTTGATGAAGCAGGAAACTCAAGTGATGGAGGATTAGAAGAAGCATGGAGATTTGGGTCTTTGGGCCCTGAAATATATGATTATGTTCTTATTGGGATTCCGTATAACGATTCGGTTATAACAAGCGGTATGAATGCTTTAATTAATATAACTAAGTTTTATGGAGAAAGCTGGGTTGCACCTGAGTGGGAGATGGGTGTCAATGATACGGATGTTTTAGATGGAACAGATTATGAAGCCTATGCAGAAGGAGATTATGTCGATTATACAGATGGTAGCGGAGCTCTCTGTAGTACTACTGATAGCGACTTAAGTGAAAGTTTATGCTATAGAAATACGGCATTAGGAATGTTATGGTTTAAGATACCTCATTTCTCAGGAATTGGGCCAAGTGTTGTAGGTGCAAGTGTGGACTCGGGCGATGATGGGGAGGATACTGGCGGAGGAAGTGGTGGAGGTGGTGGAACAGGTTTAAGCACCTATACTATCTCTAGTGATCAATTTAGCCAAGGCTATTCAAAGGAGCTTGTAAAAGGAGAAAAGATTAAATTTAGTGTTAGCAATCAAAGCCATACAGTCACATTAAACAATTTGACTACAAATAGCGCAATAATCATTGTTAATAGTACTCCTCAAACTGCAACGCTTCTAACTGGAGAATCAAAGAAATTTGATGTTAATAATGATCAATACTATGATTTATTGGTTAAACTTAACTCTATTACTAATAATAAAGCTAATTTAACTATCTCAAGTTTACATGAATTAATTTCAAGTGCACAAACTCCGCAAAATACAGATGATAAAAAGGATTCTGAGGGTTCTGGTAGTGATTCGGCAGGCGATTTAAGTAATGTTGAAAGCAAATTAATTATTCCAGTAGTAATCGGAGCAGTAATTATAATCGGAGTTATTCTTATTATTTATCTCCGAAGAAAAAAGTAGGTTTACTTTTTATTTAAGGGTTTATCCCAATAGGGGCTTTTGCATTTAGGGCAGACAATAGGAGTTTCTTCGCTTCTTGTTATCCATTCATGCCCGCACCTCTCACATTTGCACTCATAAACTTTGATTTCTTTCTTGCCCATATTAATCTAATAAATTTCTTACTTTAAATACTTTACTATAGTAATATAGCATAACCGAAAGATTTAAATAGATATATACCTATAGTATATTATCATAGGTATATGGAATGGAAAAAGAAATTATTTGTAAAAAATGCGACGGAAAAAATATTAAAAAAGACGGAGTTAGAGAAACAAAAAATAGAAGCAAAGTTCAAAGATATAAATGTAAGGATTGTTCTCATAGATTTTCAATAGATGATGGTTTTTGGAAAATGAAAAACCACGAGAATAAAATCACTTCTTGCATGAATATGTATTATGCTGGAATGTCATTAAGAAAAATACAAGAGCATTTACAGATGTTTGCTCCTAAAAATTCTCATTATTCTACTATCTATAGATGGATTGTAAAATATGCAAACATGATCGGCACATTAACAGATAATATTCAAATTAAGTCTGGAAAAGAATTAATGTCTGATGAAATGGAATATCACAGATTAGGAGAACAGAATTGGTTTGTGGATGTAATGGATACTGAAACTCGTTTTGTGGTTGCTTCTGATTATATGAAAAGCAGGACAATAGAAAATTTAACTAAGGTTCTAAAGAAAGGAAAGTTGGCAACAGGAGAACAGATTAAAGTAGTTACAACAGATGGCTTACAAGGTTATGAAAGAGTTTTAAAGAAAAGTTTTGGGCTTAAAACTCACTGGAACCACAAAAGCCCAATTATTCATAATGTAGTTATAGCATCTGAAAGGGGGTTTAACCACAAAATAGAAAGACTGCATAACACAATAAGAGACAGAACAAAGATCATGCGTGGCTTTCATGGAAGTTTAGCAAGTGCAAGAGCCATCATGAAAGGAATGGAAATCTACTATAACTTTGTCAGAAAGCATCAAGGAATATATGGAAAAACTCCGTCTGAAGAAGCTATTCCTGAATTGTGTTTAAGCACAAATAAGTGGTTAAGTTTAATCAAAATGAGCAAGACTTAATTTTTTTATTCAATCCAGCACCCGACAATGCAACAATGCACCCTCGCCATAAGCTTTAAATACCCTCCAAAATACATCCATTTGAATCTAATTGAACGCAAAGAAAGGTTCGAAAGGTACTGATACAGAAAATGCTGATACATTTTCTGTTCCAAAAAACCGAAAGGTTTTTTGATAATACCTCAGAACATTCATACTTAGCTAAGATAATGTATGATGAGGTTTTAGTTTTGAGTTGAAACTTAACAAATTACAAAATAGTCAACACTATAAACAAACATGGGAGCACCAAAAAGACCAAGATGGAGCAGTTTGCAATACTGGCCTCGAAAGAGGGCAGAAAAGCTAATTCCTAGTGTTAACTGGAAACCAATAAAAGTCGATGGAAAGCACGAGGGATTGTTAGGTTATATTCTATACAAAGCAACAATGGCTACAGCCTTAGTTAAAGACGAAACTCCAAATTCAATGACAAAAGGAAAGAAAATTGCAATCCCTGTAACAATATTAGAAGCTCCAAACATGAAAGTATTCTCAGTAAGATTCTACAAACACGGAAAAGTTATGAAAGAAGTAGTTGTCTCAAACGATAAAGAATTAAAGAGACAATTGAAAGTTCCAAAACAATTAAAGACATTAGATGCAGAAGCACCTAAAGAATTTGAAGACATAAGAGTTATTGTTTATTCAATTCCAAGTCAAGCAGAATTAAAGAAAACCCCAGATTTAATCGAACTTGCAGTCAGTGCAAAAGACAAATTAGCTTATATTAAATCACTAGTAGGAAAAGAAATCACAATAAAGGACTTCAAATACGATTTAGTTGATGTAAGAGGTTCAACAAAAGGAAAAGGGTTAGTAAGCGCGATAAAAAGACACGGACTAACATTAAAAGCTCATAAATCTGAAAAAGGAGTAAGAAGACCAGGCTCATTAGCTCCTTGGCATCCAGCAAGAGTCACATTCAGAACTCCAATGGCAGGACAATTAGGAATGTTCTCAAGAGTTCATTACAATCAAAAAGTTCTTACTTCTAATACTATCGCAGAAAAAGACATTAATAAAGGAACAGGATTTAAGCACTATGGAAAAATAAATTCAGCATATTTAATCGTCGAAGGCTCAGTTCAAGGCCCATCAAAGAGACAAATTCTTATTACACCATCATTCCGCCCTACAAGATATCAGGCTAAAAAGAAATACGAATTTCAGGAGATATTGCAATGAAAGCCACATTATATTCAGTTAATGGAGAGAAGAAAGGAGACATTACACTTCCAGAATTATTTGACACACCAATAAGAGAAGATGTTGCAGCAAAGTATTATGAAATTGATAAATTTGAACATAAACATCCATATTCTCATAAACCAGAGGCAGGAAGAAGACATTCAGCATCAGGAACAATTTCTCATAGAAGACATGAATGGAAAGGACATTACGGAAAAGGAATTTCAAGAGCTCCAAGAAAAGTAATGTGGAGAAGAGGAACACAATTCAACTGGGTAGGTGCGGAAGTTTCAGGAGCAAGAGGTGGAAGGAGAGTTCACGGTCCAAGTTTGACAGAGAGACCAAGAAAAATGAATAAGAAAGAAGCAGAATTAGCAATGAATACTTGCTTCGCTTCAACAACTTCTAAAGATAAAGTAACACAAAGATACGCAACATTATCTGGAAAGAAATTGTCTTTGAATTTCCCAATAGTTATAGAATCAAAGTTAGACAATATTAAAGCAAAAGCTATGCTCTTAATGTTAAATAAAATATTTCACGAAGTTTCTCATTTAGTTTTCAGAAACAAAGAAATAAGAGCAGGAAGAGGAAAGACAAGAGGAAGAAAATACAAATCAAATGCCGGTTTGCTTTTAGTCAAATCAAAAGACGAAAACATAAAGTTCCCAGGAGTAGAAGTCATTTCAGCAAAAGACATATGCATCGAGGACATTTATCCTATGGGAAGAATCACAGCATATACCGAAAAGGCATTAAAGGAATTGGAGGCAAAGAAGTAACATGATATTACATCCAGTCACATCAGAAAAAGCAGTTAAAATGATAGAATTAGATAATACTTTATTATTTGAAACAGAAAGAAGAGCAACAAAGGATGAAATAAAAGCAGAAGTAGAAAAAATATTTTCAGTTAAAGTCAAACTAGTCAGAACACACATAAAGCAAAACAAGAAGTTTGCTTATGTTAAATTAAATTCGGCAAATCCAGCAATTGACGTTGCCACTAAATTAGGAATGATCTAATATGAAAAATAAAATTTTTCAATTACTCGCAATAAGAGGTATTGCTTCGTAAAATGGGTAAGAGAATTATATCACAGGCAAGAGGGCACGGAAGCTTAACATATAGAGTTAGAAAACAGGCATTCCAATATAAAATAAAATATCCTATGCACGAAGGAGAAGCAACCATTATGAATATTATTCACTCAGCAGCACACTCAGCACCCTTGATAAAAGTAATGGCCGGAAATGAAATATTTTACAACGCAGCATTTAATGGTGCAACAGTAGGAGAAAAGATAGTAATTGACGCTCAAGAATCAAAGCAAGGAAATATAATGATGTTGAAAAACGTACCATTAGCAACAAACGTTTACAATATTGAACTTAACCCTGGAGATGGAGGAAAGATGATTAGAACCGCGGGAAGTTCAGCAACAGTTTATAAAAAATATGATCACAACAAAATATCAATACTAACTCCAAGTAAGAAAGAAGTAATTTTATCTGGAGATTGCAGAGTCACAGTCGGAACAATTGCAGGCTCAGGAAAAGTTCTAAAACCATTCATGACTGCAGGAAACAAGTGGTTCAAGATGAAAGCGAGAAACAAATTGTGGCCTAGAACTTCCGCAGTTAAAATGAACGCAGTAGACCATCCATTCGGTTCGGGTAGGGGAAAGAGAATTAAGTCAAAGATTGCGAAGAGAAACTCTCCTCCAGGAGCAAGAGTAGGGCATCTTAGTCCAAGAAGAACAGGGAGGGCAAAGTAAAAATGGCAAAACCAACAGTAGAAGAAGTAGCAGTAAAGTCTAAGGATGTTTTCTATAGGGGAATCAATCTTGAAGATTTGAAGAAATTGGATGTAAGAGAAGTTGCAAAATATCTTCCATCAAGATCAAGAAGAACAGTTTTAAGACATTTCGACTTAATAGAAAAATTTGTTATAAAATGTGAGAAGAAAATGGCAAAGAGAAAAAAGATAAAGACACATTTAAGAGACATGATTATAGTCCCAAGACTGGTTGGAATGCAAATAGCAATACACAACGGAAAGACGTTCAACGAATTGATGATAACTCATGAAATGATAGGACATAGATTGGGAGAGTTTTCACAAACAAGAACTAAAGTTCAACACGGAGAAGCAGGAATTGGAGCAACTAAAGGTTCCAAGGCACTGAAGAAGTAAAATGGCAGAAGAAAAGAAACAAACAGAAAACAAGGATAAAAAGCATTTAGATAATGTAGCTAAATCTGAAGTCAAGCATAATGATAATAAAGTTATAGCAACAGATACCGACAAAAAAGTAGAGCACAAGCACGAAGATAACAAGACAGAGCACAAGCACGAAGCAAAAGAACCAAAGAAAGAAACTCCAAAATTAATAAAGAAAGACGAAGCAATCGCAAACGCAGTTTCAATTCATGCCTCAAAGAAACAATGTATGTATATCTGCGATTTCATAAAAGGAAAGAAAATTGACGACGCAATGAAAGAACTTGAACAGGTTATAAAATTAAAGAGAGCAATTCCATTCAAGGGAGAAATTCCACACAGAAGAGGAATGCATTCAGGAAGATATCCAGTAAATGTTTCAAAGTTATTTATTCCATTGCTCAAGGGATTGAAAGGAAACTGCATTGTCAATCAAATGGATTTAGATAAAGTTAAGATAACATACGCCTGTGCAAATTGGGCTTCTCGTCCTCAAAGAAGAGGCGGAGTAAAGGCTAAAAGGGCTCATGTTTTGCTAAAAGCAAGAGAATCAATGGAGGCTAAGAAGTAAAATGGAAGAGAAAAAATTTGTAGTATTCAAGAAAGAAGAATTAGGAGTAAAGGAATATGTAAAGAATTCATTAGGAAAGGGAAAAATAAGTGCAGTCGCAATTGAATACACCCCAGTAGGAGTTAAAATAGTTATTTCAACTTCCAAACCAGGATTAGTTATCGGAAGAAAGGGAGAGAAAATAGAAGAATTAACAAGAGTACTAAAGAAGAGATTCAAGTTGGACAATCCGCATATAGAAATAAAAGAAATTAC
>Ga0172370_10005724_pt1 | contig 15934 bp, 11 predicted proteins | sample LakKiv5m_FD_114538 | JGI IMG/M metagenome (GOLD analysis project Ga0172370, IMG submission 114538) | Freshwater microbial communities from Kabuno Bay, South-Kivu, Congo - kab_022012_11.5m | ecosystem: Environmental > Aquatic > Freshwater > Lake | place: Democratic Republic of the Congo...
CATCACCGAAGAATCCGACGGCGTTTTCATGATCCATGATGAAGGCTCCACGTCCGGGACGTGGGTTAATTACGCGCAAGTGCCGCTCGCCGGGCAGCGTTTATCTCATAGCGACGTGATTAATTTGGGGCGCATCCAATTACGATTCAACATCCGCACATCGGTTTCACATCCCACGCCACATCCGCGACCCAAGCCGGTTGCGACGCCCGTTGCGCCTGAGGTGAACTACTCCACCGAACCCTTCGATCCTAAATCGGTGATGCCGCCTCAGCCGCCCAAGCCGAATCTGGAGACGCCCGCGCCTAAAGTCAATCTGACTCCCAAGGCGCCTATCGAGGATGATCACAAAACTGAAGCGTTCATCCCTCCACCGATGATGAACGTAAAACCTAAAAACGAGTCTTCGCAACCAACCGACCCCGGCGTCAAGAAATAAATTGTTATGGCAGAACCTACGCTCGGAACTGTTATCGGTCCCTTCACGATCATCGAAGCGCTGCCAGCAGGAAGCGGCGGCATGTCGTTGGTGTTCGTCGCCAGCGTCAACCACAGTGCGGCATCGAACAGCGACGCGCTGCCGGATAAAGTGGCGCTGAAGATCGCTCGCGTCCTTCCACTCGATCGGATTGACACTCCAGAACAAGCATTTTATTTTGAGGCACTCAATAACGAAGTCGAGATGCTCAAACGCCTGCGCCACCCCAACATTACGCGGGTCTTCCCCATCCCGCGCGGGCTGCCGCGTAACCCCTACACAACGCGCGCTTCGGAATTGGAGGGGGGACCTTGGATCTGCGCGATGGAATACTTGGGGGGTGGATCACTCGATCATCGTTTGAAAACTCGCGGGGCGCTCTCGTTAGATGAAGCCCTTGAGGCTGCCTATCAGATCGGGCTCACCCTTGATCACATTCACGCCAAAGGCATGGCGCATCTCGACCTCAAACCCGACAACATTCTATTCCGTTATCCTGTGGGAGACGATTGGCGTGCCGGCCCTTTTCAACCGGTGCTGATTGATTTCGGCATCGCGGCAAAGATGAGCAAAACCGCGCCACAAGCCGGGTCGTTAGCCTTTATGCCGCCGGAGCGAATCCGCGTTATGCGCGGCGAGATACCGCCCGAACAATTTACCAATCAGTCCAAAGCAGACGTGTATGGGTTAGGTGTGCTGCTGTATCGCATGTTGACGGGTCACTTGCCGTTTGAAGGTTTGCCGCGCGACGACTTAGCCGAAGCGATCCTCAAAAAACGCCCGCCCTCACCGCGTGAGATCAACCCCGCCGTACCGGCGAAGGTTGACGAGATTATTCTCGGCGCGTTAGAGAAAGAAGCCGATGAACGTCCACGCATCGAAGAGATGGTCACCCGCCTCGATGAAGCGATGGTGGTACACCCTTCTGCGCCGCCGAGTATCCGCGCTCGCGTTCGAGAACGGATCCCAACGCCGACCCTTTTATCCATCTCGGTAGCCGTCAGCCTCATTTTGGTGTTATGTTTTGCCGTGTCGTTCACCCTCGGACTCTACGTAAGCAACTCGATCACCAATATACAAAGACCGGCGCCAACACTGATCACGACCGAATTCGCCATTGATACGCCGACACCGGAGAGACGAACAGCCACGCCGACTCTACCGGCGAGCCCCACGCCGCTGCCACCGACGGCGACTCCGACGCCGATAAGTTAAGGGGAGTAGTAAAGAATGAATCGCACTCAACGTTCTGATCTGATCATTGGTTATCAAACTCATGCCGGTGAGACTGGCAAGAATAATGAGGATCGCTTCACCGTCCTTGCCTACAAAGGCATGTCGGGCGATAAAGGCGCTATCACCGTAGCCGTGATCGCCGATGGAATCGGCGGCAACCTTGCCGGTGAAGTCGCCTCGGAGATCGCCATCGATTCGATCACCACGATCTTCGATCAGGCAACGTCGAAATCGTATCTTGACCTTTTTGCACGCGCCTTCGCTAAAACCGTTCAAACGATCAATCACTATGTTCAAACCAACGCGGATGCGGAGAAGATGGGCACGACGTGTGTCGCCGCAGTGATCGCCAACCGCCGACTCTACACGGCGTACATTGGCGACAGCCGCATGTATTTGATCCGCGACGGCAAGATGAAACAGATCACCGTTGACCACACTTGGGTGCAAGAAGCCATTGAGCATGGCATCCTCACCCGTGCCGAAGCGCGCACGCATCCCAACCGCCACGTCGTGCGGCGGCATTTGGGCGCAACAGTAGAAGCGACGCCCGATTATCGTTTGCAGCTCGACGAAAAAGAAACATCGGAAGAGTCGCAGCGCAATCAGGGTCTGACGTTAAATCCTGGCGACATCGTCTTGCTCTCGTCGGATGGTCTGACGGACTTGGTAGATGACGCCGACATCCTCGCCACTTTCCAAAACAATCAGAAGATACAAGACACGGTGGATGCTCTCACGTTGATGGCGCGCAAAAACGGCGGCACGGATAACATCACCATCATCGCGCTGCAAGTCCCCGATTACAACGCCAAGTCCAACACCCCATCCGATAGAACGGTCAGCCGCGTAATTGCCTTATTGGGATTAGGAATATTCGGCATACTCGCTTTAGCCAGCGCGGCGGCGCTCGCCTATTACCTTTTCTTTGTGACTCCGGTGACGCCGCCAACGCCGATCCCAACCGCAACGCAAAGCATTGCCATTACGTTTATACCGCCAACGGTTGAGCCGACAACTTCACGCAGCACGCCTACGCCGATCACGCCATTGCCCACGCTCACCTGGACGCCCTTACCACCCACCCTCACGCCTACCCCTTCGGCAACACCTACACCGCCACTCACTTCCGCCCCTTAGTCATCTCAGTCAACAGTGCTCCCTGATCACTGATGACTGTTAACTGACAACCGTTCACTGTGGACTCTCTCGAAGGTATCGTCGAGCGCATCACCTACTACAACGAAGAGACAGGCTACAGCGTCCTTCGCCTTAAACCGAATCAACGCGGTTTCGCCGCCACAGGTGACGACCTCTTAACCGTCGTCGGCAACTTGCCGGAAGTGAACGCCGGAGAGAGTTTGCGGCTCGAAGGTGTTTGGATCGCCCACGCCCAATACGGTCGCCAATTTAAAGCCGAGAAGTGCGAACAGATTCTCCCCGCATCTGTCGAGGGCATTAAGCGTTACCTGGGTTCGGGGTTGATCAAAGGCATCGGGCCCAAAACGTCGGCGCGCATCGTGAAAAAATTTGGCGCGGAGACTCTCAAAGTGATTGACGAGTCGCCGAGACAACTGCGCGATGTATTGGGTATCGGACCAAAAAAAGCAACGCTGATCGAAAAAGCGTGGCAAGAACAAAAAGAGATCAAGAACGTGATGATCTTTTTGCAAGGTCACGGCATCAGCACCGGACTCGCCGTAAAAATTTACAAACAATACGGCGACGACTCGCAACAGATCGTCAAGAAAGACCCGTACCGATTGGCGCGCGACATTTACGGGATCGGATTCAAGACCGCCGACAAGATCGCGCGGCAACTGGGTCTGCCGCCCGACGCCCCCACCCGCTTGGAAGCCGGGGTCGCCTTCGCCCTGAGCGAACTCTCTGACGAAGGGCATGTCTACAGCCCGATGCAGAGTCTGGTGACAACGGCGAGCGAGATGTTAGAAGTGAATCCTGATCTGGTTTCAGGCGCGGTAGATCGCTTGTTGACCGAGGGACGCATCAAACGCGAGACATTGCAGATTCCGCAGTTCGATGTTCGGGGCGAATCAAAAGTAAAAGAGGAAGAGGCGGTATATCTCGCGCCGTTTTATTTCGGCGAGATCGGAGTCACCAATCGGCTCACACAGTTAATGCAATCGCCATCATCTTATCTTGCAGATTTACGCGATGTGGATTTTCGTAGAGACGTTGCATTGCAACGTCTCTACCAAGACGCCCAATTATCTGACGAGCAACATTCCGCCATCCAACGCGCTTTGCAAAACAAAGTCTCGGTCATCACCGGCGGACCCGGCACGGGCAAAACCACGTCGCTCAAAGTGTTGATTCAAATTTTAGAAAAGACGAAACACGCTTACGCTCTCGCTTCGCCCACGGGTCGCGCCGCAAAAAGATTAAGCGAAGCGACGGGGCGACCCGCGAAGACGATCCATCGCTTGCTTGGCTTTCAACCCGGCATCGGCTTCGCCTTCAACGAGGAGAAGCCACTGCCCGTTCATATTCTCATCGTGGACGAAGCGAGCATGATTGACCTGCTGTTGATGAACAACTTGCTCAAAGCGATTGACCCGGCGACTCATCTCTTACTTGTGGGCGATGTGGATCAACTGCCGAGCGTGGGCGCGGGCGATGTGCTGCGCGACGTGATCGATTCCAATGCGGTTGCCGTCACCCGCCTGTCAACCATCTTTCGTCAAGCGCAAAATAGTTTGATCATCACCAACGCCCATCGCATCAATCGCGGCGAGATGATCATATTTCCCGGTAGAGACGACTCGCTAGGTCGTCTTGAAAAAGAAGATTTCTTTTTGTTCACCACCGAAGACCCGGACAAAGCCGCCGATTGGGTGGTGGACATCGTGCAGAATCGAATACCGAATAAATTCGGTATTACGTCAAGAGATATTCAAGTTCTCGCGCCCATGTATCGCGGCGCGGCGGGCGTGGCAAACCTCAACACGCGATTGCAAGAAGCATTGAACCCGCCTTCCAATAAAAAAGCCGAGCGCAAGATCGGCGGCAGGTTATTGCGCGTGGGCGATAAACTGATGGTGACGCGCAACAACTACGACAAAGACACGTTCAACGGAGATATTGGCATTTTAGAATCTGTTGCGATTGAAGATCAAAGACTCAAGATTGATTTTGAGGGGCGCGCGGTTTACTACGATTGGCTCGAAGCCGATGAGCTCGTTCATGCCTTTTGCGTTTCAGTGCATAAATCGCAAGGCTCGGAATACCCTGCCGTGGTGATCCCCATTTTGACTCAACACTACATGATGTTGCAACGCAACTTGCTCTACACCGCAATCACCCGCGCCAAAAAATTGTGCGTCCTCGTCGGCGCGCGCAAAGCGATTGCGATGGCGGTGAAGAACGCGACAGTGGCGGAGAGGTGGAGCGGGTTGGAGGCAAGATTAAAGAATAAAGATTGAAGACCGATTATTTCTGTTGCCCATCCCTAGAATCTACTGTATCCTTACCCGCATCATCATGGCGAAGAAAACTCCATCTATTACTATTACACTTCCCGAGTGCATCAACAATCAAAGTTTATTTTCGATGCACTACCTCACAGAGCGTCTACCTTCGTTAGCCGAATGGGGCGAGGATGTTTCATCTGTTGTCACCAAGATCACTACACTCTGCCAAAAAAGCAAAGAGATAGCCAATAGCTGGAATGAGGCACAAACCGAAGAGGAGTTTATTCGCCCCGTGCTGGATGCGCTGGATTGGCATTACATCCCTCAGGTCTCTCACGCAAAAAGCGGAAAACGCCACGTCCCCGATTATGCTTTGTTCCCGAATGAGGCAACAAAGAAGAAGGCGTACCCACTTCAAGAATCGCCTAACGAGTTCTATCCGCTCGCGTTGGCAATTTGCGACGCCAAGTACTGGGGGCGCAGCCTCGACGCGGGTTCGCCCGATGACAAACGCGATACGCTTACCAACGCTAATCCCAGTTTCCAGATCATCAACTATTTGGTTGGCACAGATCGCTCGTGGGGCATTCTCACTAACGGGCAAGTGTGGCGGCTTTACGCCCAAAGAGTGCGCTCACGCACTACCACTTTCTTTGAGATCGATCTAGCTCAGGCTTTTGAAAGCAAAGATGAAATCGCTCTACGTTTCTTTGTTCTCTTCTTCCGCCGCCAAGCGTTTCAGGTTGATCCTAAAACGGATCAGAGCTTTTCAGATCGTGTCCTGAACGAAAGCATCCAATATGCAGTTAAGGTGCAGGACGAATTGAAGGATTTGGTCTTCGAGAAAGTTGCGCCGTTATTGGTGCAAGGTTTTGTTGCTTGGCGCGAACGCGAATTAGAGATCAAGAGCGAAACACCCGAAAGATTAACGATGCTTTACAAAGCAGCACTCGTCGTCCTTTATCGCTTGCTTTTTTTGTTTTACGCCGAGTCACGCAACTTACTGCCCGTTCACGATGAAAGAGGTTACGGGCATTACTCACTGGCAAAAATTTGTCGAGAGATCGTGGAACACAACGCAAAAGGTTACCCTTGGGGCGACACTGCGCCATTTATTTGGAATAAGCTGGAAGGTCTCTTTTATGTGATCGCCAGAGGCAACAAGACTCTGGGGGTGCCTGTTTACAATGGCGGCTTATTTGCTGATCAACCGTTGAACGGAAATGTGAAGTTGAAAGATTTAAAAATCGGAGATCAATATCTCTCTGAATCGCTCGATCTCTTGGCGCGGCGTTACGACAAAATAACAGACCGCCAAAATTTTATTGATTACAAAGATTTAGACGTGCGCCATCTTGGAAGCATCTATGAAGGCTTGCTGGAGTTTCAACCACGCCTCGCCGAGAAAAATATCGCAGGCGATTCTAAACGCGCGCCGATCAGAAAGGGCGAGGTCTATCTCGCCAACGACAAAGGTCAACGCAAATCCACGGGCTCTTATTACACGCCAGATTACGTAGTGAAGCATATTGTCAGGCACACACTGGGCGTGGTGGTCGCGGAATGTGAAGCGCGGTTCCGCGCACGAATGGAAGAGATCGAGTCACTGCGAAGCAAATTGAACAAGGCGCGCAGCACCGATACGATTCGCGCGTTACGTCAAGATTATGATGTTGCCTGTGCCAAAGCCGTTTCGACCTTGATTGACATTCGGGTATGCGACCCTGCAATGGGCTCGGGTCACTTCCTCGTCGAAGCGGTTGGCTATCTCACCGATCACTTTGCCGCTCTGCTTGCCGAATACCCCAACAATCCTTTGATCGAAAAGATCAAAGAGATGCGTCAACAAATTATTGAAAACTTGCGCGAGCAGGGGATCAAACCCGATCTAAATCAACTTGACGATAAACACCTGCTAAAGCGTATGGTGATCAAACGCTGCATCTATGGCGTAGATTTGAATCCAATGGCAGTTGAGCTAGCCAAGCTTTCGCTTTGGCTCGATTCGTTCACCATCGGCGCACCGCTCTCGTTCCTGAATCATCATCTCAAGTATGGCAACTCGGTCATCGGCACGCGCGCCCAAACCGTGCAACGCGAATTAGAAACTGCGCCCGCTCCTGCGCGCAACGGCAAGCGCGTTTCAGAGTCAGGATCGTTGCAAGGACATCTCTTCGGCAGCGCATTTTCGGGGATGTTGAAGGCGACGGAGTTAATGCGCGAGATTGCCTTGCTGACCGACTCCACAATTGAAGAAGTGGAACAGAGCGCAGAAAAATATGACGCCTTTGAAAAAGCAATCCTGCCTTACAAGCGTGTTCTTGATCTGTGGGTAAGCCGTCATTTCGATGTGAAATACGCCGAAGATTTTTTGCGGTTATATGGCAAGGACGCTTTGCAAGCGGTGATGGGGGACGAGAGCCGCATCTCGCCGCAATATGTAGAAGCGATGAAAGAGGCGCGCGAGCTTTATCATCGACATCGTTTTCTCCATTGGGATTTGGAGTTCCCCGAAGTATTTGTCGATCTGGCGACGGCGCAGTGGCGCAGTGATGCAGGCTTCGACGCGATCATCTCGAATCCGCCTTATGTAGATGTTTCGCCCGATCCTTTCTTCCGCAAAACATCGCAATGCCCCTCAACGGCGAATCTTTATGCTTACATGATTGAAACGTCCGGCTCGATCATCATGCCCGGCGGCAGGCTTGGCATGATCGTTCCCTTGTCTTTGGTTTGTTCAGCACGCATGGATAAACTGCGCGAATGGTTCGCTGAAAATTTCTCCACGATTAACACCGCTAACTTCAGCATTCGTCCCGCTAAAATTTTTCCGGGCGTGGATCAACGAGTGACTATTGTTCTGGCGCAACGGCATCAAACGGGAACACCAACGCCGTTAAAGATATTCTCAACTCGTCTTTATCATTGGCATGAGGGCGAAGAACTTCAACTGATCAACAATTTGCAGTATGGCGAGATCACCGATTTGCCCAAGGCGTTAGGCTGGCCCCGCGCAGGCGATGAAACTGCACGAGGTATCTTGCGTAAACTCACAATGCAGAAGACGGCAATCGGAGATTATCTTGAAGGCAAACACACGTTTTACTATCACCGAGTTGGGCGGTATTGGCTGAAAGCATATGACTTTGTGCCAATTTATAAAAGAGAGTCGGGCGAAGTAGATCGATCATCTACTTTAGAAGAACTCCAAACCGAATCGGCTGAGTTGGAACAAATCTTTGTTGGCATCATTAACTCGTCACTGTTTTTCTGGTATTGGAATCTATATGGCGATGAGTTTGATCTGATGCGCGAAGAGATCGCTTCCTTTCCTTTCAAATACGACAAGAAGCACGAAGTGGCTTACGAGAAACTCCGAGAGCGAGTCAGAACCTTGATGAAGGATTACAAAAAACATTCGATGCTAAAAGAAGTGCGCGCGGCAAAGGGCACGGTGACGATTCAAGAATTCTACCCGCGCAAGAGCAAAGACATCATTGACGAGATAGATGATCTGTTAGGCATCCTGTATAACTTGAGCAAGAAAGAAGTGGATTACATCAAATCGTACGATATGGAATTCCGCACGGACGAGGACGGGGGATAGAAAACAGTACTACTTTACTCCCTCACGCCGCCTCTACGAGGCGGCGTTTTTGTTTGAATTCTCAGGTTTATTGCATAACCATGATCAAAAAGTCTAAAAATGCAACGCCGCAAAACTTTCTTTAATTTTTACTTAGAGTAAAATCTTTCTTAACTATGTCCACTCGTGTATTGCTAGTTGAAGACAGTCTTGAGCATATTGAGATGACGCGCGAGTTCTTAACATTGCGCGGCAGCTACGAACTCGATTCGGTTTCGCGCGTGGACGATTTTTGGGCTCAAATTGCCCAGAAACAGTACGACGTGTTCTTGCTGGATTACAACTTACCGGACGGCAACGGGCTAGAAATTTTGCAAGGACTGGCAGCGCAGAAAATTAAAACGCCAACGGTGATGATCACTGGACGCGGCGACGAGCGCATCGCCTCCAAAACAGTTCTGGCGGGCGCGTCCGATTACATCGTCAAGGGCGGGCGCTATCTGGAAGACCTGCCGAATGTGATTGCCCGTGTGGTCGAACAGGGTCGGCTGCAACGGGCGTTGGAAGAAGCCGTCGCGCGCTACCGCGATCTTTTTGAGCAAGCGGGTGAGGGCATTGTATTGTGCGCGGCGGATGGGACGATTCTGGCGGTGAACCCTATCCTGTGCAAATGGCTCAATTGCCCACACGACAATTTGATCGGGAAAAACGTGGATTGGATCGATCAAGGTTATGCCGCCTCGGCGGCGGCGGCGATTCGCGAGCGGCTAGCGCAGGCGGGGACGTTGACCTACGAATCAATCTATCGCCGCAAAGACGGCAGCACCTTTCCCGTCGAGATCAGCGCGAAGCTCGTTCAGGCGCATAATGGCGGCGCCGAGGCGATGCAATTTTTTATTCGCGATGTCACCGAGCTGAGGACGGCGCAGGCACAGCTCATACGTGCGGCGCGGCTCTCGGCGGTGGGGGAACTTGCCGCAGGTGTGGCGCATCAGATTAATAATCCGTTGACGACGGTCATCGCTGACGCGCAGTTGCTGGTTAAAGCACTGCCGCCCGATCATCCGGGCTACTCGTCGGCGGCGGCGATCTTTCAGGCAGGGTGGCGCGCGCAGCGAGTGGTTCAACGCCTGCTTAACTTCTCGCGCCCAGACGAGCTGGCGTTTACGCCAACCGATCTTAACGAATCGATCATGGAAGCGATTGATTTGATCAGCGCCTACTTTGAGCGTGACGGCATCAAGGTGCAAGTTAACCTTGCCAAGACGCTCCCATCCATACAGGCAAATGGGCACCAATTAGAAGAAGTGTGGATCAATCTGTTGATGAACGCGCGCGACGCCTTAAACGACATTCAACCGGCGATCATTACAGTGGCGTCGGAGATGTGTGATGGATACGTGGAAGTGAAAGTGAGCGACAACGGTCACGGCATCCCGGCAGCAAGCCGCGCACAAATTTTTACGCCTTTCTTCACCACAAAAGAGCAGGGGCGCGGCAACGGTTTGGGGTTATCAGTATGTCAAACCATCGTCCGCAATCACAGCGGCGAGATTTCATTTGAGAGTCACGAAGGTAAAGGGACAACGTTTCTGGTTCGTTTACCTCGCACGCGAAAGGCATGACTATGGGTGACAACATCAAGCATCATATCTTGGTTATTGACGACGAGAAGATTGTAGCGGGGTCTATTGAACGCACCCTGCGCGCTCATGATTTCAACGTTGCCGTTGCCACATCGGGCGTGGAAGGGTTAAACGCGGCGCGGCGGCATCGTCCCGATCTGGTGGTGTTGGATGTGCTGATGCCCGGCATAGATGGATTTGAAGTGTGCCGCCAAATCCGCGCCGATCCTTTACTCGCCGAGATGCCGATCCTTTTCCTCACGGCGCGCAGCAAACCGGAAGATCGCGTGTTAGGACTGCGTGCGGGCGCCGACGATTACCTGACGAAACCGTTCAACGTAGACGAACTCGTCTTGCGTATTCGGGCGATTTTGCGGCGCGTCGTGGCTAAACAAATCCCGCCTGTGATGGCGACGAATAAATTAACCGTGCGCAGCCTGACTCTGGATTGCGAATCGTTCACAGCGGATAACGGCAACGGACCCGTGCCTCTGACGCCCGTGCAGTTCGATCTTTTGTATTTCTTAATGAGCCGCCCCAGCGAAGTGTTCTCACCTGCCAAACTGCTGCACGACGTGTGGGATTACCCGTTTGACGCTGGCTCACCTGATCTGGTGCGTGTGCATGTGAAGAATTTACGCGAGAAGATCGAACCCGATCCCGCAAGCCCATCGTACATCACAACAGTGCCGGGGCATGGTTACACCATTAAGGCTTAGTTTATTTGTGACTCCTCAAGCGTTATTGTGAGGAGCGTTTTTTGCGACGAAGCAATCTTAAAGCGTGACCGAGATTGCTTCGCAAAGTACACTCGCAATGACGAAGCGACTCATTCGATGTGCTTTAGGTGAAGATGCAATTCCGACCTGCATGGATCAGTATCCTTGCAGGTTTTTATTTTTTAGCAACTCTTTACAGATTTTAACTCCGTTGACTGATAAAACTGTGGCAGCCTTGTTAGCGCAAGGCAGGAGCAATTCGATGGCAAAAATTTTAGTAGTAGACGACGCAGAATTTCTTCGCGTGCGAATCACTAAACTTCTCACCGGCAGTGGACATCAAGTGATTGAGGCAGACAACGGCTTGAATGCCGTGAATGCTTATAACAACGGGCGACCGGATGCCGTGTTGCTCGATATCACCATGCCAGAGATGGACGGACTCAGCGCGCTCAAAGAGATTCGCTCACGCGACCCCAATGCGCGCGTGGTGATGCTCACTGCGCTCGGGCAAGAATCCGTTGTGCTTGAAGCAATCAAATTCGGCGCAAAAGATTTTGTGGTAAAGCCGTTCCAGCCGGAACGTGTGCTTGCCGCAATTGATCGCGCGCTCGCCGCTTAACTGTGATGTTCCCTACCCCCGCAACACTCGCTTCATCTCATACTGATTCTGAGACGACCACCCAGATGGTGCGCGTGTTGGTTGTAGATCGCTCTGCATACACACGTTTCACCCTGAGCAAAAGCCTGCGCCAAACACCCGGCATCACCGTCGCCGGTCTCGCCCAAAACGGCGAAGAAGCGCTGGCAATGATCCCCCAAGTGCGCCCGGATGTGATCACGCTTGACGCGCAAGCGCCACATCACGACGGGCTTTCCACGCTGCGCACCATCATGGTGCGCTACCCTCTGCCCGTAGTCATCCTCAGCAATTTGAACCGCGAGAGCACACACGAAACAGTGGAAGCCTTGACGTGTGGCGCGATAGATTTTGTGGCGAAGCCCTCTGCCCGCACCAACGTCGCCACCGTGATTGTGGAACTCATTGCCAAGATTCGCACGGCGGCGGCGGCGCGAGTCTTGCCCGCAACCAACGTTGAACCTGCACACGTGGATACCCATAAACCCAAACGCCCGCGCCCGCTTCGCAAACAAGATAAAGTCGTCGTGATCGGCGCTTCGCTCGGTGGACCGCGTTCGCTTCAACGGTTATTGATGAATCTGCCGTCGGAGCTGCCGGCCGCTTATGTGATCGTTCAACATTTGCAAAATGGATTTACCGAATCGCTCGCCAAACAATTGGACGATGTGTCCCCCTTGGCGATCAAAGAGGCACAGATTGGCGACACGCTCAAGGCGGGCGCGGCATTGTTGGCGCCGGGTGGATTGCATTTAATAATTGATGACAATCACCTCATTGTCTTGAACAAATCCAACACGGCGAATGGGATGCGACCTTCTGTAGATACAACGATGAACTCGGTTGCCCGCCGCTACGGGGCTGCCGCCATTGGTGTGATACTGAGCGGCACGGGCAACGACGGAGTCAACGGCGCGGCAATCATTCGCAAACTCGGTGGGCGAGTCCTTGTGGAGGATGAAAATTCCTCCACGATGTCAGAGCTGCCGCATAGTGTGCGGCAAGCGGGTCAAGCCGATCTCGCCGTTCCAATTGAGGAGATGGCAAACGCGCTCATCAAATTGATCAACAAAGAATAAGAAACCCGCTTTCGCTCCTCGCTCTGCTCGGAGTGCTTCGCAAAAGCGGGTTTCTTATTGATCTTTATGTAAGGGCGGGGCTTGCCCCTACGAACTGATCTCACGCAGCGCATCCGGATCTACAATCACGATCTGCCCTTGCGTTTGCATCACGATCAACCCCTGCCGTTTGAAAGACCCCAACGCTTTGTTGATACTCTCGCGAGTCGTGCCGCTAAGACTCGCCAGATCGCTTTGAGTGATCGTTAGATTAATACGCACCCCGCCCGACTCGACCACACCGTACTGCTGCGCCAGTTCCAAAAGTTTGCGCGCTAACCGCGCCGGGACTTCGTGCAGAGTCAAACTCTCCACTTGATGCGTGCTGTTACGCACGCGCACACTTAACGTCCGCATAAAGTTCAAGGCGAACTGCGGTGTGCGCTTCATGTGTTCGCGAAAGAGCTCGCGGTTCAACGTATACACAATCGTGTCTTCCATCGCCACCGCACTCGCCGAGCGTGGCAGACCGTCAATCACCGCCAACTCGCCGAAAATATCTCCAGGACCCGCCAGCACGACCGACATCTCTTGTCCATCTTCGCCCTGCACATAGATGCGCACCTGACCCGACTTGATCAAATACAACACCTGACCGGGATCACCTTCCTGAAAGATCGTCTCACCTTGACGGAATTGGCGGCGAATAAAATCGTCAGTCAACGCACCCAAGACGGCGTCACTCACGTCGGTAAACAACGGTATCTGCTTCAAGAAGTCAACATCTATCATTTTGCGTTTCTCAACGCGCCGATTGTACGCTGTCTTGCTTCGAGTGTCTATTGTCGTGAACATGGTTTTCCTCTATACATCGCGTATTGCATATCGCACTTCACGCATCACGTATCACGCACCACGCCACTATCCGCCACCCATCATCAACTGCCTCAACGCTAACCCGATCACCACTGCCAACGTTACGCTCGCCAACAGCTCCGCCACATACAACCGCGCCTGACGATTCTCCATCACCTCACGACCCTCGAACATCAAGCGGGGCAGCGCCACTAACGGCACGAGCGTGAACTGACCCAACACCACAAACGTCGTGATCAAACCGCGCTCCAAAATACCGACGTACTTCACCTTCAACGCTTGTGCAAAGTCCGGCGCGGAGCCGTTCACCAAACCGTACACCACGAACTCCACCAAAATCCACGCGGGCATGGTGATGAAGGCATAACCTAAGGCAAATGCCGCCACACGATCTGACTGCAACGCCTTTGCTACGTCACTCGCCAGTGACGGCATCGCCATATAACCCGAGCCCATTAATGCGACCAAAATGAAAACGATGTGGGCAAGTTGATCCAACAAGTAACGCGCCAATTCCTGCGTGCCTCGAGTCTGGAAGCCAAACGTGCGCTTCAACCACAACGGCACACTATCCACGATCAAGTGCGTGACCCACAAAAAGATCACCCAGGGATACCATCTGGCATCGAACGGCAGCGAGAACAACCAAGTCACCGCGCCCACCACCAAGGTGTGCGCCAACACGCCTTTGTACTCGCGCGCCTTCCACATCGCCAAGCGATCCCACTGCAAAATGTAATCTCCAACCAAGTGCGCCAAGAACATTGAGGTAATCATGAGAGTCTTCCTCCTTTCCAACCTTGTGACCTTACAATACCTCGCTTGCCTCTTCCCCTCTATGAAACGCATCACACGCTTCTAACATTCCTCACAACGTTTTTTTACATCACGAAAGCGCGCGAAATGTGGTTATAATCCGTGCGCTATTTCGGACACAGCATGTCTATTGATCCTACAGAGGACACAGTTCCTACTCCCGCAACTCTTGAGCATCGCGCCCACCCTCTTGCGCGTTTTTTGCGATCCGCGCCCGGCGCATTTTTGATTCTGGGAATCTTCTTGAGTGTGGTGATCGGGTTTTCGATCTACGGCGGCTACCGCGCCGGTATCGCGGAACGGGATCATATCGCCGCCACCGCGCAGTTTCTTGAAGTGCGTCGTCAATACGATCTCGCCATTGAAGATTTAGCTGCCGGACGTCCGGCATTAGCCATCCAACGATTGGAATTTATTCTCACGGCGGAACCGAACTTCCCAAGCGCGGCGCAGCGTTATAACGAACTTCAAACCACCTTGCGTGCGCCAACCGCCACGCCGACGCCTGTCCCAACCCCGACCCAAGTGGTCACCGTACAAGACGCGCCCAAAGTTTTCGCCGAAGCGCAAACGGCGATCAACGCCAAAGATTGGGATACGGCGATTCAAAAAATAAATGCCTTGCGATTCGGTGCGCCGTCTTACGAACCGTTGCGCGTGAACAACCTGCTCTACACCGCGCTCCGCAATCGCGGCATCGCCACGATCAAAGAAGGCAAAGTAGAGTTGGGCGTCGCCGATCTTGACGAAGCCGAGAAGTTGAGCAGCTTGGATACAGAAGCGAAGCAATATCAACAATGGGGGACAATCTACAGCAACGGTCTCGCCTATTGGGGACTCAACTGGCAGCGCACGGCGCAGACGTTTGAGTTGCTTTACAAACTTGCGCCGAACTTCCGTGACACCAAAGCCCGCACGCGCGATGCACATTTAAATTACGCCAACCTGCTCATGAGCAAGCCCGATCCTTGCAACGCCGCCGCGCAATACGCCGACGCCCTTGCCATCGAAAACAATTCGGCGACCGACGACAAACGCAAAGCGGCAGAAGAGTCGTGTAAGGCGGGTGGGGAAACACCACCAACCCCTAGCAAATAGCAGATGGCCGATAGCAAATGGCTATATGCCATTCGCTATCGGCTATAAGCCAACATGTCCAAATCAAAATCCTTCTACCTCCTCAGCCTCGGCTGTTCAAAAAATACCGTTGACTCGGAAAGCATGGCGCAGTTACTCGGCGGCGCGGGCTACAAAGGCACAGATGATCCGAATAAGGCAAGTGTGTTGATCGTCAACACCTGCGGCTTCATCGGACCTGCTAAAGAAGAATCGGTTAATGCCTTGCGCGAATTAGCGAAAATAAAAAAAGACGGGCAACTGTTGATCGCCGCCGGTTGTCTCTCGCAGCGTTACGGCGCGGAGTTAACCAAACAAGTTTCGGGTTTAGATGGCATCATCGGCACACGGCG
>Ga0172370_10005726_pt1 | contig 15931 bp, 11 predicted proteins | sample LakKiv5m_FD_114538 | JGI IMG/M metagenome (GOLD analysis project Ga0172370, IMG submission 114538) | Freshwater microbial communities from Kabuno Bay, South-Kivu, Congo - kab_022012_11.5m | ecosystem: Environmental > Aquatic > Freshwater > Lake | place: Democratic Republic of the Congo...
GCAGGCGTCGCCGTCGTCGCACGCCGTGCCGCCGGCCTTCGGTGGATCGCTGCACACGCCGGTCGCCGGATCGCACAGGCCCGCCTCGTGGCACGCGTCGAGCGCAGCACAGGTCACGGCGGCGCAGAGGTCGATCGGGACATCGGCCGGAACATCGGCCGATTCGGTGTCGTGCGCGTCGTCCGCGTCGCCGGCGGGCTCCGCGTCGTCAGGCGCATCCTCCCCGAGGTCCGCCGGAACCGCGTCCGGCGCGACGTCCTCGGTCGCCTCCGGTGCCACGTCCTCTTGGACTTCCGGCGTGACGTCCTCGGCAACATCGGGCGCTGCGTCCTGGGCCGCGTCGGGGCCGATGTCGTCGTCCGACTCGTCCTCCTGGAGGTCCTTCTTGCGCGGCCCCGCGTCCTTTTTGCCTGGCTCCGCGTCGCCGTCCTGCTCGCACTCCCTGCCCTTGCAGGTGTTGCCAGCCGTCGTCTCGGCGCCGGTCGAGCTGCTGCCGCCGCAGGACGGCCCCACGCACGTGTCACCGACGGCGCTGAACGCGTCTGCGTCCGCGCCCGCGAGGAGGCCGACATCGCCTTCGGTCTTCTGCCCGCCCTGCTTGCCGCCGGCTTCGCAGCCGAGCAGGGAACCGACCAAGGCAAACGCCAGGATAGCGAGTCGTGTACGCATGGTGCGCTCCCCCGGGCAGGCGAAGTGAGGGCAGCAGGGTAGCACCTCGGTGCAGACGAAGATACGATGCTATCCGATCTTGTTGTAGGTACGGGCACTTCGCGTCGAGCCCCTGCGTCCGATCAGGCCGACGGGAAGCAGGCGTCGTATTGCGACTTGCAGGTCTGACCGCCGCAGGCGTTCTTGCACGTCTCGTCGCTCCCACAAGCGGCCTCGCAGGTAGACTGGCAGGAGAAGAACGCGCCGAAGACCTTGGCCGCTTCCGGAGAGAGCTCGTGGACGCACTCGAGGACGCACGTGACGCCGGGATCGGTGCCGGGCGGCAGCTTGGCTTGGCAGGCCTGCGTGCAGGGCACCACGTCGGAGCACGGCTTCGTTCCGGAGGGCACGGCGCACGCCATGAATTCATCGGCGCACTGCTGCGTCATCGCCTTCCCGAAACACTGGAGCAGCCCCATGTAGGCGCCCTGCGCGGCCTGGGTACCGGCCTGGATGCACGTGCCCATGCAGCCGAGTTCGTCCTTCGGACACGCGGTCGAGCAGGCGAGCACCTGGTAGCAGGCCTGCGAGCCCGTCTTGCCCGAGGCCAGGCACTGGAGCAGCTTCGTGTTGCATTCCGGCGAGGACTGCTGTCCGCCCATGCAGGTCGCCGCCTCGATGAAGGCGGTCTGGGCCTCCTTCGTGGCCAGTGCGGCGCAGGGACCGAAGCACTTCGGGTCGTCGCTGCCGCATTTCTGCGCGCACGTGAAGATGTCGCCGCACCCCCCGGTGCCCGTCTTGCCGGCCGTGACGCACTGGATCATCTCGGCGGCGCAGAGCGAACCCGGGTTCGGATCGGTCGATTTGTTCATGCAGGTCGCGAGCTTGCCGAGATCCGGGAGCGCGCCCGGCGAGAGCGCGTCGATGCAGCCCTGCCAGCACGCGAAGGGGGTGCCGGACGCGAGCTTGCAGCCGTCGAGGCAGCCGATCGCGTCGCCGCAGCCCGCCGATCCGCTCATCGAGCCATCGACGCAGGCGAAGAGGAGCGAGGAGCACTTCTGGCCGATGCAGTCGTCCATGCACTTCGCCGGATCGGCGGCGGACGCGCAGGGGCCCGCCATGCACGTCCCCGAGATGCAGTCCCAAACGGGCTTGGCCTTGGCCTTGACGTCGGCGGGCGCGGCGGCGAAGCATTCCTGCTCGCAACCGGCGGCCCCCTTGGCGGCGTTGCACGCGGTGGCGACACAGTCGCCGAGCGCGACGCAGGAGGTCAGGACGAGCGCGTCGGACGCCGGCGTGTCCGGTCCGACGGGGACGTCGGGCTCGCTCGTCGCGTCGGAGCCCACCGTCTCGACCCCCGATGCCACGTCGGAGGCCGCGTCGGACGTGCCCGCGCCGTCCGCCGTGGCGTCGGATGCGCCGCCTTGAAGGACGTCCGCGGCACCCGTCGATCCGCCCGCGCTCGACTCGCAAGCCGATGATGCGGACACCAGAGCAGCACACAGAAGCGAAAGACCCACGAACTCGCGTCTCACGTCACACCTCCCAGGAAGCGGCAGTGCCCGACAGGGGCGGGGCATCAGCCTCAGGATCACAGCCGCAGCATGACGATTCGTGCCACGTGACACAAGTCTCATGGAGCGGGATCGCGGGCCGGCGCTTTCGGGGGTGACGAACGGCCCGCGTCGGCCTAGATTCAGCGGCGGGCGCGCCCTCGCGTGCGTCCCGAGGAGGTCCCCATGCACCCGGCACTTACGATGCCGACCGCCGCGCTGCTGCTCGGCGGGGCCCTTCTGGTCCTCCCGGAGGTCCCTTCGACCCTCGGCTCGCGCGGTCCGTTCGGGCACGCGGCGCGGCGAGACAAGCAGAACCCGCCGCCGCCTCCGGCGCCCGACCCGGGCAAGCCGGGCGCCCCGAAGCATGCGTGCGATCACACCTACTGGGGCGTGAAGCTGGGCGCGCGCCGCGAAACGACCGAGTCCGAGGACGGGCGCTCGAAGACGGAGACCGCGGTCATCTCCGACCTGCGCGAGGACGGCTTCACCGTGACCACGACCGCGTCGACCGGGCGCGTCACGAACTCGCGCTGGGCGTGCAGACCCGAAGGGCTCGTGCAGCTCGAGCCGGCCGAGGAGAGCGACGACGACAACGTGCAGCTCAAGACCGACGACGTGCGCGGCGTGTCGCTGCCCGCGAACCTCGCCCCGGGGGTGGATTGGGTCTACGCCTTCAAGTCGAGCGGTTCGGGACGCATGCCCGACGGTACGCCCATCAAGACGCGCTTCGCCGGGGCGATCCACTCGAAGGCCGTCACGACCGAGCAGGTCTCTCTCGCGATCGGCACGTTCGAGGCGCTGCGCATCGACAGCCGGGCGGTCTTCGAGATGCAGATCGAGCGCGATGGCGACAGCGGCGTCGTGCCGAGCACGGCGATCGGATCGGAGTGGTGGGTCAAGGGCCTCGGCCTCGTGCGCGAGAGCGCGACCATCGAGATCGGCGACGAGAAGCACGTCGTCACGAGCGAGCTCGTCAGCGCGAACTGACCGGGTACGACGTTTCGAACGCAGACACACCGACGGCGGTTGAAGGTTGGCGGGCGGGCGCTCATACTGCGCGCGACACGTCGCGGAGGAGCGCTGCCATGAAACGACACGCAGGAATCGTCGCTCGCCTCGGGGGCGTGCTGGGTCTGGTCGCTTTGACGGTCGCGCTCGGCGCGCCTCGAACAGCGGCCGCCGGCACGATCGCGCTCCAGGGTGCGCTCCGGACCTCGGCCGGTCTGCCCGTCCCGGACGGGGCGTACGTGCTGTTCTTCCGCCTCTACGAGTCGAAGGACGCAGCGGATCCCAGCTGGGAGGACGCGCTCGCGGGCGTGCAGGTCACCGCGGGCGGCTTCGCGCTGGAGGTCGGCGCGAGCAAGAACAAGGCCATCCCGGACGCCCTTTTGACGAGCGGCAAGGACCTCTTCCTCGGTGTGCAGGTGGCCTCCGACACCGAGCTGCCCCGCGTCGCGGTGGGGTGGAACGTGCGGGCCTACTACGCGCAGGTCGCCGGCGCGGCTGCGTTTCCCTACGCGGCGTCGTCGACGGCGGGTGGGCCGGCGCTCGATCTCCAGTGCACGGGCTGCGTCACGACGGGCGCGCTCGCCGACGCGTCGGTGACCTCCACGAAGGTCGCGTTCACCTATGCGGGCTCCGACAGCAAGGGCGGCGCGGCCACGAGCGCGCTCACCGCCGAGAGCGCGAAGGCGGCGCAGACCGCGGTGCAGGCCGACTCGGCGACCGCCGCGGACGTGGCCTCGGCGCTTCAGTGCTCGGGCTGCATCGGCCCCGGCCACCTCTCGGCGGAGGTCTCGAAGGCCTACGTCCCGGTCACGGGCGGCATGGTCACCGGCACTCTCGGCGTCGACGGCGAGCTGGCGCTCGGCACTTCCACGCTGAGCGGCGGACGCTTCGCGGCGGTCGACGTCTCGAAGGCCACTTGCGGCGCGCAGCAGCTCGGCCAGGTCGTGCTCGATTCGAACACGAAGCGGCTCTACTTCTGCGACGGCTCGAAGTTTCGCCGACTCAGCTCGTGTCTCGGCGAGTGCAAGCAACCGAGCGGCGTGGCGTGCGGGCAGCCGATCTCGGACGACTGCGGCGACGTCGGCCTGTGCAGCGGCACCGGGACCGCGTGCGCGAGCGGCGGTGCGTGTGTCTCGGGTGCATGCAAGGGCCCCGGAGAGGTCAAGGAGTCGGCGGTACAGTCCTGCAAGGCGCTGCTCGTGCTCGACCCGAACAAGGCGAACGGCACGTACTGGCTCGACCCGGACGGCACGGGCGGCCCGGTCGCTGCCTTCCAGGCGTATTGCGAGATGAAGCTCGACGGCGGCGGCTGGACCCGCGTCGACTACAAGTCCGACCTGGCGTTCCAGAATTGGTGGCAGAACGGCGACAACTGGCGCTGGTTCGCGAGCCCCTTCGCGTTCGTGCTCTCGACGGCACAGATACAGGCCCTGCAAGGGGTGTCGACCGAGGGCAAGCAGGACTATGTCGGGCAGTGCGACAACGTGATCCACTACTACTACAACGGTGGCTCGGTTTACGAATACGCCTTCGGTTTCCGCTTCCTCGACGGCACGGAGACACCCTTTGGCCAGCAGAGCTACGCGCCCTTCGACATCACGGTCCCGCAGGACGGCTGCGCGGTCAACGGCGGAGAGGCGGGAGACCCCGCGAAGGGCACGATCTTCCGGATCAAGTCGAAGAAGGTCCCGGTGGTCAACGTGCAGTGCCGCGACTGTGGCGACGCGAGCGAGATGCTCGGCTCGCAGCTCACGAAGAACCCCGCCTGGCTGCGCTGACGGCGACACGGCGGCGCGCAGTCTTGGGTGTGTCCCGCTCGACCGGCCAAGGCGCGCTCGCGTTTTTGCCCAATAGTTGAAACCTCTTGCATCCTCTACGAAACCTTGCCCTCGCAAGGTTGAAGCAGCCCCGCAAAGGCGGGGCTTCGTAGAAGTAGCCCGCGACTTCCGTCGCCAGGGATCTTCGCCCGGTTGCGTGGGACACACCCGCAATCTTTGACCGCGCCGATCCGGCGCGCTAGCATCACATCGGCCCCACGGCCAGGGATCTTGTCGAAATGACACAGGAACCGCAGAGCGGTCAGGCCTCGTCGGGCCTCTCGCGCGAGCTCGGACTCGTGGACGCCACGATGATCGTGGCGGGGTCGATGATCGGCTCGGGCATCTTCATCGTGTCGGCCGACATGGCGCGCGTGCTGGGATCGCCGGGGTGGCTGCTCGTGGCGTGGCTCGTGACGGGCGCCCTCACGCTCGCGGCGGCGCTGTCGTACGGCGAATTGGCTGCGCTCGCGCCGCAGGCCGGCGGGCAGTACGTCTACCTGCGCGAGGCGTGGAGCAAGCTCGCGGGGTTCAGCTACGGCTGGACGCTCTTCCTCGTCATCCAGACGGGCACGATCGCGGCCGTATGCGTGGGCTTCGCGCGCTTTCTCGGCGTGCTCTGGCCTGCCGTGGCGCCCGACGCATACCTCGTCGCGCCGATCCACCTGTCGAAGGACTACGCGCTCAGCCTCTCGACGCAGCAGCTCGTGGCGATCGTGCTCATCGCGTTGCTGACGTGGTCGAACACGCGCGGCGTGCACCTCGGCAAGCTCGTCCAGAACACGATGACGAGCGCGAAGACCGTCGCCCTCGTCGCGCTGATCCTGCTCGGGCTCGCGGTCGGTCTCGGCTCGGACGCGATGTCCGCGAACTTCCGCGACGCGTTCACTTCGGCACCGGGCACGGACACCATCCGCTCCGACCTGCCCTTCATGCCGCAGACGGGCGCATCGGACGGCGCGCTCGGCCTGCTCGTCGCGTTGTGCGTGGCGATGGTGGGTTCGATCTTCTCGGCCGACGCGTGGAACAACGTGACGTTCGCGGCCGGCGAGGTGCGCCAACCGGAGCGCACGGTCCCGCTCTCGCTGACCTTCGGCACGTTCGCCGTGACGGGACTCTACCTGCTCGCGAACGTTGCGTACCTCCTCCTGCTGCCGGTGGAGGGCGTGGCGCACGCACCGGACGATCGCGTCGCCACCGCGGCGCTCGGAGTCGTGTTCGGCCCGGCCGGCGCGGCGATCATGGCGGTCGCGATCATCGTGTCGACGTTCGGATGCGCCAACGGCCTCATCTTCGCCGGGGCACGCGTCTACTATGCGATGGCGAAGGACGGCGTGTTCTTCAAGGCCGCCGCGCGCCTGAACGCGAAACGCGTGCCCGCCGTCGGCCTCGTCATGCAGGGCGTGTGGGCCGCGCTGCTCGTGCTGCCGCGCACGCGTCTCGGCACCGTGGCCGCGCCGGACGGCGCGCTCGTCGAGCGCTACGGCAACCTCTACGGCAACCTGCTCGACTACGTCGTGTTCGCCGTGCTGCTGTTCTACGTGCTGACGATCGGCGGCGTGTTCGTGTTGCGCCGCAGACGGCCCGACGCGCCGCGCCCCTATCGCGTGTGGGGCTACCCGTGGCTGCCCGCGTCGTACGTCGTCGCGGCGAGCGTGATCATGGCCGTGCTCGCGCTCTACCGCACGCAGGCGACCTGGCCGGGCCTGCTCATCGCGGCGAGCGGCGTGCCCGTCTACTATCTGTGGCGCGGTCGCGACGCGCGCGCCGACTGAGCACCGTCGATGGCCGAGCGCCCGGACCTCGACTACGCGCTGCCCATCCTGCGCACCGCGCTCGTCGGTCGTCGCGTCGAGCGCGTCGGGCTGCGCAACCCGATCGTGCTGCGCATCGCCTCCGCCGGCCTCGCGCTCGACCAGATCGTGGGTCGCACGATCAGCGCGGTCGAGCGTCGCCTGCAATCGATAGTGATCACCCTCGGCACGGCCTCCGACGCCGTGTCGCTGCAATTCGTGCCGATGCTCGCGGGTCGCTTCGCGCTGCGCGCGCCCGGCGATCGCCTGCTCGCCGACACGGCACTGGAGCTCGGACTCGACGTCGGATCGGAGCTGCGCTACCGGGATGACGCGCAGATGGGCAAGGTCTATGTCGTGCGGGCGGGCGATCTCGGCAAGGTGCCTGGCTTCGCGACGCTCGGCGTAGACGTGCTTGACGATGCGGCGTTCACGCGGGAGGTGTTCGGCGCGCTCGTGAAGGGGCGGCGCGAGCAGGTGCGCGTGTTCCTGATGGACAAGGCAGCGCTCGACAGCCTCGGCAATGCCTACGCGGACGAGGTCCTGTGGGAGGCAGGGCTGCACCCGAAGACGCCTGCGAACAGGCTCGACTCGGACGCAATAGTCCGGCTGCACGCCGCGATCCCGAAGGTGCTGCGCGACGCGGTGGCGCAGCTCGAACGCCGCCGGCCCGCGCTCGACGTGAAGCTGCGCGACTTCCTCGCGGTCCGCAACAAGCACGGTCAGCCCTGTGTGCGCTGCGGCACGACCATCCGCCGCGCTGGTGTGCGCGGACACGACACCTTCTTCTGTCCGACATGCCAGCCGGACGTGAGCGGACGCGGGCTCGTGGACTGGCGCAAGCTCCCCTAGTTGCGGGTTGTCATCGCGTGCCGGCCCGCCGATACTCTTCGCATGTCCCGTGCGCCGACGCTCCTGACGCTCGCGCTCGCGACGCTGTGCGCGTGTCACGGCGCGCCTGCGGGCGATTCGCCGTTCGACACGGTCGCGTGCTTTCCGCACACCGATCCTGCCGCGCCCGACGTCGCGCCGCCCGCCGCCTCCGCGTGCGATATCGCGGCGCCCTTCGTGCCCTGGACTCCGGTGGCGATCGGTGGCGAGCCGACGCCGGCCGACCTCGGCCCCCAAACGCTGCCCGTCGAGATCGGCGTCTGGTGCAACGCGACACAGCGCTTTGTCCCCTACGAGGACGGACAGTGGGTCGCGATCGATCACGGCAACAACGCCATCGGCAGCATGGTGTACGCGGGCTACCGCGTGCCCTGGAGCGGTCCGCTGGACGAGAAGGAGCGCAAGCTGTTCAAGTCGTTCGGCACGCTCTGGAACGCGTGCGTCAACGTCGGGGGCGACCTCGCGGCGCAGAGCTGGGCGCGGCCGGATCCGCACAAGGACGGCTGGGTAACGAACGCGCAGGCGCTCAACGCCGGCCTGCTCGTGGGTCTGTCGTCTTACGAGCTCTACATCGGCGAGTGGGTGATCCTGACGGTCGACGTGCGGGACCCGCAGTCGAACACGTGGGGACGGGCTCAGCGCGTGCTGCGACTTTACGATCGACCGCTCGGGGAGCCGCTGCCCTGACCCCGTCACGGCAACGCGAGCGCATCCGCCCCAAAAACCGCCCGCACTACCTCCTCCAGATCGGGCGGCCACGGCGACCGGAAGATCAGGCGTTCGCCGCTCACCGGGTGCGCGAAGCCAAGCGAATAGGCGTGCAAGGCTTGCCGATCGAGCCGCTCCAGGGCTCGGGCCTCGGCACCCGTGCGAGCCGTCTTCGGCAGCGGTCGCCGCCCGCCGTAGAGCGCGTCGCCCGCGATAGGCCAGCCCGCGTCGGCCAGATGCGCTCGGATCTGATGGGTGCGACCTGTCTCGAGGCGACACACAACGAGCGTGGCGAGCGCCGATCGGCCAAGGACCGTGACGTTCGTGACGGCGCGCTTGCCCTCGCTCACGCGGGTCGAGAAGCGTTTGCGATCTTTTGGATGACGGCCATGCAGCGTGTCGAAGCGCAGCGTGTCGTCCTGGATGCGCCCGAGCGCGATGGCCGCGTAGCGCCGCTCGATGTCGTGTCGCGCGAACGCCGCGCCGAGCACGCGCAACGCCTGCTCCGACTTCGTGATCACGAGCAGACCGCTCGTGTCCTTGTCGATCCGGTGCACGAGACCGGGCCGCAGTGCGTCGCCGACGCCGGCCACCTGCGGCGCGTGCGCGAGCAAGGCGTTGACGAGCGTGCCGCTCTCGTGCCCGCCCGCCGGGTGCACGACAAGGCCCGCGGGCTTGTCGATAACCACGAGCGCGTCGTCCTCGTACACGATCGCCAGCGGGATGGCCTCGGGCTGAGCGCTCATCACCGGCGCGGGCAAGGGCGCGATGTGCAGGTGCTGGCCGGCACGCACCTTCTCCGAGGGGCGTGGCGCCCGGCCGTCGATCTGCACGCGCCCGGCGTCGAGCAAGGTGCGAGCCTGGTTGCGCGACAGCCCGGGCGCGAGCGTCGCGACGGCGACGTCGACGCGAAGACCGGCGGCCTCCGTCGGGACGTGGATCGTGATGGGCAGTGGCTCGGCAGGCATGGCGTCGAGCATAGCGGGCACGCGCCCCACTTGCCACGCCGGCCGTTTCGCACGAGGCTTGCACGTCGCCCACGCACCCGCCGAGGCCCCATGACGAAGCCAGTGACGCCCCCCGACGAGACCACGTTGCAGTCCTGCCTGAGGGCGCTGCCGAAGATCGACGGGCTCGTCCGGCGGGCGTCCGAGAGGGCGTCTGCCCTGCCCACCTGGGTGCTGACCGCCGTCGTGCGTGGCGCCGTGGACGAGACGCGTGCCGAGGTGCGGAGCGGCGCCCTACGCGATCCCGACGCGGTCGTGCTGCGCGCATCGACGCTCGTCGAGGAAGGCGTCTCCGCCCTCACGCGGCCGTCGCTTCGCCGCGTCCACAACGCGACCGGCGTCGTTCTGCACACGAACCTCGGCCGTTCGCCGCTCGGTCCCTCGGTGGTCGACGCGATGGTCGACGTCGCGCTCGGGTACTCCACGCTCGAGATGGACATTGTCGCGCGCAAACGCGGGTCGCGACTCGTGCACGTCGAGGGGTTGCTGCGCGTGCTGACCGGTGCGGAGGCCGCGCTGGTGGTCAACAATTGCGCAGCGGCCGTGCTGCTCCTGCTCGACACGTTTTGCGCGGGAGGCGAGGTCGTGGTCTCGCGCGGCGAGCTCGTCGAGGTCGGCGGCGGCTTCCGCGTGCCCGAGGTGATGGAGCGCGCGCGCGTGCGGCTGCGAGAGGTGGGCACGACGAACAAGACGCGCGTTGCCGACTACGCCACCGCGATCGGCCCCGACACGCGGGCGCTGATGAAGGTGCACCCCTCCAACTTCTGGCTGCGTGGCTTCACGTCCCGTGTCGAGCCGCACGAGCTCGTGGCCCTCGGGAAGCCGCACGGACTGCCCGTCTTCGAGGATCTCGGTTCGGGGGCGCTCGTGGATCTCGCGCGGTGGGGACTGCCGCACGAGCCGACCGCGCGCGAGTCGATCGAGGCGGGCATCGATGTCGTCACGATGAGCGGAGACAAGCTGCTCGGTGGCCCACAGGCCGGCATCGTCGTGGGTTCGCGCGCGCGGATCCAATCGATGGCGAGGAACCCTCTGATACGCGCGCTCCGTTGCGATCGCGTCACGCTCGCGGCGCTCGAGGCGACGCTGCGCCTCTATGTGGAGGAGCGATACGACGAGATCCCGACGCTCCGGATGCTCGCCATGAGCGTGGACGTCGTGCGCGAACGGGCCGATGCGCTCGCCGGCGAGCTGCGCGCGGGCCTCGGCGAGAGCTGGCACGTCACGCTCGAGCGCGGTCACGGCAAGGTGGGCGGAGGTGCGCTGCCGGGTGCCAAGCTGCCGAGCTGGCTCGTGAGCCTCTCACATGCGACGCTCGGCGAGACGCGCATCGACGAGGCGCTGCGGCGCGCCGATCCTCCAATCGTGGCGCGTGTCGGCGAAGGCGCCGTGCGCATCGATCCGCGCACGATCGAAGACGACACGGGCAAGGCCATCGTGCGGGCGCTCGCCTCGCTTGCGTGAGGAGGCCACCGCGACCCGCACGACGCTCAGAGCGTCGAGACCTGTCGAAGGGGCGCGCCATCCACGAAGAGCCACAGGCTGCGCGGCGGCATCTCCGTCCACTGCTCGTTGACCGTGAGCGGCTGCGTCGCGATCACGGCCACCCGATCGTCGGGCGTAGTGACCTGCGAAAAGTCGACGGCGACGTCGTCGTCCTTGAGCAGCGCGGTCGAGAACGGAGCCTGCCGCACGATGTGGTGCAGCTTCGTCGCGCAGTGGGCGATGAGCCAGTCGCCGTTGGACAGCAGGTAGTTGAACGTCCCGAACGCGGCGATCTCCGCAGTCATGTGTGCGATCGCGGCGAAGAGCTCCGTCCGCTCGGGTGCGGCGTGCGCGAAGCGTGCGCGTAGCCTCGTCAGCAGATCGCAGAAGGCACGCTCGCTGTCGGTGTCACCGACGGGTGCGTAGGGGCCGTCGAGCTGCGGCGCGAAGCCGGGGAGGTTCCCGTTGTGCGCGAACAGCCAATGACGTCCCCAGAGCTCGCGCTGAAAGGGGTGCGTGTTCTCCAGGCGGACCTCGCCTTGTGTGGCCTTGCGGATGTGCGCCACGACGTTGAGCGATCGGATGGGGTAGCCGTTGACGAGATCGGCGATGGGCGAGCGCGCGGACGGCGCGGGGTCCAAGAACACGCGCACGCCGCGGCCCTCGAAGAACGCGATGCCCCAGCCGTCGCTGTGCTCGCCGGTGGTCCCGCCGCGCGCACGGAACCCTGCGAATGAAAAGCAGATATCCGTTGGAACATTGCAGTTCATGCCCAGCAGCTCGCACATCGTCTCGCCTCTCGCAGCGCTGCGAGCGTAGCGAGGCTGACGGCGCTCGCGCAAGCGTGTCGGCTTGACCCGGTTCGGAACGGCCCGCATGCTGCATCGGACGCGCGCACAGCGTCCCACCTCGCGCATGGCGGACAGGTCAATCCCCGATGGTTCGAGCGCACCGGCGCGGCGTCAGACGCTGCCACGCCTGCATGCGCCCTCGCGCGCCGCGACGATCCCCGCGAACCCCTACCTGACCGACGAGGCCCAGCGCATCCGGACGCGGCAGCGGCGCGCGCTCATCAAGACCGGCTACGCCTGCAACGATCACTGCGTGTTCTGCCACACCGACGACTATCGGCACTCCGGGGACGGCGAGACCGCTGCATTGCTGCAGAAGATCGACGTCGCGCGCCTGCGTGGCTTCGACATGGTCGTGTTCTCGGGCGGCGAGTCCACGATGCGCGACGACATCGTGCAGCTCGCGCGTCACGCGAAGACACGCGGCCTCTCGGTCGGCCTCATCACGAACGGGCGCAGGCTCAGCTACCCCGAGTTCGCGCGGGCCATGCGCGGCGCCAACCTGCGCTACGTGCACCTGTCGATCCACGGAACCGAGCACGTGCACAACCGCATGACCGGCGATCGCAGCTTCGAGCAGAGCTTCGGCGGGCTGCGCAACGTCAGCGGACACGGCCTCGACCTCACTGTCAACTGTGTCGTGACACGCCAGAACCTCCACGACCTGCGCGGCCTCGTGGAGCTGCTCCTGCCGTTCCCGGACGCGATGCTGAAGTTCTCGTGTTGCGAGCCCAAGGGCGCGGCGCTGCGGCACAGCGATCCCGTGGTGCCGGCGCTCGGTGAGGCGAGCGCCGCGGTGGTGGACGCCATCGATCATGGCCTGCGGCTTCGCGGCGCGGCGCGTGGACCACAGTTCGCCGTCGAGAATTTCCCCTTCTGCCTCGTCGGCGAGCACCGCGTGCGTGACGACGATCTGCTGTCGAACCAGATCCTGGCGATGAGCGAGGTGTGGGATCCCGGCCTCGTCGACATCGACGACTTCAACAAGGTCAAGGGCCCGCGCTGCGCGGGGTGCAGGCTCGACGCGGCGTGCCCCGGCGTGTTCGTCGAGCACTACAGGCGCTTCGGCGACGCGGAGCTGCGCCCAGTCCTCGAGGGTGACCTCGTCGGACCGCGCGGCGGTCTCGTCGTGGAGGCGCGCGCCGAGGACGTGCGCGGCGTGCCGTGGACGGTGCTGCGCGAGGCGCAGACCCCGCGCGAGTTTCTACCTCCAGAGCAGGCCCGTTTCTACGAGGTGCCGAGCGCACCGGGGATCGGCGTAGTGCCCATTGTGGAGGCGCGTTGCGACGCCGCGTGCGTGTTCTGCGCGACGCCCACCGGGCCCATCCGCGCGAGCACCGAATGGGGCCTCAAGGCAGCCTTGCGGGCCATGTACACGCAGATGCGCGGGGTGCTCGTCACGGGTGGAGAGCCAACGCGACATCGCGCGCTGCCGACTCTGCTCTCCTATGCACGCGAGCTCGGCCTCGAGACGCGGGCGCTCGCGACCAACGCCATCGCCCTCGCCGATCCCGTGCGCGCGGCCGAGCTCGTCGACGCGGGACTGACGGGCGTCGACGTGCCGCTGCACGGGCACGACGCGCGCGCGCACCAGGCCGTCACGGCGACCGCTGGCTCGTTCAAGGCCACGGTGACCGCACTCGAACGCCTGCGCGAAGCGGGCATCCGGCTCGCGCTGCACGCGACGGTCGGTCCGGGGCACGCGCGATCGCTGCCGAAGCTCCTGGCGTTCATGGCGCGATTCGAGCCGACCGCGGTCGCCTTCGAGGTCCCCGTCGGATCGCTCGCCCCCGACGCCGCGACGCTCGCGCAGCTCGACGAGGCGCTCGTCGACGCGCTGCCCGGTGCCCCCTGCCCGGTCTTCGTCGTTGCGCCCCTGGGCGTTCGACCGGCGCTCGCGTCTCGGCGCCTCGACCCCACGTCCGCGCATCCCGCGCTATCGCAGCGGGGCACGGTGCTCCTTCCCTTTGCCCATCTGCACGCCGCCATGCGCGGCCCGATGGCCTAGCAGGCCATGCTGCGCCGCCTGCCCCTGCTGCTCGTGGCCGCCCTCCTCGGGTGCAGCACCGACACAGAGGTCGTGACGACGACGCCGCCGACCCCGTGGAGTCTGGCGAACGTCCAGCCTTCGCTGTGGCTCGACGGAACGCAGGTGAGCGTGACGATCGCACCATCGGATGCGCCGAAACCGGTCTACGGCATGGGACCGCTCAGCGCGACGGCGCGGCTCGAGATCGCCGCCAACGCGACGTCCAAGCCGATCGCCGTGCTGCCGCTCACGACCGTGGACGGCCTCGTCGGGATGGCGCAGGTGGCGGGCCCGCAGGCCACGGCGCTCGCGAAAACGACGCTCTCGCCGCTCGCGTGTCGCGTGGTCTTCGATGACGTCACGCAGGCGGGGGTGCACAGCGCGTGTGCGATCGCGGGCGCGATGGGGCTGGACACGTCCGGTTACGCTCTGAGCGCCGCCGCGCCGTGGCGCCTTGGCAGCGAGCTGACCGTGACGGCGAACGCGCTGCCAGCCGCAGAGGAAGGTATCGCCGCGCTGCGGATAGAGGGGACGTTCACGCCGAGCAGCGGCGCGACGCGTCCCATCGAGGTGGCGCTGCCGGTCGAGGTCTCGACCATCGATCGCACGATGGGCGCCGTGCCCCTCGACGCGCGTTGGATTGGCCCTGAACCGGGGCTCTTCACGGGCAGCGCGCGCCTCGTCGTCCACACGACGACGATGCAGGATCCTGCGATCTCGCCGCCGCAGCCGCTCAGCGGCACGCTCCTCGCCGCGTCGCTCGCTCCCCACGGCCCCTTGCCCCCTCCCGGGCAGATCGCGGGGCCGCGAGTGCGCCGAGGTGGCGCCCTACGGGTCATCGCTTCCGGCGTGCCAAGGCCGGCGCCGGGTACCGCGACCTTGCTGCGCCTCGCCGGAGCCTGGGCTCCTTCGAGCGGGCAGGGGCAGGTCTGGACGGCCGAGACGGGGCCGCTGCTCGCGGTCGAACCGGTCCCCGGCGACACCTTCGCGCAGGCGCACATCGAGGGGTTGTGGAAGATGGTCGGTGGCCCCATTCCGGTCGAGCCTGGCCTGTTCATCGGCGCGTTTCGTCTGGTGCTCATCGGACCGGGGGGCGTGTGGCAGAGCGACCCCGTGGACGCGGGCTACACCATGCGGCGCGACGTGCAACGCGTCGTCGTGCGCTTCCTCCCCTCGTTCGGCGACGCGGTTCACCGGCTGGGATTGCGACACGCGTGGGTCGCTCAGGCGGCGATCGTGGCGCGCGTTCAGGCCCTCTACGCCGGTCACGGCGCCGTCGTCGAGGATGCCGACCAGCCCTCGCCACAGGTCGACGTGCTGCATCCCCCTCTGCTCGAACACATCACCGTGGACGTCGGCGACCGTGATCCGAATGGCGCTGCGCTCCTCGGCAACGAGCCTACAGCGGGCAAGGACACGGGTAACCTGATCCTCGACGAGCACCTTGGCGGCTATGACGGCGCGGGCGCGGCGCAGAGCAGCTACGGCTTTGGCGGCGTCTTCGCGGGCGAGATCCTGCGCTTTTCGCCTAGTCTTCCGGAGCCTTCGGTGCTGGCCGATCCGGCCTTCGACGTGATCTTCGGCCCGTTCTGTCCCTCGCTCGGCGGCACGCCCTATGCCGGGAGCACACAGGAGTCCGGGGACCGAACGATCGCCTGGAACAAGGCGATCGACGCGTTCGCCCACGTCATCGGCGGCACCATCGCGCACGAAGTCGGCCACGCGCTTGGTCTCAGCGCGTCGCCCGATCTCTTTCACGATCCCGGCGACACGCCGGGTCACATCATGGATGCTGGCATCTACCGCCCCTTCGCGGAGCGCGCGGGCCTGCCGGGTGCACCGCAGGAGACGTGGGGACCCGTGAACGAGGCCTATCTGGAGAGCATCCTTGCAAAGCCGAACGAATGACGCTTTGCTTCGCGACGCACGCAAGGGACGCTCATCGAGCATGCCGCATCGCCGCACCGGAAGCCATCTCGCCACCCTCGGACTGCTCGCTTCGGTCGTCGCGACGGGCTGCGCAGCGTGCGACAAGCGCGACAGCACACCCGCCGTGAGCGCACCCGCGACGCCGCCCGTCGAAGCACCGGATAAGATGGTCGAGCTGCCACGCGGCCGCGTCACGCTGCATGGCGAGA
>Ga0172370_10005732_pt1 | contig 15920 bp, 15 predicted proteins | sample LakKiv5m_FD_114538 | JGI IMG/M metagenome (GOLD analysis project Ga0172370, IMG submission 114538) | Freshwater microbial communities from Kabuno Bay, South-Kivu, Congo - kab_022012_11.5m | ecosystem: Environmental > Aquatic > Freshwater > Lake | place: Democratic Republic of the Congo...
GTGGACCACGACACCCTCAAGCTCTGGATTGCGCAGAACCTGCCATCCGCGTGCGAAAAGCCGTTTGACCTTGCCGAAGGCTATGAAAAGCTCTCCCGTGCGGACGTTTTCGACGGAAGGATAAGGCGCGCACAGTACTGGGGCTACCTGCGCTACTCCTCGGACCTGATGACTGCCGGCGTGGCCCTTTCAAAATCCGCTCTCTCAGGGCAGCATGGCTACGTGCCATTCGCATACCCCGACTACATCCGCGCCATGGGCTCCTCAAAATCCTCGCGCACACTGCGCAAGGCAGTGCTTTCCAAAATCGCGCGCCTCTGCCACTGCTCCATTGCCCAAGCTGGCGGCTACCTGCCGCTTTTCGAGCAGGCGGCCAAGGATGAGGAAGGCGCATTCGGCGAGATGTTTGACGAGGACGAGATTGCCTTTATAATGAAGAAGCCTGCGAAGAAAGCAGCCGCAAGGAAAAAGGCGGATAAATAGGTGCCAACATGCTCGAACAAACATCAAAAGAAGCCTCACTATTCACGGAAACCGACGTTGCGCTCGCGCAGAAGTTCCGCGAGGCTGGCTTTGGCCTTTGCAAGGAAGGCGAGCTTCTCCTCTCGCCCCTTGAAGCCGGCTACCTAGTGAAAATCAACAAGGCAAAATTCGCAACAGGCACGCTCGCCTCGTTCATCACCGCGCAGAAGAAGCGCGACAAAACGTTCCCGTTCGCGATTGCAGTCTACTTCATGGTGCGCCAAACAGGCAGGATGGTCGCGCCATTTGAAAAGACAACGCAGTATTTCCGCGCCTACGCGCCGGGCGTGGGGCGCACCGAGAACCGCCCCTCGCAGCTCATCTACTTGCTGCCAGGAAAAGCCCCATCGGCAAAGCAGCTTGTGGAGCAGGTGAAAATCGCGCACCTAGCGCGGCTTGAGCTCATAATCGCGTGCGGGGACGAAAAGGAGCCGCATTTCTACAAGCTGTCGGCGTTCAACTTCTGACATTAGAGCGTTCCCTGGCATTTGAGGATGAACGGCTTTTGCCCGACTTCCCTCTTTGTTATTTGCTGCCCATCAATGTACTCGATATACTCAAAGCCGAACCTGTTTATCAGAAGCGTGCCCTTTCCATCCGAGCCGCACACCGAACTTGCCGCTGAAAGCGTGTGGCTCCACCCTGACGTGCCGACCGGCAGGAACGAGATCCAATGCGTCCCGCAATAATTGGCCGCATAAACGCTGCCAAAGCACGCCTCCTCTCCGGGCGAAAGGTATATCTCCGTCATATTATGGTAAACGCTGCCGTCATGGTATTGCGGGAGCGCCACACCGTCAGCGCCAAGCAGCTTTGACAGCCCCACTGGATACGCGCCCACATTCCGTATCCTGAAATATCCGGCATTCACCGGAATGCCATTATAGTAGTAATAGGCGCCTGCCGTTTCCACAATGGCAATCGGCTGTGCCGACTGCCAGTACGCCTTGCTCTGCGTCTCCTGCGCATCCGATGCCATGCCCGGGAAGAAGCCAAGCAGGGCAACCGAAACAAGCGCCACGATTAGAACAACAGCAAGAAGAACCAAATACTCGGTAGCGCCCTGTGCTTTCAAAGCATCACTTTTTTGCCGTGCCCGGATAAAGATACTCCTTATTCTCCTCGAATTTCTTCCTCCCATACCACATTATCTCCAGCTTCTCGCGCGAAATCCTCAGGTAGTCCCTGTCAGCCGAGTGCACTTCCAGCGTGATGGTGCCATCGTAAAAAGCCTTTATCTCCTTCACCGCGCGCGCAACATCCACCTTTCCTGCGCCAAGCGGCAGGTGCTGGTCAGCGCGCCTGTCATTGTCGTGCAGATGCACATGCTTCACTCTCTTCCTGAACTGCGCGAGGTAATTCTCCATCCCCTCTCCGTCAGCGGTGAACGCATGCCCCACGTCAAATGTCATCCCCATGTCAATCTCAGAAAAAAGCTGCTTGAAATCCTTTATTGAAAACGAGCTCGCATTGAAATTCTCCACCAGAAGCTCCAGCCCGCGGTTCTCCGCCTCCTTGTGCAGCCTCCTCACGCTCTCAATGGTCTTTGCAGTGTGCACCTGCCTTTCCTGTATGCCTGACGGCAGGAATTCGGAATGCAGCGTGGCTTTTTTCGCGCCAAACTCCGTTGCAGTGTCAAACGCAACGCAAAACTCGCGCAGGATTGCTTCCTGTATGGAGGAATACGGGTGCGCCACGGAAAAATACCAGGGCATGTGCGCCAGCACGCCGAAATTGTAGGAGGAAAGCGCGTCCAGCACAGCTTTCTTCTCCTTTGCCAGCTTGTCAGGATAGGCGCCTGGCGCCTCCACGGTAAGCTCGAAATAATCAAAACCCATCTCGCCGAACAGCGCTATCTCCTCCGCCACGTTTTTCTTAGGGTCGTTCATCGCGCCGATTATCATGCAAACCACCATCAAGCATCAAAACGCGGCTTCGGCAATCTCCAGCCTCTTCCGCCTCTCCTGCTCCAGTTCTTTCTTCCTCTCTTTATAGATTTTATGCAGCATCCCCACTGTCTTTGCGTTTATCTTCACTTTCCCGCCATGCGGGCGAAGCGCGCCCGAAAACGTTTTCGGGATGTGCAGCAGCTCATGTATGATTACCTTTTCCTTCCCCTCCTCGGAGAGCGGGTCATAGTGCTGCGTGAGCACCTCGATTATGTAAAACGTGCCCACAGAGAGTGCCTTTTGCCAAATATCAGGCAGGTTCCAGATCCTTGCGTACGCGCGCGCAGTGGCATTCCTCGACCTCATGCAGATTATCCGAAATTCGTTGACATGCCCGTAGGACAGCACATCCACTATCTCGGAAACCTTCCTCTCCACGTCTGGCGCCATCTCCACGTCCATAGGCAAAATTTTCGCGCTTCCATTTTATATCTGTGCTGCCATATTCCCGCGTATGGGAAACGAGCAGGGCTTTTTGGCGCGCTGCGCGGAAGCAAGGGAAGCGGTCGCGCGCATGCATTCGCCGCTTGTGGTGCACCATTATGACTGCGACGGCATCACCTCTGGCGCCATAGTTTGCGGCGCGCTTGAGAAGATGGGCAAGCCCTATCATGCGCAGTCGGTGCGCAAGCTGGACGCCGCGTTCCTTGCCACAATCGTGCACGAGCCCGAAGTCATTTTCGCCGACCTTGGCAGCGGCACGGCGGAAATAGACTCACTGCAAGGCAATGTCGTGGTGACAGACCACCACCAGCAAAAAACAACATCTCATCTTCAGGCAAACCCGCACGAGTTTGGCTTTGACGGAGGCACGGACATCTCCGCGGCAGGCTGCGCCTACTTTGTCTTCAGGGAATTCGTCGAGCTTGGCATCGTGGGCGCAATAGGCGACGTGCAGGCGCCGCTTCGCAGCCTGAACGCAATCATGCTTTCCGATGCGGTTGCCCAAGGCGCAATATCTGTGGAAAAAGACATGCTTCTGTTTGGCAGGAACAGCAGACCATTGAAGCAGTTCCTCCTTTACGCCGACGAGCCTTACCTGCCTGGAATAACGGGCCAGGACGACGCGTGCGATGCGCTTTTGCAGGAGCTTAATATCCCGCAAAAAGATGGCGAGCGCTGGCGCACCTACTCGAATCTCTCATTTGACGAGCGCCGCGCGCTTGTTTCCTCTCTTGCAAAGCTGGTTGCCATGCGCTCTTCGCCCGAAGCCGCCAGCCGGCTTGTGGGCGACACGTACAACTTGCTTTGCATGCCGCAAGGCACGCTGCTTCGCGACGCATCGGAATTTTCCACGCTCCTCAACGCCTGCGGCAGGAACAGCCGGCCTGAGCTCGGCGTGTCAGTCTGCCTTCAGCGCGCAGGCGCGTACGACGAGGCGCAGGCGCTCCTTGCCGAGCACCGCAGGAACCTGCGCGCAGGCATAGAATTCGCCTCGAAAAACACTGCCGACCTGGGCAAGTTCCTGTTCCTGGATGCGCGCGGCATCATATCCGACTCCATAATCGGGGTGGTGGCGGGCATGCTTTATGCAGGCTCGCGCAAAAAGCCCATACTCGCCCTCTCGCTCGAAGAAAAGGGGAAAATAAAGCTATCCGCCCGGGGCACGCGCAAGCTGGTGGAAGCAGGGCTGAACCTGGGAAAAATCCTCTCGGAATGCTGCGCGCAGGTCGGCGGGGTGGGCGGCGGGCACAACATCGCCGCAGGCGCAACCATCCCCGAAGAAAAGCTGGACGACTTCTTACAGGAGTTTGCCGCGTGGCTTTGAGGCATTGCTTGGCAGCCTGCTTGCGGCATACCAGCACGCAAGCGCCACCAGCGCGCCTGCCAAAACAAGGGGATAAAGCCAGGGCGCCGCCTGGGGCTCAAGCGCAATGCCGAACTTCCCGCGCGGAATGCCGGAAACATAAACGGCGTTGTCCGCCCCATTTGACGCAACGCAGCCTTCAGCCCCGCTGCACGCAAGCGCGCCTGGAAGGTAATCCCTCCTTATCCTGATGGCGCAGCCCCCTGCCAGGCACTCCCCCTGCACGCTTCCCCTGTCATAATCAAAAAAGTAGCCATCAACGCGCGCATCAGTGCTCTCCACCTTTGCCGCCCCCTCCACGCCTTTGAGGGCAAAAAGCCGGTCGCTGCCCCCGTAGGCAATTTCCTCCAGCCTCGATTCGTTCCTAAAGCCCAAGTATTCCTGCCACCTCGTGCCATCCAACGGGCTTGCGACCATCTTGGAGTTGCCCAAAAGCAGGTATCTGCAGTGCGCGTTTTCCATCTCCCCAACGATTCCGCCGGGCGAATCCGCCCTAGCCACAACGCTCCTCTCAAAGCCCTGCTCGTAAATGGGGTATTGCGAAACATCCGTCCTGCCCTGCACAAGCACGCAGTTATCCCCGATTATCCCGTACACAGCCTGGGTCTCGGAGTATTCGGCGGCAACAGACAGCGACGTTGCCTCGCCGCGGTACTGGTCCATTGTGGACAATGCCACGGATGCGAAAAGCACGGCAAGCGGGGCAAGGATGGCAAGGCAAAAGGACACGGCGGCATCCAGCCTGTCAAGCTTCAGATGCTTTCCTGCCTTTTCCACCCAAACGAGCGCAAGCTCAAAAACAAGCAGCGCCCCGACGCCGGAAATGAAAAACACTGGCAGGAAAAACGAAGGCATGAAGCGCAGGCCGTCCAGGAAAGGCGCGAGCCTGTTCATCTCCGGGCTCGTGGCAAGCGCGAAGACGAGCGCGCACGCGGCAAAAAGGAAGAGGAGGAACATCTCGCGCTTTGCAATTGCCGCGGCCACCCCTGCGATGAAAAGCAGCGGCAGGGCGAGATAGCCCAGCTGGAAAAATCCCACAAGCGACCCTGCCAGGCTTTCAGTGTTCGCCCCCCCGAGCACGGAATAGCTTGCAATGGGGGACATGTCAAGGGCAAACGGCGCAAGCAAAAACGCCACTGACGCTGCGCATGCAATTCCCAGCAGGATTGCCCGCCTGGCGCCGCCAACAACAAGCGAAAAGGCGAAAAGGGCGCCCATGCCAATTGCAAGGGCAATGAAAATCCTCTGGTTTGACGCGACCGCAAGCACAAAAAACAAAAGGCAGGGCCAAAAGCTCCTGTTTTTCCCCTCCACCGCAAACTCATACGCGAACAGGAGCGACAGCAGCGAAAGCGACGTGGCAAGCGTATGCGCCGTCATGCCGTACATGAACAGGTCAGCCCCCCCGCCCACCACCATTCCCTGGCTCGGGAGGAAAAGGTAAATGAGGGAAGCAAACAGGAAAACAGCATTCTTGCCTTGCGGCAGCTTCCGCGAAAACAGGTAGAACACCAGGACTGGCAGGAAAAACAGGAGGATTTCCCAGAGCTTGTAGGCATACTGGTGGCTCACGCCAAGCGCCATGTAGATGAGTGATGCGGGCATGGCTGAAAGATAGGTGTACTCCGCCCAGGGCCACTGCAGGCGCAGCAGGTGGCTTGCCCCTATTGGCACGCGGTGGATGTGGAACGGCGCGTCCACCCCGTAAAACGAGGAAGGCACCGCAGAGTTCGGACTGGATTGCCACCCTCCTGCAAGCTTTACCGTGACCAGGGCGTCAATGCCTGTCCTTGATGCTTTCTCGAAAAATGCGCGCTTCACAGGCCCGGTGCCCGACTGCGCCACAAGTGCGGCTTCCCTGGCATAAACTTCGACTGCAACATCGTTGCCTGCCTGCACAGGGTATTCCTTCCCTGGCGCGCAAGGCGAGCAGGCAACCTGCCCCCCCACGGCTATTTTCGTGACATTTATTGACTGGTCCAGGCTGGCGTAGGAAACGGATGAAACGCTCCCCCTTCCCAAAAACAGGGCGCGCGCACCCATATCCTGCCCATGCGGCAGCTTGAAAAGGAGGGAATCGCCAGCAGCATATGCATAGCCGCTTCCCCCTGCGCCGCCATTGCCCGCGCCTGCTTTCTGGAAATAAAGCTCAGGCTGCAGCGCCCCCAGGTGCAATGCAAAAACAAGGCAGAACGCGACCACGAGCAGGGCAGGCGTGGAAACTCGAAATGGCTTGCCGGCAGGCCCTGCAGCTCCGGGCACAGCCGCCTTCCTGTTGCCGCCCGCCGATGCAGGCTTCCCAGGCGCCTTGCCTTTCCTGCCTGCCGCCAGTTTCCCTTTCACTATTCCCCCCTCTTGTCCAGCATCTTCTTCAGCGTGTAAAGGTTAATGCCAATCAGCACCATTATCATGCCCGCAATCCCGAAAAACACCGTAAGGAACGCAGAGCCGGTCGCAAGCTCGTGCCTTGCGTAGAAAGTGTCCACCACGAACATGCCAAGCAGCGCCGAAACCGCAAGCATCACTGCGCCCATGCCTGCAAAAAGCGCAAGCGGGTTTTTCCTTATCACCTGGCCCGCGACATAGTCCACGAGCCCGGCGCCCTGCTGGAACGGGTTGTTCCTTTCCGAGAAATACCTCACGTGCACAGGCACTTCTGCCACGCGAAGCCCCGCATGCTGCGCGGATGACACCAGCTCCGCGCACCCAGCGTAACCGTCGGCGCCAACCGAGAGCTTCCCGGCCGCTTTTTTTGAAACCGCGCGGAAGCCGCATTGAGCATCCACTTCCTTCTTCCCGTTGTGCGCGGATGTCAGCTTGTTGATGAACGCCACGCCCTCGCGCCTCCCGACGGGCGCGGACACGAATTTCCCCAGGAAGCGCGAGCCCTGGCACACTTCTGCCTTGCCCTCCAGGACGGGCGCGGCCACCACGGGTATCTCATCGGCGTCATGCTGCCCGTCAGCATCCATGAAAACAAAGGCGGAAGCGTCCATTTTCCGCGCAGCAGCAAGCGCGCTTTTCAGGGCGGCGCCATAACCCATGTTTTTCCCGTGGGAAATGACGCGCGCGCCGGCCTCGCGCGCCACCTGCACGGTCCTGTCCGAAGAGCCGTCGTCAATGACCGAAACATCGCCGTATTTTTTGGCCAGGAGCACGACCGAGCCTATTGTCCTCTCTTCATTGTATGCAGGGATGAGAACCGCAATCTTCCCGCGTGTCATTTTTTCTCACCGGTTTTTTTCTTTTTCGCAGGCGCTTTCTTCTTTGCTGCCTCTTTTTTTGGAGGGGCTGCAGCGGCCGGCGCTGCCGCTGGCGCCAAAGGAGCCTCTACTGGCTTCGCTGCAGCTGTGGGTGCTGCGGCGGCAGGCGCCGCGCTTGCTGCAGATGGCACGGCTTTCGCAGTTGACGAAGGAGCCGCGCTCCTTTGGTAATTCGGCCTCCCCCAGCCCTTCTTTGTCTCGCACAGGGGGTCGATGCACATCTCAAACGGCTTTTTCCCCTTCCTTATCACGCGTATCATGGGCGTGCCGCATTTTTCGCACGCCTTGCCAAGCGGCATTATCTTCGCTTCCTGCGGCAATGGGTAGGTTGCCTTGCAGTCAGGGTAGCCCGAGCAGCCCACGAACTGCTTGCCTGCGCGCGAGCGTATTGCTCTCAGGTCGCCGCCGCATTTCACGCACTTGCCAAGCAGGCTGTCCGAAAAATCCTTCTGCCTCAGGCCAGAGAGCAGCGAAAAGCCAATGTCCTTCTCGTTCCCCTCGAACTTCTTGAGTATGGAGCCAAGCACAATCTTCCCATCCTCAATCGCCTTCTTCTCGTTCTCGCCGTCGGCAATCTTTTCCATCTCCTCCTCAATCGACTTGGTGAGCTCCTCATCCATGATTTCAGGCGCCACCTTCGCCAGGAGGTCGTAGACCGCCAGGCCGAACGAGGTCGCCCTTATGCTCTCCCCCTCAAGGTAGCCCCGCTTGAAAAGCGTCTCGATGACCGCCGCCCTCGTTGCCTTTGTGCCAAGATTCATCTTTTCGAGCTCGGATATTATCGAAGCCGCGGTATAGCGCCTGGGCGGCTGCGTCTTCTTCTCGTCCACCCGAAAGCCGGACACCGCGGCTTTCTCGCCTTCAAAAAACGCAGGGAGCGTGATTTCATCCATCTTAACATAGGGGGCATAGGCGTCAAACCATCCAGGCTCCACCGTCCTGCTGCCGGACGCGGCATAGCGCTCTGTGCCTGACAGCAGCGACACCTTGAGCGTCTCGCGCTTTGCAGGCTTGCCAAAGCAGGCAAGGAACCTCTTCGCAATCAGGTCATAGAGGCGCATTTCCCTTTCGCCCACCTGCCCACCCTGCCCTGTCGGGTGTATCGCAGGGTGCGCAGGGTCCTCCTTCTTCCCCTCTGCAGGGACGAACCTCCCCTCCGCAATCTGCGCCTTTGCGATTTTCTCATAAGCCGGATTTTTGGAAAGAGACTCCACGATTTTTTTCAGGTTCAGCTTTGCCGGGAGCTTCTGCGAAGAGGTCCTTGGGTATGAAATCATGGATGCCTCGTAAAGCGCCTGCGCAAGCTCGAGTGTCCTTGCTGGCGCGATGCCAAGCGCCCGGTGCGCCTCCACCTGCAGGCTGGTAAGGTCGAAAGGCGGGGGCGGCGCCTGGAGCCAATCCTTCCTCTCCACCTTTTCCACAGTGCCGCCCGCAGATGACGCCTTCATGGCGGCGTCGGCTTCTTCGCGCTTCTCGAACCTCCCCTTCACATTGTCAAACCTGACATCCTTTGCCTTGCACCAAAGCTCGAAATACGGCTTCGAGACAAAGGCGGAAATTTCCTTCTCCTTCTTGGCAAGTATCGCAAGCGCAGGCCCCTGCACCCTGCCTATGCTCATGGTCTGCTTGTAGCTTGCGCCCGCGCTCCGAATCGATGCCATGAGCGCGCGGCTCAGGTTGATTCCATAGTACCAGTCCAGGATATGGCGCGCCTCGCCTGCAAGCGCGTTTTCCACATCAAGCTTTCCCCTTTCCAGGTAAGCAGCCTCCAAATCCTCCGGCGTAAGCGCCGAGAACTTCATGCGGCTTCCCACCTCGGTTCCACAGGCAAAGCGCAATGCATTGTAGCCAATAAGGCTCCCCTCAACATCATAGTCGCACGCGCAGATGTACTCGTCCGCGCCGGGCGCGAGCTTCTTTATGGCATCCACGTACTTCTTGGTGTAATCCGAGTCCTTCTCCACTTCCGAGCTTGGCGCCCACTCGACATTGTAGACCGGGTAGCCCGCCGTCCCTTCGGCCTGCCGCAATGTGTACAGGTGGCCCACCGCGGAAACGACCACGATATGCGCCCCGTCCCTTTCCACCTCGTAATAGGGCACGCCATTGGCAGACTTCCGGGCCGCCTTGCCCCTGCCTATGGCATATGCTATCTTCTCTGCAACTTTGGGCTTTTCGCAAATGACAAGCTTCATCTTCCCGCACCTTTTCCAATCCTCATTTTTTTGGAAAACCTTTTAACCTGCGCCTGCGATATCCTGCCCGGGGTGGGGCAATGGGGGCAAAGGGGCAGCTTTCCGCGGAAATGCTCGTTGTTTTGGTGGTCATACTGGGCCTGGCCGTGATACTGGCAAGCACCATGATGAAAAGCGCGAACAAGGCCGCGGCAAGCGCCGACGCCAAGACCAACGCGGTGCTCGAGGCGTCCGACTCGGGCGTGACCAAGGGCGTGAGCGGCGACTACTGCGCGTCGAATGCCGACTGTGCATCAGGAAGCTGCGACACCTACACGAAAAAATGCGTTTAGCCAGCGCGCGCCGCGCAAGCGAAAAAAGTGCGTCTGAACTGCAAGGGGCGTGTTTATGGCAAGCCCGTCTCATTCCCGTGCGCAAGCCTCAATCGAGGCCCTGCTTGTTTTCCTGATTTTCCTCTCGGCATTCGGCATAGTCTACGCAGCCTCCTCGCGCCTCGCATCTGCCGCGCAGTCGCGCCTTGACACGTCGCTCTCACAGTCCTCCTTTTCAGACTTTTCCGCAAAGCTGCAGTCCGCCTGCGCGCTCGGCAACGGCAATGTGCGCGAGGTGGAAGTGAAAGGGAACGCAGCATTCCTATCATCGCCAACCGGCAATTCCATAGTCTTTGCGGCAGGCGGCTTTTCCGCGCGCGCAAACTCGTCCTGCGGAATAGCCCTTGCCGCCAGCGCGCCCTCGCGCTTTTTCAGGATAGAGAACAAGGAAGGCACGCTGGAAATAAGCCAGCCGCCTGCCTAAAGCCCACGTTATTTAAACATTGGGCGGGCATTAGAGCATCATGAAAAAACCAGCCAAATTCCGCGCATCGCAGGGCGCAGGCAAGGGCAACGCAGCCATCACGGGCAAGGCGGCCGGTTATCAAAGCCAGGGCGGCGGGATGCACCAGGCAACCCACGAGGCAGTGGGCGACATCATGGAGCAGGCCAAGCAGGTCCAGCGCGTGGCCGAGAAAATATACTTCCTCTCCATCCTCAAGCGCTTCGGGCTGGCGTTCGGCGGCATCCTCCTGTTGCTTGGGACGCTTAGCGCCACCGCGTTTTTCCTGCTCTTTTTTGGGGTGTTTTCCACAGGGTTGCCGAAAAACATCGAGCTTTTGGTGGAAATAGGGCTTGCGCTCCTGGCAACCATCCACATACTTGCCGGTTTAGCGCTCCTCGCCGGCTAGCACTGCCTTCTTGCCAGTGCGCAGTATGAAATGCAGCGAAGACACCAAAAGCGCAATGGATGCCAAAAGGACAATTCCGTTCGAATTGAACGACTCGATTTTCGGCAGGTAGAACTGCCCGGCATCCACCATGAAATAGAGCACAAAGCCCGCCGCGGACAGGAAAAGCAGCACGCCCCCAAACGCTATTTTCACCCTGTCCAGCCCTATCACGTACAGGTAGTAGGCAAGCACGCCCGCAAGCAGCCAAAGCGTGCCAATGAAGAGCGACTGCGGTTTCATGAAGAGGATGGCAACAAGGCTTAGCGCGATTGCCGCGTAAGGGACGTATGGGTAGAATGGGACCTTGAACGGCCGGTCAAGCGAAGGCTGGTTCTTTCTCAGCGCCATGAGTGCATATACTGAGATGGCAATTGCCACAAAATATGCAAAGTCCGTCAGGTACGCCACAAATGCAACTGCTTCTGTCGCAGCGAAGACGATTATGATGGCTGCGCTTGCCAGTATTGCATTGGTCGCCGTGCCATGCGGGCCTATTGCCGCAAGCCTGCGCGGCAGGTAGCCGTCGCGCCCCAAGGCAAACGCATTCATGGTCGCTGCGGTCATCGCGGCATTTAGCGAGGTTGCAATTGCCAGCAGGCCTGCAATGGTGAAAAGCAGCCTGCCATTCTCGCCCATTGCAACATACGCCGCATCCAGCACCGCATTTTCCGAGCCTGCAACAACGGGAAGGGGAAGGATTGCAAAGACAGCAAGCGAAACCGAGACGTAAATCGCCAGCAGCACCAAAAGGGTGAGCACGATTGCCCACGGTATTGTCTTTCCCGGCTCCTTGATTTCAGACGAGACGGAAATTATGTCCTCAAAGCCGATGAACGCGATGAAAAGCAGGGCGGCCGTGGAAAAAGTCGCGCCCCAGTCCCCGCCAAACATGCCGGCCAGGTACGCCCAGTCCCCTGCGCCGAACGAGAAGAAGACAAAGACCGCAAGCAGGAATATCAGGCCTGCCACCATCACATTCTGCACGCGCTTGAGCGTGCTCATGCCAAGGTAGATGAGGAGCCCCGAAATCGCCACGAACGTGATTGCAGTAAGGCCGATCGGCAGCGACACGATTATCTTCAGGAAGTACGCGACCGCAATGGCATTGAAAGCAGCATAGACAATGTTCCCGAACCAGACCACCCAGCCTATGATGAAGGGCAGCATGCCCCGAAACGCGCGCCTGGCGAAGACATAGTCCGCGCCCGAGGCCGGGATTGCGGTCGCAAGCTCGGAATAGCAAAGCCCCACTAGAAGGGCAAGCACGAACGCGATGCATATTGATATAACGGCGTGCACGCCTGCCAGCGAGCCTGCAAGCCCCAGGAGGAGAAATATCTCAGGCCCAAGAGCGCTGCCCACCCCAAGCATCACGCAGTCAAAAAGGGAAAGTTCGCGCCTGTCCATGCGCAACATTTGGCACGCACCAATTTAATTCGTTATGCCGCGCGGGAAGGGCAGTAATAAAAAATCTCGGTGCGAATGCCTGTCCATGAAAGCCCAGGGCGCCATTGAGTCGTCTTCGCTTGACGACTGCTGGCACCTTGGCCGGCCAAGGTGCCACGGAATATCTTGTGCTTCTTGCTGTTGTGCTAATTGTGGCGCTTGTGTCGGTCGCGCTGCTCGGCTTCTTCCCAGGCATGGCGTCGGATGCGCAGATAACGCAGAGCAGGGCTTACTGGCAGAGTGCATCCCCCATTTCCATAGTTGAAATCGGGGCTGGCCTGGAACGCGCCAGCGGCGTCACATATCCCTACCTTAGAATAAAGAACGCAGGAGCATACCCTGTGCGCGTGACCGGATTGATTGGGGCGGATGGAGGCAAAGTCACGATGTTCACTTCATGGGGCGGCGCTGGCTGCAACCCTGCCTCTTCCGGTGCGACGTTCAACATAAGCGATTACTTCTACCTTGCGCCAGGGGAAGAAAATTACCTGGCATGGTCAGGCATTGCCGTCGGCGTCCAGTGCGACCGCTACTACAATTACAGGACCGCCGCAACGACCATCTACGCAGTGGGCGGCGCAACCTCACTTTGCCAGAACTCATCTTCCAGCCCTGGCACGCTTGTGGTGCCAAGCTTCGGCTTTGAGTACGTCGAATACCTTGACAACAACCAGCAGATAACGAAAAGAGAAATCGGCAAGCCTCTCATCGTGAAGTGTGTACCGCCAGCCTAGCCCAAAAACTCCTTCACAAAAGCAGCAACTTTCTTCGCATCCGTCCCATCCATCATTATTGAGTGCACTCCCGCACCTTCCCCCGCCTGCTTGTCCTCGATATTGTCGCCCACAAAAACAGCCTCGCCGGCAGCCACGCCCAATTTTCCAAGCGCGAGCTTTATCATTGTCGGGTCAGGCTTCACAGGCGCGTCGTCGCTTGTCATCACCACCTCAAAATATTTGTCAATGCCAAGCTGGCGCAGCACCAGTTGCGCGGATGACCTTCGGTTGCTTGCCGCAGATAGCCTGTAGCGCGCGGCAAAGGCAGGCACGTGCGCGGAAAGGAGCGAAGGCTTCACAAGCGCCATGTTCTCCACTGTAAGCTCGCGCAGCCTTGCCAGCATCTTCTTTCTCAGCGCCGCATCCTTTTCCAAAGGCGGCGCAAGCGCAATGAGCACCGACTCTGCAGAATGCGCGCTTGACATGCCCTCCACGCGCGCAGGCGGCACATCAAATCCAAACTCGCGCATGAGCTGCTTGGTGTTGTGCGCAACCGCCTTGCGCGAGTCGGCAAGCACGCCGTCAATGTCGAAAATGATTGCCGTTATTGCCATGCTATCTTCCTGTTTTTCTCAGTTTCCGCATCCCTGCACAGCAGCGCCACGCGCGAGGGCGCGTGCGTGTCGGTGAAACGGTAGCCAGCCGCGCGCGCAAGTTCTATTGCAATTCCCTCAATTTCCCCCATGCCCAGCATGCTCTCAAGCGCAAGCCCGCGCGAAGGCTCGCGCGCCCCGCCCACAAACACCATGCTTTTCACTTCAACATAGTGTGGCTGTGCAATTTTTATCTGCTTTGCATAGCCTTCCAAATCCGAGTCGTTCACGCCGCGCGCAATCGTCATCCTCAGCACCGTCCTCGTCCTTTTCCCAATTTCCGGCATCATGCCAAGCGTGCGCAAATATTTTTTCCAAAGTCCTATCGTGGATGGGCGTATGTACTTGCGATAAACCTCCTCATTTGGTGCAACCATGGAAACATAGAACTGCGTGGGCAGCGTTTTCCACTTTGCAACCGCCTCGGGAAGCGTGCCGTTCGTCACCACAAAGGTGGTCATGCCGCGCGAGTGGAATTCAGAAAGCAGCTTCTCAAGCTTGGGGTACATCGTAGGCTCGCCGGTGAGCGACAAAGCCACATGCTTGGGTGAAAGCGCCTCAATGTAGAGGGGGCGCGCCACCTCAGGATTCCCGCCAAAGCCGGACACCAGCGTTTTCTGCCCTGCCACCAGCCCATCAGCAATTTCCTTAGGCTCGCCCCAAGCAAAACCCTTCACATCTCCGTACCTATCTCTCTCAGGCATCATCCTCCAGCAGAAAACGCATGCATGGTTGCAGAATTGGAGAACTGGCGTGCACTGCAGGCAACGGTGCGATGAAATCCCGTAGAACTTCGACTTGTAGCATTCGCCGCGCCCTTTCAGCGACTCGCCCGCCCAATGGCAAAGTTTTGCCGCAGAATGCTCGCCAACAACTGCATACTTCTGCTTCACAAGCCTTGCAAGCATGCCATCCGGCAGGCTGGCATTCTCACTCCTAAGCGCATCATAATGCCTTCCCTCGCCAAGCTTCCTCCTCACTCTCGCCATGTTCCCATTCCACCTCGCTCACGTTTTAAACCTTGTGGGGCAATACAGGCGCAGCAGTCTTCCGAGGGCATTTTTTTCCAAGCCTTCCAAGAGCGTGGTAAAAATGGCAATCAAAATCGATTTCTCGCCCAAGAAAAAATCCGCAGCAGTCTCCGAGCCGGAGTCAGTCTCATCGCTTGTGAACGGGCACTATGGCTACATGAAAAAAGGGCACATACACCTGTTCCCGGAGGAAGCGCTTTACCTCATGGACATACGGAACGCGCGCGCATTCGACTCCTCACTGAACGAATACCGCTTCAACCACGTTGCCGCGGCATTTGAGCGGAAAAAGCAGATGGCGCGCTATTTCACCTACAAGGACTGGCGCGACCGCGGCCTGATTGCGCGCCAGGTGGCTGAGATTTGCGAGCGCTATGGCAGGAACAACGCGAAAAAATACCCTGGCGGCGCACTTTCCCTTGACAAGTTCGCGCTAACAGGCAGGTTTTACTCAGACGACCTCTGGACGATAATAGACGACGAGGAAGTGGGCAGGCGCCTCTATGAGCAGCACTGGTTCGGCCAGTTCGGCTCCTACAAGGCCGAGCAGCGCGGCAAGCTCTCCAAGCTCGACATATACGAAACGCTTTTCCTCATGCGCCACGCGGGGCTCCACCTCCAGAACGCGGAGGAAGCCGCGGTGGTGAAGGCTGCAAGGCGCCAGCACAAGGACTTCCTGCAGCTTTACGAGGTTTACGAGGACTGGCGCCTGCGGGGATTCGTGCTCAAGACAGGCTTCAAGTTCGGCACGCACTTCAGGCTTTATTTCCCAGGCGCCTCGCCTTCGCGCGAGGGCAAGGAGTGGATTCACAGCAAGCACGTGGTGCACTGCTTCCCGCGCGCAAGCAAGCTCCTCATTTCCGAATGGGCGCGCGCCATCCGCGTTGCGCATTCAGTGAAAAAGACTTTCGTGCTTGCAATACCTGGCGAAGCGAAGAAAAAGAAGGCGAAAAAAACGGCAGACCTGCACACCACGCTGGACTTCCTTCTCTACCACCGCCAGCACGGCGGCATAGAGAACCCCAAAACAGGGAAGCCGAAATACCTGATGTTCTCATTGTCGGAGGAGGAGTA
>Ga0172370_10005734_pt1 | contig 15911 bp, 19 predicted proteins | sample LakKiv5m_FD_114538 | JGI IMG/M metagenome (GOLD analysis project Ga0172370, IMG submission 114538) | Freshwater microbial communities from Kabuno Bay, South-Kivu, Congo - kab_022012_11.5m | ecosystem: Environmental > Aquatic > Freshwater > Lake | place: Democratic Republic of the Congo...
CTAATGTACCGATATTCATAATTTAGAAGTAAATGGTGTATATCAGTCATTATCAATGGAATCAAATATAAAAGTCAAGGGAAGTTACGTAGCCGAAGATATTGGAATGCCCGGAAATAAGTAACAGGCGGTCGCTTATAAGCGACCGCCTGTTACAGTCTTCAGATAGCCCCGATTATATCTATCGTCTATTTCCCGGAAGTCATGCCCACCGGTGTTGACACAGGGGCGGGAGTCTCGGCGATCTCCGGAATCAGAATGGCCAGATCTTTGTCCGTCGGATTAATATGCGGCGGTTTTAAATGCGCAAGATCGGCCCCCAGTGATCTGCGCAGATTTAAGTAGCGCTCAAAGGCGCCCTTGGGCAATAGTGTGACCTTAATCGGTTCGGAGCCGAGGACATGCTGGACATTTCCGTAAGGAAGGCCATCGTCCATTTTCTGCAGTTCCCGATAGATATTTTGCGCGATGTCCTCTTCAGGAATTCTCGAATCCCCTTTTAACTCTATGAGGACATGCAGTATGGCATCCTTGCCCCGGTATTCTTTTCGCGCAACCCAATCTACGTATGGAACTTCAGATCTGCTTACAGCCTGCCAGATTACTTTTTCTGTAAGCCTGATGAAACCGCCGATGTCGATCGTGTGATCTACCCTACCTTCAAACACCATCTGGGGTAACTGGATGTTAAGGTTTTCATTACTTAAAGAGGTGATTTTGATTACATCACCTGTTCTGTATCTCACCAGCGGGGACCCGTGGAAATTTGTGACGACCAGCTCGTATTTCTCGCCCGGCTGAACTTCGTCCAGGAGTAGAACGCGGGGCACATAGGAGCTGTCCGCCTTGTTCCTGATATAATCAGCCTCGGGGATGAATTCGAGGAAATTGAGACTGGGTGTAAAGGTCATACCGCCGAAATCCCAGGCCTGCATGGCTACCAATCCAGACTCGGTGCTCGCATATACGTCCAGGGTATCTCTGCCCCAGGTTTTCTTAATCGTGTCCCGGAAAATCTCGACATCGCTGCCGCTGCCCATAATGCCTTTGATATTCCATAAATCCTTGGGCAGGAGTTTGCGACCGGCCAGCTTGCTTTTCAGTAGAGCGCCGGCAACACGGAAAAGCGCCTTCGGGTGAGAGACCAGTGAAGCGATATTCACTTTTCCCATCTGCTGGTTCAGCCTCTCTCCGATGGCAACAAGCGCCAGGGTTAGCCCGAAATAAAAATCGAAGCCTTCCGACAGTGCCAGCTTAAAGCTCGTTGCCAATCTTTCTTCAAACTCCATTTGCTGTGCTGCCTCAAGAGAAGGAAGGCTGATGCCTCCAATCTCACTTGAGGCTACATAGGCATATGTGCCGGATACATATGGCCTGGGGGCGACAGCATAAATGAATTTTAACCCTTCCTTCATTGCCGATACGTCGCCTTTTTTCTTGCAGCTTGCCAGTATGGCAATTGCTGCCCCTATCTTGCCTGATTCGTGGACGAACTCCTGCGTCAGCGGCACCCACTTGGTGCTCTCCCATTTAAAAGGATATTCGCTGGACCGGCCCGATGAATGCTGCCAGTACAGCGGTTTGCCCGGAAGCTGGTCTTCCTGCTTTTCAGACAGCTCGGGGCAGTAATCTTTATAGGTTGTGAGCGGCACCCTCTTTCTGAATGCATCCACGTCCTGCGGGACAAGTCCGCCCATTATTTTCTTGCCGAGGTTGGACTGGTTGAGAAGCTCGATCTGCTCAAGCAGCAGCCTCCTCTGGATTGACATAAATTGCTCGATATTGAGGTCGAGAAAACCGCAGCACATCTGCCACAGCTCCTCTCTGCGACCCGTGCGCAATAACTCTTTAATCGTGGGCATAGTTCACCTCCGTCATGTATAAACAGATACACTATGGCACGATTAAAGTGAATTTGGAAGTGATTATGTTCTAGAAGAGAGTTCTATCTGGTACGAAGTTTGATGAATAAATGGGGGGTTAAATGACTGGCTTGCTTGCGCGCGTCAGGTATTACAGTTTTTTGGTCTTGCTGGATTTGGTCAACCCCTGGAGTTTGAAGCTCAGCTTATCCAATTCCCCGTCGGTAGGCTGCTTGCCCAGTTCGAGGCCGTAGCTAAGGAAGAACTCGAGGAAACTGCGCAGGAGGTCCCTGATCCCTTCCTCGAAATGGTGAAACTCCTCTTTGGTGACCAGTTCGCTTTGCTGGCTGGCAGCAGGCTCGTCCAGGTGGCTGTCGATAAGAATATTGATGAACTCGGAGACGCTCATGTCACCGCGGTTCTCATCGATTTTCCTGACCGTAGCCGCATCCAGTATCAACATCCTTTTTTCCGTCATACGCATCTCCTCCGATCTTATTTCTCTTCCGTTATGTTGAATTTCAGGACCTCTAACACTGTCTCAATACTGCGCCTCAAACCGTGGCCTTTTTCGGTAACTATGAAGGTAATCGAGGGGTTACCGACCTCGATCTGATCAATCAGACCCTGCGCCATCATGAATTTAAGATATTTCTGCAGTTGCCTGTAACTCATATTGGCGCTGTACATGATCTCGGTTTTGCCGGCCCCCTCAGCGCCAATCCTCAGCATTTCGCTGATTATTTCAATGTTAGACCGCCGTTGATTCATTTGCCGGCCTGGCTGTGTTCTTATTCATATTTTATGTAAGCTCGAGTAATATATAACGCTTTTTAAATATTGTCAACAGGAACTATGTTACCCGCCCGGGGCTAAGTAGGTTCTCAGGATCTCTTGAAGAGATTGAGAAAGCGGTCCTGGTATGCGCTCCACAGGTTCCAGCGATGAAGCTCGCTGACCAGCTCAGGCGCGTAGGAGGGATCTTTAGCGGCCATCTCGAAAAGCTCTTCGATGTTCTCGCGCGCATCCCGAGGAACCCCCTGGTTATCTGCCGCCAGTCTGCCCCGGCCGTAGAACTCGGATAAATTGCGGTAGGCCGAGGTCCGAGTGAGCTCAAATGTAAATTTCATGAGTGAAACATCCCACAACTCCTCCACCCCTTTGATGATCGCGCTGAGCGGATCGTTGCTGTTGTCGATACGCCTGTTGATATTATCAAGGATGTTACCCAGCGGCTCTGAGACAATATTCATCTCCCCTGTTTCATTTTTGTATGAATACAGAATGCCCGGTTCATGCGGATTCTGCTCTGCAGCCATCTGTATGAAACGCCTGGCAGGTCCGCTGAAGCCCTCGACATTGATGAGGTAAGTGGGTGTAACTATTTTGGGCCTTGCTGCTATCACTCTTCCTTCCCTGACTACGTTGACCTCATGCATGAGTTCGGTGATCATATAATAATAGACGTTGGTGATCCCGAAAGTGGCCAACTGCTGTCTGGGCGGACGCAGGACCAGGGTGTTCTCAATAGCCGATCTTATTTTCTCGTCAGCTTCCATGGTTATCCAAGCTATTCGAAGTACATTTTAACCGCCTGGAAATTACGCTTTATCATATCCCTGCCCCGCATGACCCCGTTCGGCTCAGTATTGTGCCCCGGAACCAGGAATTCCACATCAAGTTTTGATAGCCGTTCTATGCTCTTTTGCAGCAATCTGGTGCTCCCACCGGGGAAGTCGGTCCTGCCTACACTCATGTAGAAAACGACGTCGCCGGTGATGAGTACTTTACTATCAGGCAGATAGAGGCAGACCGACCCGGGCGAATGGCCCGGGCATAGAAGTACCTGCATATTGAAATCGTCTTTACCCAGCTTGACCTCTCCCTCCTTCAGGAAAAAGGCCGGGTCGAACCTGGGTGCTCTCATTCCAAACATGGTGTACATGCGGTCCCCCGCGGTTGTTCTGAAGGCATTTTCCTCTTCCGACATGGTCACCCCTGCACCGCTGATCTTTATTATCTCCTCGTTGGATTGACAGTGGTCGGGGTGGCTGTGAGTGTTGATGATCAGACCTATATCCTTCATTTGAATATGGTCTGCCTTCAAGGATTGGTTCAGGCTGCCCAGGCAGTCCTCGTCGGCCTCGTTGCTTATGTGCCCGGGATCGATGATCACGTGCGGTTTTTCCCCGTTGAGAACGCCGGTCAAAACGCATGTGTTACAGTTATTGCCCATACCGGACCATACATAACAATATAAATTGTCCAGAAGTCTGACTGATTTGTGATACTGCATAACCACCTGCTTATAAAGAAGATATATGCTTTTAGATTAAGCCCATAAGTTGATGAAAAGCTGCATCAATATTATTGTGCGTATCCTCGCTCAACGTTTCAATAATCGAGCCGGCCACTTTTAGCACCTTGTTTTCCTCGGCTTCACCCAGCAGGGCGATCATCTGCTCCATCCTCACGCTAAGCTGTAATTGCATTTCTGCCGGCACTCTCTTTGTTTTCGGCAGTGAAAGGAGTGGGTTCGTAAAAAGTATCGGCCTCATCAATGCGCTCTCATAGACGAACTTTGTTTGCCTGTTAGTCCGCGAGATGGTCCAAGCTGTTTTGTCGTCCTCAGCGGGTTTTATCCACTCCATGGCGTAGTGGAACTGGCAATGGATATAGTCATGTTGGATCAGGAACCTGGTAGCCTCGAAGTCTTTGATACCCAGCGATAATTGAAAAAAAACCTCTTCAAGTTTCTCGTTTTCGATACCTTTAACTGTAGCCGTATGGCGGCAATCCTCAGGTATCTGGAAAATACTGTACTCCAGCGCACCGTGCAGTATTGTATGTGCCGCCTCGTGTCTCATCGCCCCTGCCCTGGCCTGCTTGCTGTATTTCAGCAGCCGTTCTTGGCAGAGCAGTAATCGCGGATAACCTCGCAGCACTTCATGAGTACAGGCGGAAGCGTCATCCACAGTATTGAAAGATAGGCCTAACTTGAATTTTTCTTCGCGCAGGAAGCTGGATAGGTTGTCCTCCTTGTCAAATGCGTATATCTCGATCTTGTAAGGGACTTTTTCAGCAAAGCGTCCGTAGCAGTCGTTGAGAACTTCGGAGACTTCTTTCTTGAAACTGCTTGAGACGTCTCCCCGCGAAAAATAGCTAAGGTCGATCGATGCCATAGCCGAATAAAACAAAGATATCAATCTTGCGCAGTAAAGTCAATAATCGTGCTACAATGTTGAAACTAACTTTTGAGGTATATACCTAATGAAACGAATATGGGCGCCGTGGCGTATGCAGTACATACTGGGAGGACACAAAAGCGGCGGATGCATATTGTGCGATAAGCCGGCTGAGAAAACTGATAAGAGAAATTACATACTTCACCGAGGGAAATATGGTTTTGTTATTCTAAACGCCTATCCCTACACCCCCGGACATTTGATGGTGGCCCCTTACCGGCATATTGCGAATATTACCGAGGCGAACGCCAGGGAGGCAAAAGAGCTCTTTGAGCTGATTCAACTCTGCGTGAAACTGCTGACACATACCATCAAACCCGATGGTTTCAATATCGGGATGAACATCGGTAGAGTAGCGGGCGCCGGGTTGGAAGGGCATATTCACATGCATATTGTGCCCAGGTGGAACGGAGACAACAATTATATGAGCGTGGTTGCAGATACTAGAGTCCTTTCCGAGGGTCTGGCGGCAACATATATGAAGCTAAAGAAAGACCTGTCCCACATATGCCACTGAGCCGGCCTTAACTGAGCAGGACTTTTTCCAGGATCTTCTCGCTATCCAGAGTAGTCAACGCGATGATACGGTCGTTCTCTTTAAAAACAGCGTCGGGAGAGGGGATCTTAGGACGTTCTCCTTCACGCATAATGAGCGCGATGGTGGTATCCTGGGGCAGCTTCAACTGACCGATGGATTTACCCACGGCCGGCGATTCTTTAGTGATCAGCAACTCGACGACCTCTTCCATATGTCCGCTCATTGTAAGAAGGTGTATCAGTGGATGCGCCGGTATCTCCTGTTCCACGTGCTCGAGGATCGTGTTGGTCACAGAGATGGTCGCATCTATGCCGAGTTTTCTAAAAATAGCATCGTTATTGGGATTGTTGACCAGTGCAATGGTGCGGGGTACTTTAAAACGGTGTTTTGCCACCTGGCAAGAAACGAGGTTATCTTCGTCCTGGCTGGTGGTGGCTATAAGCGCATCGGCCCGGCTGAGGCCGGCCTCATTAAGCACCACGGTTTCGCAGCCGTCGCCGCGCATACAGCAGCTGCCCAGTTCATCCTCCAGCTTCTCGCATTTCCTCACGTCGCGTTCAATGATCAGTACCTCGTGTCCCTGATTCAGCAACGCTTTGCTGAGGTAATAACCTATATTGCCTCCGCCGACGATCACGATATAAAGCGATTTCATAACGTTCAGATCTTCTCCAGCCTGTTGAACAGGAGGTCTGCAAATACCTCTGTCGGGCTGATGGATTCCAGGCCAAGCTGCTCATAGATGTCTTTGCGCAGGGGGTCATAAATGCGGCAGATAACACGCGGCACCTTAAAGATGTGTTTGGCTATTTGAGCCGCCATAACGTTGCGGTTATCGCCCTGTGTGAGGGCGATGAAGGCGCTGGCGTCCTCGATACCTGCCTTGCGCAGCATCTCTTCATCGGTGCCGTTGCCGATGAGGGCAGTGCCGCTGAATGTAGGAGGAAGCCGCCTGAAACTGTATGCGTCCAGGTCGAGCACTGTGACTTTATGGCCGGCTGCGTCAAACATAGCCGCAAGTTTGCCGCCCACACGGCCGCATCCCATTATGACAATCGTCTTTCTATTCTGTTTTATGACTTCCGTTCCCGGCATATAAGTACTCTACAGGGCGCCTCTTCCAGGACGTGCGGTACGGCGTTCCCCATTGTAAAGGAGCCAAACCTTTTTTTGTAGGTCAAACCCATTACTATCAGATCAATGTTATTCTGCCGGGCCACCTCAATGATCGCCGGCCCGACATCCCGCGCCTGTATGATCTCCGTCTCGACATCGAAATCGTTGCCCTGCGCGTATTCCTCGGCCTCGAGAAGCACCTTCTCGGCCGCCTCAACGTCGGGCTTAATTATAGCATCGATCGGCAAGCTCCGGTTAACCTCAAGTACGTAGACAATGAATATCTTGGCCTTGGATTTCTTGCCTATTTTACAAGCCAACTCCACCGCCACCTGGTCCACGCCGTTGCCCCTCGCGGCTACTAAAATCCTGCCGAATTCCATGGCATTACCTTCAGTTCCTGATAATTCAATTAATTATTTGGACAGCTATCATTATAATGTTGATGTTTCCCTTAATCCAATCAGCATCAGTTTGCCACCGCCGTGATCTTTCCACCGTTGCCGTTGGCATCTGGCTTACTGCGCTTAACGGTATACCAGTATATCACGAGCCCTATAGCAATCCAGGAAAAGCCCACCCAGCGGCTGTACGGCTGCATTACAACTACTATGACCCAGATAGTCAAGGTTCCGATAAGGCCGAGTATTGCCGTCAGCGGTAGATCGCGTCTCATAATCGGTATATTCAGTCCCAGGCGGAAAGGCCGCTCCTTGAAGGGCTCCCTGATGCGCAAAGCCAGTATGGAAGCGTGGGCAATAGCAAAGGACATCATCGAGCCGAAGGCGTAAAGCCCACCCAGGTTGGAATACATGTCGGGGACAAAAAAGCCCGGCGCTTGTAAAAGAATTGCCAGTCCCGAGAAAAGTATGATAGATAAATAGGGGGTCTTGAACTTGGGGTGCACTTTGCCCAGTATGGCCGGCACGAGTTTAAAGCGGCTGAGCGAGAACGCCAGCCTGGATATACCCAGCAATCCCGCATTGGTAGCTATGAGCAGGATGGTTGCCGCCAGCACCGCCACCAGCACCGGAAGTATAGCCTGAAGGCTGCTCAGTGCCCAGATGAATACTATTTGGTAAGCCTCCACCGTGAAAAACCGGGCAGCAAGTTCAGCAGGATTCATGCCCGCGGACAGCTTACTGGCTATCCCGGCGATGGGGTCCGTGGCCCAGTTGGTTGCCAGCTCGGTCGGGGTCATAGTGCTGAAGGCTGATACCGAGATGCCGGCGTAAACCACCAGTACCACGATGGTTGTAACCGCGAGTGCCCTCGGACCGCGTACCTCGGGACGTTTTGTTTCCTCCGACATCTGAGATATCGTTTCTATGCCGGTGAAGGCGATGGCGGCAATGGCTATGCCGAATAGAAAATCCTGGGGCGAAGGCCAGTAGTTCACAATCCTCTCAAAAATAAGCTGGGGATTGAAGAAAAATAACAGGGCCAGGGTAATTAAAACCGCCTGCACGGCCAGATCCATAATGGCAAGCGCAATATTCAGAATGGATGATTCCTTTACCCCGATTACGTTGATCGTCATAAGAAATACTACGATCATCATAGCGAACCCGGTCATCACTGCCGGCGATGTTTTAAGCGGAGCCCAGAAAAAACCCAGGTATGATGGTATAGCGATCGCGGAGATGGATATTGTGACGATATATCCGAACATCAGCCCCCAGCCGGCCAGAAATCCCATAAAATCGTTGAATCCATGCCGCGCGAAGCTGGCGGATCCGCCCGATTCGGGGTACATAGCTATTCCCTCGGCATAGGACAGGGCGGTGAAGACAAAAATTATGCCGGCCAGGCCCAGTGCAAGCGGCGTGGCGCCGGCGGCTGCCAGGACGACTATACCGAGAGCGTAATAGATGGAGGAGCCAACGTTGCCATAAGCGATGCTGAAGAGATGTGTAGTGCGTAGGACCCGCCGTAGCGGTCTGATTTTCAGTCGTTGAGGGCGGCCGAATTTGTCGCCCGGTTTTACCTGCCAGTTATTTTTCACTTTATAGTCATGTTAAGGGACAACTGCTGGCAAATTGTATGCTTGACATATCTCGTTGTCAAGATACTATGCAACAGATACCATGCAAACGTATCTTGCTTGAAATCGATTTGACTTCGGTCTACAATGATTTACCAGAGGCAAGTTATATTTGAGGAGGATAGCAACCATGAATAAATGCCGGATAACCATATTAATAGTCATTTCTGTTCTGATTATCTCGTTTCTCGCCTGTGCCCCGGCTGCTACGACGCCTGTCCCGCCGCCGGTTCCCGAGCCAGTCAGTGTAACCGTAACCTGCGACCAGTTCTCACAGAATGCTCATATCGTGCAGGATGTGACGGTCGCCCCCGGCGCTCTCATCACAATCACCCTCTGCTCAAATCCTTCCACCGGATTTTCCTGGGGCGAACAGGCCCAGATCAGCAATAAAGAGGTTTTAAAGCAGACTTCTCATAAAACAGTGGCTGCCGGTACGAATATGCCAGGTGCACCGGGCAACCAGGTGTGGACGTTCGAGGCGTTAGCGGCGGGCGCCAGCACGGCCTCGTTCTCTTACAGCAGGCCCTGGGAGGGTGGCGAGAAAAACGTGCAGACCTTCAAGCTGAATGTGAGCGTGAAGTAGCACACTCACTTCTTAATATTGAAAGTATAAGAACAGGCCGCAATCATCGCCGCTGCGAATCCCAGCAGCAGAATAATTTCTATAATGACAGGCAGAGCTGTTGCCGTGCCGGGTGACGTTGCCCAGCGCAGCAGGTCTACTCCATATGTCAGCGGATTAAAGTAGCTGAATATCTGCAGCCAGCCGGGTGCTGAGGAAATGGGGAAAAGCGCGCCGCTGGTGAAGAACATCGGCATGATAACCAGGCTCATTATGAAGTTGAAGCCCTCCATGCTGTTCATGAGCGATGCAAGCAACAGCCCGACGCAGACCAGCCCGATCGCCAGCAGTATCATGATGGGGATCAACAGAAATATCGATTCAGGAGTCAACCTGATCCCTATCAGAAACGAGAGTGGCAGCAGAATGAACCCCTGTATCAACGCGCTGGTGCCGCTTCCCAGGGCTTTGCCTATGACGATGGAGGTGCGGGAAACAGGCGCTACCATGATCTCCTTGAGGAAGCCGAATTCCCTGTCCCAGATAATCGAGACACCCGACCATACAGAGGTGAAGAGCAGCGTCATGCCCAGTATGCCGGGAAAGATGAACACCTGGTAGTTGTCCACACCCGGCAGCTCCACATTCCGCATGCCGCTGCCGAAGACCAGCAGCCACAGCACCGGCAGGATCAGCGAAGACACGATGCGCGACTTCTCTCTCCAGTATCGCAGCACTTCACGGTACCACAGGGCGCCTATTTTTCGTAGTTCGCTCATCTTCGCCTGCTGATGACTCGCATTGCTTTTCTCAACTCATTTTCCGCCTCTTCGGAGCGTATGTCCTTGCCGGTGTAATATAGAAAAACGTCATTCAACGTCGGTTTATGTATAGAGACTGATTTAAGTTCGATGCCGGCGGCCGATGCCAGTTCTACGATTACCGGCACTTTTTTCTCGGCGTCGGACAGGTGGAGGCGCACGGTGCTGTCGATCACCTCGGCATTATGGGTGAAACTGAGTTCTTTAACGCGCTCCAGGAAATCCGCCGGTCTGCTGGTTATGATTGTCACGACATCGCCTTCAAGCGCACCGATCAGGTTAGCGGGGGTATCCACTACCTTGATCCTGCCGGAATCGATTATACCCACCCTGCTGCAGAGGCGTTCCGCTTCCTCCATATAATGTGTGGTCAGTATCACCGTTATGTTTGATTGTCTGGCAAGCTCCTCGATGTGTGACCAGAGATGCTGACGTGTCTGTGGATCCAGTCCAAGCGTTGGCTCATCGAGAAAAAGTACTCTGGGACTGTGCAGCAGTCCCCGTGCCAGCTCAAGCCTGCGCCGCATGCCTCCCGAATATGTCTTCATGGGCGAATCGGCGCGGTCTTGAAGCCCCACCAGGCCCAGTAGCTCAATTATCTTTTTCCTGGCAAGCACCGTGCCGATGTCATAAAGCGTGGCATGCAGCATCATATTCTCACGGCCTGTCAGGCGGTCGTCGATGCTGGGATCCTGAAAAACGATGCCTATGCTGCGGCGCACCTTTCCCGCCTGTCTGCGGATATCAAAACCGTTGACCAGCGCTGTTCCCGAAGTGGGAGAGTTAACGGTGCACAGCATGGATATGGTTGTAGTTTTGCCCGCGCCGTTTGGGCCCAGCAGGCCGAACACCTCCCCCGGTTCGATTTTCAAATCGAGGCTGTCCAGCGCCAGGATTTTACCGTACCTCTTGGTCAGCGCGAAGGTCTCAATGGCATAAAGCTGTTTCATCGTGATAGCCGCATACAATTATAAACCTGAGCACAGCAAGGATGAAATCAGATTAGCTGGCGACAAAGTCGGACTTCAATAAAGGATTAAAATAATTGTTGAATTCAGGTTAATGATTTCAAGTTGTCGGCGAACTTATTCAAGTACCCATCGGCAGGCAGTATGGAGGAAAGCACTCTGGCCGCCAGAGAGAGCGACTGTGCCTCAGGCAGGCAATAGTGCATTGTCAGAAAACGCTGGCGGAGCTTCTTGACTTTATCCCTCACCGGCGTATTCAATTGAACACATTCGCTCAGGTACTCAGCGAGCTGCTCAAAGTCCGCTTCCTTCATGCCGAAGCGCGTCATCTCCTGCACGCCCATTCTTATGCCGCTTGACTCTATAAAACTGTCGTCGTCCGGCAGGGCCTGGTAATTGGTAATAATATTATTGTCCTCGAGTCTGCGGGCGATGTCCTCTCCCACACCGTATTTCCTGACACGTATCAGCACCTGGTGTGTCTCCGTGAATCCCTCTTTCGCATCGCCTTCAACTGATATTCCGCGTGAATTCAGTGCTTTGGCGAAAGCACGGGCGTTCTTGATCACCTGTGTCTGATATTCCTGTTTGAACTGGTTCATTTCGTAGGTTGCCATCAGCAGGCTGAGCAGTGTGCCGAGGTGGTGGTTGCTGGTCGAGCCGGGGAAGGCCCTGCTCTTGATCTCAATCCAGAGCTTCTCCAGGCCGGTCCCGGCGGCCATGTTACCGGCGACCACGCCGCGCTGCGGGCCGAAAAAGGTTTTATGCGTGCTTCCCGTAACAACGTCCGCACCTTCGCTGAAGGGAGCCTGGAATGCGCCGTAAAGGCCCAGCACATGGGCCATATCGAACATCAGGATGGGGCGCGGATTCATGCGGCTGACGATTTCTGATACAAATTTAACCGGCTCCCTGTATATAAACATACTCTTCCCGAAGATGATCAGCTCCGGTTTGATCGAATCAATCAGGTCGGCCAGTTTAGCGGTGTCAGCTTTATAGGGATTATCTTTGAGAACCGGAAAATGGTATACGTTCTCCTTGCCCGTCTCAGGGTTGTCAGCTACGAAATTAAACAGAGCGCCCATCGGCTGGGCACTGAGGTGTCCACCCTTGTTCAGATCGTTGTTGATGACGGCGCGCATTTTTCTCAGCGGCTGGCTGGCCGCCTTATCCCGGTTGAGAAATTTAACGACTCCTTTAAAAACCACCTCGTTGGCCATGTTACCGCTGACAGGTCGCAGCTCGATGTTAGTGCAGCCGAAATACTGCTGCAGCTCACTCCTCAGTTCCTCTTCAACATCCCTGATAAAGTCCGTGGCCTGGTAAAAATATATCTCCCTGCCTTTCATAGTCCGGTGCTCGGCGTACCGCCCGACAGGATCGGATATCTCGCAGAGCTTTACCAGCAGGCTGGGTGAAGATTCGGAGGGAATAAGGTTAATACATTCCCGCTGTCGCCACAGGTTGTTGTCGACGGTTCTTTTTATAAGCTTCTCTATCTTGCTTTGAAAATCAGACATGTTATACCTCGGTGGATATTTGTATAAAGCATACATGAAGCGATCAGGATTTAACAAACTCAATTTGCGAAAACAGGCTATCGTATTTATCATATATACGTTTGCATCATCTGTATGGCCGGAGAAGAAGAATTGAAGACACACAAGGCTATTGTTTATTTTGCACTATTCCCTTTGCTTGCATTTTTGATTACAGGCGGAGCATGTGCTGCAGCAGAAGCTGCAAATCCCAATGCGCCGCTGATTTCATCGCTGATAGCTGAACATACCAGTCTCTATCCGCTGGGTAATACTAAGATCACCTGTTCGGCCGCCAGCCCGCTTGGTTTACCGTTGAACTACAATTGGGTTTGCACTGACGGCACCATCATTGGCAGCGGGCCTTCTATCACTTACGAAGCGCCCAGGACCTATGGTGATTTTCATATATTGGTTACCGTGGATGACGGACAGGGCAACAAGGCCAGCCAGACGGTGCAGGTGACCGTAATTGTGCGCGATCCTACCAAGTGCTGCAGGTGAGGGACAATATGCGCTTAAGCAATCAGCTGTTACTTGTATTATTGATCCTGTTTATCTGCTTGACGGCCTGTAGCCATGTTACTGCCGTAAAAATAATAAAGCATGAAATAGTCGTCACCGAATTTACGGCAGATGTATCGCAAAGCACAGCCACCGTCGGAGGCCAGGCACAGAATACGTTTGTGTGGCCGCTGGACAACTGCAAAATTTGCGTGACCTTTTACGATTACGCAGGCAACAGCCTGGGGATATTCTCGGATAACATAGAGCGATTGGAGCCGGGGCAGGTTTGGAATTTCAGTGCGGTCCTCACAGGCGGCGACGCCTGGAAGGTGGCACGATATGATATATCGGTGTGTAACTGAAGAAAAAACGAGCCGTTGTGTAATGAGAATGGAAATATTGACCGGGAATTTTGGCCGGCTCATCTGGATGGTTATCTTGCTGGCCGTCATATCCGGCGGCTGTTCCGGGAGCAGCGGGCTGCAGATCATCAGTCACGATCTCACAGTCAGACAATTTACGGGCGATCTTAATACGATTAAAAGCATGGCGGTTGTCACCGGCTCTGTAAAAAATATTAGCAGTGCCCCACTATCGGACTGCAATATTAACGTCCGCTACTTCGATTCCGACAAGAATTTAATCGGCGTTTCTTCAGCCTACAGGCAGTTCCTGGAGCCCGGGGAAGTGTGGAGTTTCACTGTTCAGTTGACTGCGCCGGACGCATGGAAGGCGCGCAGCTACGATATCAGCGGCACTAACCGCTGACGGTACTTTGCTTTAGACATAGCGGTTGCTATAATTCTGGTACTATTTAGAGCGGAGGTTTGAGCGCGATATGAAGAACTTGGTACATGTGTTTTTGCTATTATCCAGTATATTTCTGATCTCAACAGGTATGTTATCATGTTCTCAGGCTGCGTCCCCTGCTGCAGGGCAACAGCTGACCATACAGAGTCTGACTCCAGTGCAAAATCAGGTCCTTCCCGGCGGCACTGTAGTTATTGAGAGTTCGGTGATCAACCCCTCCAACAATACGCTCAGTTATAAATGGTCAGCCAGCGGAGGTGGATTTGGAGGATCGGGGCAGAACAACATCTGGCAGGCACCGTCTCAGGTCGGTGTGTATGATATAACACTGGTTGTCGAAGACGGAAAAGGAGGTTATGCTCAAGCTAAGACCTCGATTACAGTGTCGAGCAACAGGGCGCCGTCGATCATCAGCCTGTCCGCAAGTCCCGTCAATGTGACGCCGGGCGGAAGCACCGCTATTACATGCGTGGCCAATGATCCCGACGGGGACATCGTCCGGTACAGCTGGAGCGCCGGTGACGGCTCGATCTCCGGAACGGGCAATAGAATATCCTGGATCTCGCCCAACAAGAATGGCGATATCAGCATCACATGCACGGTAAGCGACGGTAACGGCGCTGAATCCAAGCAGACGATTTTAGTCAATGTCTCCCCGTCGACCAGCGATATCACGATCAAACAGGTCAGGCAGGAAAGCGGAACCGTGTCTTCCACCGGCGATAAGGATACCACCAGGTACAGGGCGGGCGATGATGCGGCGAATCTGACCTACAGGGCATTTTTCAGCTTCGATATCTTCGGCCTTAACAAAACCAATGTCAGGCAGGCCAAACTGAAATTCGGACCGGGAATAGTAGTAGGCGACCCCTTCAATGCATTAGGAGGCTTGCGCCTGTGGCAAGTCAACTATGGCCAAGGATTGCCAGGCTATAATATTACAGGGGAGAATTTCTATTCGGCCGGCGCCCTTTTGACATCAGCACCCAACGAGATAGACGTTACCAATGAAGTCAGAAGCCTGGTAGCCGCAGGAGCCGACAGGCTGCAGCTGGAAGCCCTTTTCTACAGGGCGAGTAACAGCAATAACGCAATAGACTATGTCGAATGGCCGGAGGTTAGCCTGCTTATCACATTTGCTCCCTAACAGAAATCAATTAATCAGGAGGTTATGTATGAGGAACGACAGGATTATTTATTCACTGGTGCTCATGGCGGTTATCATATTGACGTCGGTCGCGGCCTGCGCGCAGCCGGCTGCCACTCCCCCGCAGACGCCCGCAGGCAACATGCCCCCGGTCATAGCCAGCCTTACGGCCGCGCAAAACCAGACCTATCCTGGGGGCACGGTCAACGTACAAAGCGTGGTATCCGATCCCAATGGCGATATGATAAATTTCAATTGGACGGCCACCGGCGGTGAATTTGTTGAGAACGGCAGGGCCAACACCGCTTGGCGTGCTCCCAAGGGTTACGGAACTTACGAGATCAAATTGACGGTCGAAGACGGCAAAGGCGGATCGGCACAGGCAACGGTGCCTATTACTGTGAGCGCCAACCATGCCCCTTCTATCACGGGCCTTACAGCTGATCCCACCGCACTTCTGCCGGCAGCTACAACCACTCTCACCTGTATCTCCAGCGATCAGGACGGAGATGCGGTCCAGTACAAATGGGAGGCCAGAGATGGCGTCCTGAGCGGCATCGGCAATAAGGTATCCTGGACTGCGCCCGGTAAATCGGGCAATTACAGCGTTTTCGTGGTGGTTAGCGATGGAAAGGGCGCCGAGACCAGGCAGGAGATCGTGATACCGGTGGCGGCTCCCAGCAGCGCACAGACCTTCACCCTGATACCCAAGGAGAGCGGCACGGTCACATCCGAGGGCGACAGGGA
>Ga0172370_10005736_pt1 | contig 15904 bp, 18 predicted proteins | sample LakKiv5m_FD_114538 | JGI IMG/M metagenome (GOLD analysis project Ga0172370, IMG submission 114538) | Freshwater microbial communities from Kabuno Bay, South-Kivu, Congo - kab_022012_11.5m | ecosystem: Environmental > Aquatic > Freshwater > Lake | place: Democratic Republic of the Congo...
GGTGGCTTAGGTTGGCCGCACATGACTGGCTTAGGTTCGCCGACACTCAGTGGCTTAGGGCACCGGCTAAGGGTGGCTTAGATGGGGCGGCTATTGACAAATGCGCAGTTTCCCCACCATCCGGCCGGACAGCACGCCGCGCTCCTTGAGCACGCGGTATCCCAGGAACTCGAATCCGTCCTCTGGGTGCGTGATGAGGGTTTTCTCCTGCGACAGTTCCATCCGTAGATGCTCCCCCAGGAAAATTGCGAGTGCATCCTTCTCGGCTTTGGCGTCTTTCTCGGTGCCGGTGACGAGAATGACAAAGTCATCCGCGTATCGCACGAGGAAGAAGGTCGGTCGTCCCTTTTTCCGGTCTGCGTACCGACGCGCTTGCGCTTGGTCGCAGGTTTCTCCGGGTGCGGGTATCCATCGACGGTACCGGGCATCCAATGCGGTCAGGGCGATGTTCGCCAACAAGGGGGAGATAATGCCCCCCTGGGGCGTCCCTGCCACGGGATGCCGGATGGTCCCTTCCGCCATAATGCCAGCCTGCAGGAACGCGCGAAGCAAGCGCAGGACTTTGGTGTCCCGAATGCGTGTTCGGAGTCGTTCCATGAGCTGATGGTGGTCGATGTTGTCGAAGCAGCCTTTGATGTCCCCTTCGATGATATATGCAACGGCTGACGCCCCCGCACAGGTGGAGCGGAGTTGTTGCTGTATCATTGCCAGGGCATCCACAAATGGAAGTGTGGGGGCGATGGCGCTGGATTTTGAAAAAAGAAAAAGAGACCGCTCTCGACCCGAACCATATCTCGTATCAGCGCTCAGTGCTCCCCACAATGGTGAGGATATTGGTATTGTGCAAACTGTTTTGCCTTATCTCGCACCGGTTCATCCCCACAGTTGTGAGGAATATTCTAAGCTAGTGTTTATTTGCACATGTTAGAGTTAGTATTGCGAAGTTACGAGTCTTTCACTTCACGTTTGCGCCATACAAACGGTTTGGCCGTGGGGCCATCGGCGGCGATAAACGCCTCGATGGCGGTCCACAACTCGTCGGTCGTGCGACAACTCACCCCCGCACGGCTTTGCGGGTGAGCAAGCCAAATCAGACTTCGACCAAGTTGAGCCAACTGGCCGAAGCTGCATTCAGCAACCCTATCGAGGATGCTGATACTCTGGCAAATTCAATTTGACAGAGTACTAGTCATGCCGATCGTTTTTTCTCCCGCCGAGACAATCCGTTCCCCTTGTTGACACCGATATGCGTCGCGACAGCGGCTGTTGGTGGTCCTTGCTACACTAAGGAGCCCAAATCCCAGTCCTTTTGCTGGACCGACACCGCTGACGAGTGTTTGATGAAATCGTTCCCGATCGGTAACCTGAAGGATACCGTCACAGGTGATGCCAAAATGACATATACGTGCAACGCCCATTTTGCAGCTGATCTGTTCACCTTGATCGTACATATGATACGTAATGAGAGAAAATCCGCCAGGTGCCCCTTTGCCTGCCAGCCATTGGACCTGCTCGGTTTGTCGCACGAGAGGCACACGCTTTCCTGTCGAGCGTTTATCGTCGGGGCGTCCTCGCAGTCGGCGGATCGGATTCATCCGTATACGGAAATATAACAACTCGTCATCCCGGTAATCAGGCCGATATGCGCGCGTTTCCAGCGGGGAATGAAACAGGTCGCATTGCCAGTGTTCGGCGGCCGGCGGCATTTTCGACTGCAGTAACAGCTGGGTATCATCATCGGTTACCCGCTCGACGCGAAACAGCATCCTGACATCGGATTGCTGGGGACAGTTCGTAAATGCCAGCCACAGCCATTGGTGGAGAAGGTAATAGTTTGCCAGCATCGCCGAAACAGCAGGATGTGTTGTTTTCAATGTCAGTTTGGTAAGGAACATGGCCAGATCTCCCGTCCCGGTAGCGTCGTTGTGGCAACCCGTTCATATCGCACCGCGCGCATGGAATACCGGCGCTCTGCATAATCGAGCGGCATGTCCGCACGCAACTCCTGCATGAGTCCGTCTTCCTCTTCCAACAGCAGCGTCACGTATTCCGGCACAGCAGACTCCAGATCACTGTCCAGCCGTAGAAAGGGTATGGAGCGTAACGCCTTGTCTACACCTATGCCCGGTATGATGGAGCCGCCGGGAAAGACGATCGGTCCGGCGATGGGGTATGATCTGCGCCCGAGATATAGTGGCCAGCGTGGGTGTAGCAAGGCGGACTCCCACGCGCGCAACAGGACACTGTCCACATGCTCGATCCCGACCAGGAACCTGGCATCTGCCAGATAGGCTCGCTGGGACAGTACCGTCTGCTGCCGTTCACGCGAGGCTCGCATGACATTCTGCGCGGTGTGAAAATCGTCCATGATCCGGCCAGCAGCATCAATGCGGATGCCCAGAGATAATGCGGAAAACGGCAGAAGGTCGCCATCGCGACCGATGCCCAGCGCCGCGCACAGTAAACCTATAATGCCACTACGGGTCGGTTCGCTCGCTGTATCACGGTCACCAAAACGGCTTCGGTACCCCCAGGATTGCATCGGACCACTGATGTAGAGGAGTAAAGTCGCCATACGTGTGTTACTCCCAACAGGCGACAATACGCTGAATCGCCGTCTCGACACTGTCGCAGTGATACGGGCACCAGGTGTCTGCCGGTTCGTCCGCACTCACCTGAAAGGTGGCGGCATCGATGAGACCGAGCAGACCGTATATACGGTGAAGGGCGTCCCAGTACGATGCGAGCGCAATGGTTGAACCATCGATAATATCGGTGTTCGTCACCGCACGAGCGAAGGCATTGACCAGCGAGCAAGGCATGCCGTGCCGACGTGCCACCAGCAGACCGAACGACGGCAGGCTGTGTGCGGCCATGGAATGCTGCTGGCCGCTGGGAATAGCCAGAACCGCGGCGCGCAGGAAATCCTTGGCCACGTGCAGGCAGTCGGCATTTTCAGGCAAATTGTTGCGCAGTTGATCGACATCGAGCAATGCATAACGGTAGAAACAAGGTGACGAAAAATTGTGAAAGCCAATCATGGCCGAGCCACCCTTGTTGTCCACCTGCTGGTCATCAAGCGCGGTGAAAAAATCCAGTTCCTTGGTCGTGCGATGGGTTGATACCGCATGGGCTACCTGGCAGGCGCCGGTGACGTTGCGTTCCGGATGTTCGACCAGCAGGCGTCCAAACATGGCGATATCAATCGTTTTTTCGGCTCGCTGTAGCTCAGCGAGCACTTCGCTGTCGGTTGCATCAACGGAGTGATTCGGAGTAGATTTCCCTTCGGAAAGGTCTGGTACACCCTCTGCGCGGCCCATGCTCTCGCGGATGTGGCGTGCTGCCAGTGTCAATTCTGCGGTGCTGACAAATTGCAGCGCATCGAGTTTCCCATGACTCATCTTCCCGTAGTATTTTCGCAAGTAGGGCTCGATGTAGGCGGAGGCCTGCTCCTGCTCATCTATTGCGAACAGCTGTTTTTCTAAGTAATGTGCCAGCAGTTTCGTGCGTATACCCAACCCGTCATGCGTATGCCGGCGAAACCACTCGCGTATCGCGCGTTTCTGGCACTGGCTGGAAATCCTGGCGCGCCAGGCACCGCCGAACAGGCACTCCTTCTGGGCGCCGGTATCGTCCCTGTTGACACACGACGGTCCGAAATTATGGAGTAAATGTATCTCGAGGCAATTCATGACAGCGACTCCTGCAGGACTGGTCGCTCCTGCTCATCAGTTCTGGCGGTTTCTTGCGCCGCATTCAGGCTTCTATAGTAATCGCGCACCCAGGCGGATTGGATCCGGCGCTGAGGATCATCCCAGTCACATAACTCGATCATCAAGCGTGCCCAGTCGATGCCAACGTTGTGTTGGGCCATCAGTGTTACAATGGGGCTCAGATGGTATTCCAGACTGTCGGCACTGCACTCGAGTAAAGTAAAGAAACGCTGGCTGCTATCATGTCGATGCCTAAGCTGCAGCAGACTGTAACTATTGCCGAATGAGGTGTTCTCGGTGCGACGCATATTCAGACTGAATAGCCGGCAACCCAGAGAGAAGACCGTTTCAATGTGCGCAGCGAAATGAATATCCTCGTCAGACTGCCTCAGTGAAATATACTGCTGGAATAGCTGCTCGTTGCGCAATTGGGTGACGATCATCGGATTCTTTCGATATCCCAACGCATACAGGTAGTTTGCATATTTATAGATCTGCTGCCGGAGTTGTATGTCGATCATTCGGTAAATCCTCCATTATTTTGCATCTGGTGTGCATCGGCATATTGCCTGTTGCGCGGATAGCGCGTGCCGTTCGCCCCAATGTTTCGTATGCCTCGTCATATGCTCGATAAGCCTCTACAGTCACCGTTTCACTCCAGGGCTTCATGGGGTCGCTCGCTCCTTGCCGGCATCCGGCAAGGACTCGCGACACATGGGGCGCCAAGTTACGCCAGTACCGTTCCACGACGGCGGCATGCTGCACCACGGATTGCGCGCACGCTCGATCGGCCGGGGTTGAGGGAGCGTCTGTCGCATCGACCGAGTCACCGGACACACGCAGCGCGTCCCCGCACTGCCCTAAGTAACCTGTTGCCAGTTTATCTAGACGATAACGGAGGCGGGTGGCCATCCGTTCTGCGCAATCGAGCATGTCGGCAAACAGTGAGTCGCAGGCGTGATCGGTAAACAATAGCGGGGGAACCGGGAGCGTGTCGAGCCGCCACGCATGCACTTTCGCGTTTTCGCATGTCACCCCGCCCATATTAAGGTAATGGACCGCGGTGGCCGCAAGCCGACCATCGGCGATCAAGCGCGATACGTGGTCGAAGGACGCCGGACAATGATGACGCGAAGGATCTAGCGAGAGGACGCGCAGGTAGGTGTACCAGGCGTCCCGGTTGACCTGGTAGCGCAACGGTACATGGGTCTCCGCGTTCTGGTGAAGGCAACTCAACATCGGGTCCAGCGTAGCGGACTGCGGGTTGAAGGAGCGCCCTTGCGTATAAGAGCAGCCGGACACCGTGGGAACGTGTTCGTGGCTGTCCGGCCACAGTCGGATGAGTCGGCTCTGCCAGGTCAATGCCTCAATAGGGCTGCGAGCATGATTGCTCTGATAACGCTGCATTATCTCGTGTGCACTTCCCGCCGCCTCGAATTCCCACGGGGGGAGATCTTCGGGGCGAACGTCAACCGGCACCAGGTTTAACATCAGTGTGTGGAACAGGGTGGCTCCCTGCAGATACGAGACGACGCAATTCGTTAACGGGCCATGCGTGGAATACGGACGTCGAAAGATTGTCTCATACAGACGCGCGGCACCACTGACGCCGCCCCCAACGGCGAATGCCTGAGTAGCGAGCAGTTTTCGCGCCGTGAACGCGGATGAATATCGCGCCGGTCGATCATCGTAATGATGGTCGAAGAGCGTGGCGTTGTTGCCGGTGGCATGCTCAACCGCCAGGCGGGTGATGGGACTGATGGGATGACGCCCGGCAATAGTCAGGTCGGAAACCTGGTAAAACGGATACCGGTTGTCAAAAAGGTCGAAACGGTCTTCCCAACGTTGCCGATAGGCCTCAATGCGCTCGGTGGGAAAGCGTCCCTGACTCCACAGATCTTCCCATATCACTGCCCATTGTGCCGATGTCATGCCGGACCAGCACCGGTATATCACCGCCAGAAGCAGGCGATGCAACGAGATCGTTACCAGCGGTGAGTCATCGTGAATGCCACGATAAGTGTGCGCCTCCAGCAAAGCCTCCTGCAAGCTGATTTTGGTGATGTGATGCGATTGCATTGGGATGCACGGAATCCAGCGGTCTCGCCATAGGTTAAATGACGGCCGTTTATCGGTTGCAGTTTGTCCATGACTCATCATCCTGATTCTAATTTACTGACAATTGTGCGAGAAATCAAGGCATAACACTTTAATAAAATCGGTTCGCGCAGGTTTACAAGTAAACACGTACATCAACCAGCATTGAAACAGTGAACGCGGCTACAATACATCGCGCCGGGGAGCACAGATATACATTCGTGGTGGTCGTCGGAAGCCCTCCTACACACGCAAAGGCTACGCCTCTCGTGTAGATGTGTTTGCCTAAATACGTCTACGAAGGAGAGTGAATGTGTCCGAGTATCAGATTATCATTTTTCTGTTTTCTCACACATAACGAGAGTAGACCTTACCGGCAATAATTATTCTGTCTGAACAAGAGATTCCTGCCCCGACCAGCAAGTCTTTTCCTATGATGCAACGGCTCTTACATCGTGGGTCCGCAGCCTGCGCGAGCAACGTCGTCGGGCGCGGCTCGTGGAACAGCAGCGGCGTGCCGAGCAGGCGCGGCAACGAGCGATCTTTGGGGACGGGGGCGTGGATTATCTCCCATTCCGCTCCGTGCCCCTGGACTGACGCGAGGAGCAGCTGAACATGCCCCATGGCGACAAACCCCGGTACTTCCCGGCAACCACTAGCCGGATGATGATTGCATCCGCTTCATCACCATTTCTACAATGAAGGATGGGCTGATTTCGTTGCGACACATGAGTAATCAATCATGTCATTTGGTGTATAAGCCGCATTACCACATGAAGAATATAGCACGCTTAGCAGAGATAAATCACCAATCGTGTCGTTATTATGCTGGTTTACTTGTAAACCGGTAAACTTCAATGATTTTTACCTGATATTGGCTTGTTTTCGATGCCAATATCAGGTAGCATTTTCTTGCTCTTCATAGGCGTGTTGGACATCTCCGCGCATCGGGATGCTCCTGCTCTATGTGCCAAAATTACATATGAGAAGAGCTGGAGGTATTATGATGTATCACCACCCAGCCCGGAAGCGGGCGCGAACTCCGAGGGGGTTCACATTAATCGAGTTGCTTGTTGTGATAGCCATTATTGCTATCCTAGCAGCAATTCTGTTTCCAGTTTTTGCGAAGGCAAGGGAGAAGGCTTTCCAGAATCAATGCCTGAATAATCAACGCCAACTGGCCGTCGCAATCCTCTCCGCAACACAAGATAACGACGAATCCCTGCCGCTACCCGCTGAATGGGTCGCGGCCACAGGATTAAGCACCGATCCGAAAGTGTTCAATTGTCCGTCAACCACCCATGCCGGCAGACCTTCAGATCCTGACTACGGCATGAACGCTTATCTCTATGATATTGATCCGCAGTCAGGCGCAATCACCAATGTGGCGCTGGGTAATATCGACAATCCGACAGAGGTTGAACTCACCGCGGACATAGCTGGCATGAGTGCCGCCGCGAGCGACGAAGCCGATCCGGTCAGGAAGGCGCTCATTGAGCAGTTCTGTAATCCCTTCCCCAGTTCTTACACCATCACTGGGTTCGGTACTCAAGGTAACGGCAAGCTTTTCCACACGAAAGGGGTGATCGTCTCTTACGCCGATGGACATGTCAAGCTATTGACTCTCAATGAACTCGGGAAGTATCCCTCACAGTACTCGATCGCCACCGGCAATGGCCGGGGATTCGTCGATTTTTCGCAGGTCCGCGATGCTGCGGATGCTGCCCTACGCCTAAACGCGTTCATGTATGGCGCAGGGTCGTATAATGCCGGTTCGAAAACCTGGGACATCGCCGGCAGCTCGGTTGTCGACGGCTCCTCCCAGACAGGAGCCATACTCCGCACTTGCGGCGTAGAAGCTGTGCCTCTAGATCCAACAATCGGATGGCTGACGGGACGAGGGAACGGCGGCAACGCGTCCGGTTCATTCATGCTGGAATGCGAAGTCTCGGCTGGCACGGTCTTCGGATTTGGGACGTCCAGGTATTATAATGCCTTGCCGATCGTGGCAGAACAGACTAATCCGGAGTTTGCAACGATCCACAATATCTATACCGTAGATACCGCCAATCATTTTGTCCAGGGCGGATCGACGAAGGCCTATTCGCTCTACACCGGATACGCCGGTGGCTACAGCGCGGGAACGTTCGTTGATCTTACAGGCAACCAATATAAAGGAACGCGTACGAAGATCGGGACCGCGACGAAATTCATCATCCAGGGCAACGCGGAGTATAGCTCCACTGTGACGATACCCTTCCCCACCGATTCCTCACAGGAATGGGTGTATCCGAATAATATCGCTTCGGCATGGTACAAGCCGAAGGCCTTCCAAACGTCATTCCGCGTGACGATGCCCGCGGGGGAAGTGTCGTATTCCGGCCCGTGGATCTGCTCATCCAGCCCCAATCGGGACTATGCCAGAGTCCTAACCGTTTTATCGGGAACGCTGAAGATCAAAAAAATTCTCTTCAGCGCTCGATAAGTGGGTTCGGTTCCGAAGCAAGTTGATCATACGAGTTTATCGTGTGTACCGGGTGCTTGGACACCCAGAGGAGGTATTTCAAATGCGAACATTTCGACCCCGTCACGGGTTTACTTTAATCGAATTGCTGGTCGTGATCGCGATCATCGCGATCCTGGCGGCAATCCTGTTCCCGGTGTTTGCAAAAGCACGTGAGAAAGCCCGGCAAACCCAATGCGTTAATAATGTCCGTCAGGTGATAATCGCGATCCAAATGTATACACAGGATCACGAATACATGTTTCCTGCCACGGAAGAGGTATGGTCCGCGATCAACTTTCCACCCAAAGCAACGACATGCCCCACTTACGGCACAGCCAAGGGTTTGGGGTATGGTTACAACTACATGGTCGCCAGTAAGGCGCTGTCTGACCCCGAGTTCATGGAAAAGTCACCCAGTAGCATCGCACTGATCGCCGATGCTAAAGTACCGGTTCTCGAGCGCATCAGCGACGTTGATACCCGACACACCGGCAAGGCGGTGATGGGATTCGCCGATGGGCACGTGAAACTCTCAGGGGCAGGAGCTATCGGGATCATGCCCAGCGCCTCCGAAGAATTTCTCATGGCCCAAATGGCGCCATCGTTCGATCCAGCAGGAAGCTGGTGGAAAACAGGCGCCAACTACACGTTCCTGCAGTTTAAGGATACAGTGACGGTTCCCAACAACATAGCGCTCCCTGCGGGGTGGGAGTGGAACTTTGGAGCTGAGCAGCAAGCCAATGGACAGGATGGCTATTATGGCGGCCTCTCCATCAACAAGTACCGTGCGATGACCTTCAGCGGTGCCCAGCCCGGTTATCCTGGTGTGTTGCAATCGACCTTTACGGATGATACACACTATCAGTTGCGCATCCCATTAAATTCGGCGTCGCCGGGAACCGCCAGAGCATTTGGCAGCTACTGGGTCGTCAATCTGCCGCGCTTCACCTTCCTTGAGATGGGACGTATGACGTCTAACATGGCCATTCCGGAGTCGGACGCATTGATCAGCATTCTCGACTCGACCTACGCCCCAATCGCGACATTCCGACTGCTGATCAAAGACGGCACCGCACAGTATCTCTTTAACAATACAGCGGTTTGCCAGAAAACCGCCGACGTTGTGTTTCACAGTCTGACCGGCGAACCGGATCGTTGGGTCTATAAATACACGACCAGAGCGTTAGACTGGAACATGGGCCCTGGTGGTTTTGACACACTGGAACCGAGTGGGGCATATGACCACAGCCTGGCGTTCGTGATGATGGGTGGAGAGGTCACTGGAGTGTTTTCGACCCCGAACAGTCCCGACGCGGGTCTTGAGGGGACAGCGACCACCCCATCGGAGGGTGGCAACCCGAGCGACCCGACCTGGATTCAATTCCGTGTGAAGACCAATGCAGCCGGACTTAACACGGGCCATGGTGGGTTGGCCATTTACAGCAAAGGTGTGGCGGCTTCATATGTGCCCAGTAGTGACGAGAACGGCGGCATTTGGTGGGGCAGTGACTAACTCTTTCGTGAATAATGCATGCACCGGCGTGTCGGTGCCATAGCTGATCACCATCCGCACACCGAGTATTCGGCGTGCGGATGGTGATGCCCTCGGGGTGCGGTTCCGGTGGCATGGGCTCTCGCTACTTGCCTTACGGCATGAAGCTGTCTATTGGTCCCATGTCGTGACGAAAAGGATTGGAACGCGTGTGTGTCATGAACGTAAAGAAGGAATTCGGAATAGATGGGCATATTACATAGTAGTGTTCGGCCTGTAAATAGGCAACGCAGCAATGAGGAGGTTCTATAGCATATGGTGCTACGTATACTAGTCGTGTTGTGTCTGATGGGACTGCTAGCATTGATGATCGGATGCGGCAAGTCGAAGCCGGTAGCAGAGCCGACGGCTCCCCCCGCAGCGCCTGCTGGATCTGCGGCGACGGCGCCGCCCGTTGGATCCACGCCGACGGCGCCGCCTGCTGGATCCGCGTCAACGGCCACGCCTGCTGGTTCCGCGCCGACGGCGACGGCCGCGCCCGCTGGGGAGGCGTCGCGGCCATTCCCGAAGCGTCCGCTGCACCCCACCTTACCCGATGGCAGGCAATAGCCGTCAGGTGCCGCTCCGCGACCGTCGCAGGGTGAACACCGACCATGCAGGGGGAGCCGCTATCGAGCTCCCCCTGTCAAGGTCAGGCATCTTCTTCGGCCGATCGGCGCACTGAACTCGCACGGCGCGCCTGGCAGGCTCGGCATGCAGAATCGGAAGGCAAGCGATGACACATCATGCCGGCTGGCTGCGATACGGAACACGGGCGTTGCTCATCGGCATCGCACTAGCGATGATCACCGGGATATGTGGCCTATTGCTGTCGTCCACCCAATCTGATTTCATTCCGCTGAGCAACTATGTTGGGCACCGCCTATACGCAACGGTTGCCGATGTGTTGCTCACGGGTATCCATCGCTGGTTGCCCTGGACAGCCGGAGCGGCATTGCTCCTGGCAATCGCAGTTCGGATCAGCGAGTATGGATCGGGCCGTGTTCGGCTCGGATTGCGGATCGGATTGCCGTTGCTCGCCCTCTGCGCCTTGGTATTTTGGTATCTTCAGAATCACCCGGCCCACCTGCTTGGGTTGCACAGTATCGCGTGGAGACTGTCCATACGCATTCGCGATTTCCTGTTAAGCCCATACGTCCTCGTCCTGCCGCTGCTGATGCTGGCGTGGGTCGAAAGGCGTCTCAGACGCCGTCGGCTTGCCGCGTCGCTGCCGCCCACGCCTGAGGTTGAGTCCGCACGGCAACCACTGCTCTTTGCCCGCTCCGCACGGTGCTGGCGTATCGTGGGAACGGGTGGAATCGGCGTTCTCGTGGTGAGTTATTTCATGCTGGCGCTAGCTGTGGGCTTGTTCCATCTCCAGCAGCGGTGGGCTCTTCAGTATCAGCCCAACATCATCGTCATACTGCCAGACACGTTGCGCCCCGATCACCTGGGCTGCTACGGCTACGACCTGCCGACTTCGCAGCATATCGATCAATTCGCGCAGCACAGTACGCGATTCTCGAATGTGATTGCTCAGTCGTCCTGGACCCTTTGGTCAGTCGAATCCATGCTCAAGTCCCAGTATCCCGACGTGCTATTCAAATCGCATATACCCAGCATGCGGCAACTCGAGATTGAACTACAAACGGTCGCCGGTGCCAATAATCAATTGCGAGCCTACACCTCATTGGCGCAAGTGCTACATGACCGGGGCTATGTGACCAATGCCGTCATCAGCAATCCCTGGCTCGCTGGCACCGCCATGAATCGGCAAGGTTACGATTTCTATGATCGTTCTCCCGTAATGCTGAATGCCAGGGGGCAGGAGACAGCCTCTACAATTACCCGCATTGCCATCGATCGCTTACGCGAATTGGGTGACCACAAATTCTTCATGTTCCTGCACTATATGGATCCGCACGATCCCTACTTGCAACATGACGGCTTCGTGTTCGAGGATTCACTGCAAGACGTTGCGATAGAACCAGTAATCGCGCATCACATCACGCGAGAACAACTTCAAAACCGGCGGCATGATCTGCACCGGTACAATTCGGAGATCGCCTTCACCGATCATCACATCGGGAAATTTCTTGATGCCCTGAAACGGCAGGGCCTGTATGACGATGCGCTAATCATCTTTCTAAGCGACCATGGCGAGGAGTTTAGGGAACATGGCGCGACCGGCCACCAGCGCACGGTCAACCAGGAGGTTATTCAGGTTCCGCTCATCATCAAGTTCCCCGGCCAGCAGGAAGGCCGTGTGGTGGAGGGTGCCTTCCCGTTGATCGACCTCTTTCCATCCCTGATGGCGTATCTGGGCTATTCACATGCGCATCTCAATTTGCAGGGCGATGCCGTGGATCTGACCACCATTATCCGCATGCAGGCCAAGCCTATCTTCAGCTCCACGACGACACCTGCGAAATGCATCATCTTTGGACCGCAAAAATATATCTTCACGGAAGGGGCCAGTGTGGAGGAATACTTCGACCTGTCAACAGACCCGTTGGAACAACGCAACCTACTCCCCAACCCGCCTGCGCCATCAGATCACGTGATAGCGATGTTCAAGGCTTGGGATAAGCACAACGCGCTACGAACCCTCTCCCGGATGGATGCCGACATTAACCGCCGACGAAGGCGCATAGTACCTGACACATCGCTGATCGAACACCTGCGTGCACTTGGTTACCTGCAGTAAACTGTGGTCGGTTCACGGCGTGACGATTGCCACCTCTGGGGAGCTGAGTGCATAAGCCTCTCGACTGTAGGCTTCAATTAGTCGAGCCGGGTGCACCGAGACGACCTGGCTTCTGCCGGAGGGGTGTTGTTCGGGTAAAATAGCGAATTGCCGGCATCGTCGCGCATCAATATTTTAGCTGCTTGCGCTTCACGCCAAGTATTGCTCAGCTGATTTGACCGCCCGCAGTCCGGAAGATGCACATCTCGGTTGGCCGCTGGCGGTCGGGTGTGTCAGGTGAACTTGGTGTCGAATCCCTCCTGGACGATGGCGTCGTTGATTAACTGGTGCTGGTGGCCATATAAATTTAGTGCGCCGTTTATTAAGCAACACGGAACTGATTTTCACATAGTGCCGTAACTCCGGAACTCTTTCGGCAAAAGCGGAACTGTTGTAAACATGCCGATCTCTCAGTATCTCAGAGGTTCGCAACGTCTCTTGCATGGGGAGCCACTTCCCTGTAAGAAGTGATTAGTGATTAGTAATAAGTGCAGCCGTCAGAGAGAGCTCTGGCGGTTTTTGCGTTTCTGTAAGGTCAAATCGAATCATGCCTGCCGGCTAATATGGTCGTTCCCCTCTTATCAGGGGAGTGGAACATCACACTGTTACGCCCCTGTGGCTCCGCGGGTTCAGCAAGAGCGTAAACCGTGTGATGTGACGCGCTGTTTTGCCGCCGGTTCAGCAGGAGTGTATTCGTTGCTTTACGCGTTCCAAAACGGTAAAATGCAGGCAGCATCGGGTGCGGAGCGCCTGAGAGAACGAATCTATCAGTGAGGAGACGGAGGCCATTGCATCCTCTGAAAGGAGTCCAAGATAGAGCACAGAGTCGTCGCTGAGTTCGCTGACGCAGTGCGTCTAGGCGAGGGAGCGTTTCTCAATCTGAACGACGGCAGGCTCATCTTTGTCTACGGGCGCTGGGAAGCCGATTCGTCAGACGCCGGGGCGTCATGCCTTGTCGCCCGGCACTCATCGAACGGCGGAGAGACGTGGTCGGACGAGGTGGTGCTCATACGCCCTGAGCAGGACCAGGCGACCAACATCATGTCGGTGTCGCTGCTGCGGATGTTGGACGGGCAGCTCGGTATGTTCTACCTGATCAGGCGCGGGTATACCGATCTCCGGCTGCATCTGCGGACGTCGGGGGATGAAGGGAAGACGTGGGGGCCGGCGGTCTGCTGCGTCCCCTCGTTCGGGTACTACGTCACCAACAACGACCGCGTCATCCGCCTGTCTTCGGGCCGCCTGCTCGTTCCTGCCAATCTGCACCACCTGCCGACCACATCCCTTCCGGATGAAGCGACCTTCTGGCGGCATTGGTCGAACGGGGGGGAATGGGGCACCGGCTGCTTCTTCATTTCCGATGACGACGGGAAGCGTTGGCGGCAGGCGAACCAACCCTGTCATTGCGTCGTGCCGTCGGTTGCAGGCTTGCAGGAAACCGGCGTGATCGAGCTGAGGAATGGCATCGTCTGGGCCTGGTTTCGCACCGACCGAGGCTACCAGTACCAGGCGTTCTCAGCCGACGAAGGTGAGACCTGGTCGATCCCACAGCCGTCGCTCTTCCGCAGCGAAGTCTCGCCGCTCTGCATGAAGCGCGTGCCGGGCAAGCACTGGCTCCTTGCCGTCTGGAATCCTGCCCGCTACCGTGAGTCGGTGGCCGTCAACCCCACCCAGCTCTTTGCGCGCAATCCGCTCGTGTTCTCGATCAGCCGCGATGAGGGGAAGACGTGGAGCGAGCCGGAGCATCTCGAAGACGACCCTGACTGCGGTTTCAGCTACACGGCGATTCATTGTACGGAAGCGTCTGCGCTGCTGGCGTATTTTGTGGAGCGACCCGACGGCGGCAACTCCTTTCGCAGAAGCCTTCGCGTGCGGCGTATCAGACTGGAATGAGTAGAAACGCTTGATTATTCGGAGACACTATACCAATTGTATGTTCCGGCAAACAATTAATGGATATGGTGTCCCCGAATTTCTTGTACTCGGAAAAGAAAAGAAAAAAGATAGACATATGAATACATAACCTGTCCCCGTATTCCCGTATTGCCGTATTGCGCGAATCTCCCAGGGCGGGATGAAGCTCGGCTGCACCAGGCCATGTTCCAGCAACTTGGCCAGCCAGGCGGCATCGCGCGGATCGGTTTTGCGCCCTGTCCCGCATTATTCCGCAAATTTTGGGGTATCCCATACACCCTTTTCAAAGTTATCATGAATCTTCCTTCGAATATTTCTACAAAAATACAAATCAGTCACTTCTTCAAAATGTTCTTCCAAATACTTTAATAAATTGTATATCCTTGTCAACTTGTCTTCCTTTTCTACTTTTCCAAATACATTATCTCCTTCCTCAAATTCGTTCAGGATACGGAACCAGCTTAAGTCATAATTCTCCGGCGGTTTTGTCTCAAATCTAATGTATATATCTGCTTCATCAGAATATCTCCCATAATATATCCCGATTAAGCAACAATCTTTACACGAATATTCAATTATAAATTCACTCACTTCTACAACAGAAAACCCTCTCTGTTCGAGAAACCGGGCACGTAACCTAATATTATCTACATACTTTGTAATATACTTCTCGTCTCCTTGCATTCTACTTTACCTTTCACTACTATTATACCATCTTTTTATACAACCCGTCATATTGATAACTTTTACTGATTAAGTAATCTGACGTGTAGACAATTCGCCGCCAGCGTTCGTTTTCCTAGCGTCGGGTGACAGCTGCTCCTGGCGGCCGCCCAGACAAATACGGGGACAAGTTATGTATATAGTTTATCCCCACATGCCAATTGAGCGATTTACATAACCTCCCTTGTAATTCTCCCCTCCGCGCGTAGCTAGGCTGCGCGCGGTTGTGCCGGTTCGACGGTAAAACCGAGTTCCTGTAAGCGCTTCGTGTGATATTTCACCAGGTGCTCGCGTTGGAGGCGGTCAAAGTAGTCGGGTCCCAGGTCATGATACTCCACGCCGTCTCGCAGGATAAAATACGCCGCTTCTAAAAGATCGTGCGCCACCGCCATGGCAGCCCGTTGCGCGCCTTTGCGTTTCGCCAACCGTTGATACCGCGCCCCGGGATAGCTCTTTTTGAAATACAGGGACAGGTTATGTAATTCTCATCTACTATCCACATAAATACAAGACCTGTCCCTGTATTTCCAGTTTCCTGTATTTCCTTGTTACGAGGGTGTCCCGCGCGTAGTTGAAAGTTGAGATAGAGACCGGTGGCTCTCTCCGGGGGCATCTGGTAAGATGTCTCCTGGGTACCAACCAGAAAAGGAGAGAACCACCATGCAGCAAGTGTA
>Ga0172370_10005741_pt1 | contig 15902 bp, 15 predicted proteins | sample LakKiv5m_FD_114538 | JGI IMG/M metagenome (GOLD analysis project Ga0172370, IMG submission 114538) | Freshwater microbial communities from Kabuno Bay, South-Kivu, Congo - kab_022012_11.5m | ecosystem: Environmental > Aquatic > Freshwater > Lake | place: Democratic Republic of the Congo...
CTGGCGGACTATTTATTAATGATTCGAATTTTGTTTAATGATTTGTAATTTGTTATAATGCTAAGAACAAGGTCGAAAACATATAATAGAATTTATGGGCAAGATAAATAAAATCGTTATTTGGGTTCTAATCGCTATTGTCATTGTCTTGATTGGCTATTTGGTTTTTCAAAATGTCTTTCAGGGCTCGTCTTTTTATGCCGTTTATTTGCGGACCGGCGATTTGTATTTCGGCAAATTGACCCGTTTCCCAGTTTTCGGCTTAAAGGATCCTTATTTGCTTCAAGTTCAGAATGATCCGCAGAATCCTTTGAGCATCCAGAAATTCGAGAATATTTTCTGGGGTCCAGAAGGGTATTTGCGAATCAATCGGAATGAAGTTGTTTGGATGGCGCAATTGAAATCCGAAGGCCAGTTGGCTCAGGTTTTGAAGAATAATCCGAACTTGTTGCCGGCTAACCAAGGCGCTCCGGCTGGCGTTAATCCCCAGGTAAGTCAATAAAATTGATATTAATTGGGTTAGAGAGAATCCGCTGATTTAAGGCGGATTTTCTTTTTTGTGATGTGTTAAAATTATTAGAGATGAATTTTGCAACCAGTCGCGGCCAGATGTCTCTGCCGGTGATTCTGATCATCAGCGGCGTTTTTGTAGAGATTGCCATTGCCGGCGCCTTCATTGTCGGTTTTATGATTTCTTCCGGCCAGGGAGAACGCTTATCGGTAAGGGCTATTGCCGCCGCTGAAGCTGGCATTCGCGACTCTTTTATTAAAATTGCCCGGGATAAAGATTTTTTACCGGAAATCAATCCATATGTTTTTACCGTCAATGAAGATTCGGCCAGTGTTTTTGTCGAAAAGACTCCTTTGGATGCCAATTATACCAGCTATCAGATTACGGCTACCGGCATCGCCGGCACCCGCCAAAGGAAATTAACCGCTTCTTTGTTGGTTGACAATAATACCGGCGAAACCAAGCTGCAATCGGCTGAAGAAACCGTTATTCCGTGATTTTAAAAAAAGCGTTTGCGCCAATGGTATAATTAAAAAGCAATGACAAGTTTTAATCTTAATTTTTTTAAATCAAAACTGGTTTATCTTATAGAGCAGCTGAGTTCTCGCCCAAAGATTGGCGGTTTGCAGATAAACAATAATTCTTTAGCTTTTGTCCTGATTGAAGAAGGTAGTCCAAAGACAGCGGTTTTGCCGTTGTCGCCGGGAATAATTTCTGATGGCCGAGTAAAAAATAAAGATGAATTCGCAAAAGCGATTGGCCGTTTCCGGGAAATGATAATGGGCCAAGGCAAAAAGAAGGAAAAAATAAAGGCCATTGTCAGTCTGCCGGCCGAAATAATTTTTAATCAAAATTTCAATATACCCAATGTCGGTTCGGAAAATCTGAAAGAGGCGGCCAAGCTGAATCTCCAAATGATTTCCCCTTTATCATCTGATAAATCCTATTCCGATTGGCAAATAATCAATGAGACGCCTGATCGTTATGAATTGCTTGGAGTTTTGGCGGAAAAAGAGGTGGTTGATGATTTTTCTTCAACCCTGATTGCTAATGGATTTCTGCCGGTCGCTTTCGAATATCCAGCCTTGTCTTTGGCCCGTTTTATCAATAAATTCGCCAATATTGAAAATAAGACAATTTTAACGATCAATGTTTCCAGCGACGGCATCGATTTGTTTATTTTGAAAAATAGCCGTCTTTATTTTGATCATTTTCGGTCTTGGCACTCGATTCAGGGAGAGGAGCGGCAAATAACCAAAGCTGCTTTCGATCAGGCTATCATCGAAGAGACTCAGCGGGTGATTAATTTTGCTTCCAGCCGTTTTCGGGAAAATCTTGATAAGGTCATTGTTTTTGCTTCTGGTTTGGAGGAGGGGATAAAAAAATTGTTGGTAGAGCGTTTTTCTTTTTCCGTGTTGTCTTTTCAAAACAATGCATTTATGGCGGCCGGCCCGCAATTATTTGCGGCCGTCGGCGCTTCTTTGCGGGGATTAGAGGAAAGAAATAAAGATACGGAAATAAGTTTGAGTTCCTTGACAACAGCCGAGAATTTCTATCAGGAACAATCCCTCGGTTTCATAAATTTGTGGCGGAATATAATAGTGACCGTCGGCTGCTTCTTTCTGGCGGTTTTTCTCGGAATCAATTTATTTCTTGGCAGTTTTCTGCAAAAAAAGGAGGCAAAATTAAAATCATTCAATACTCAGCCGGCAATAGAGGAACTTAATTTTCTTGTCGGCCAGGCCAGAGAATTCAATGAATTGGTCGGTATGATAGAAAAAGCCAGTTTGGCGACGCCGCCTTTTCGCGATATTTTATTGAATTTGGAGTCTATCGCCCAAAAAAATGGCATTACTCTGGATAATATAATAATTGTTTCGGCTGAATTGCCGATCAAGATTTCCGGCCGGGCGCCGAATAATATTGCCGCGATTCAATTCAAAAACGATCTTTCGGCGGCCCAGTATTTCAGCGAGGTGGATTTGCCTTTTACCGCCATCACTTCCTTGTCCGATAATTCCGTCGGTTTTAATTTAAGCTTTAAATTCCGCTAAATTTCCCGTCTTTGGCGATTTCTCGAAAAAGAGATTCGAGAATTTTTTTGTCTCCCGGTTTTATTTTTTTTAATACAAAACTTCCCGCTTTGGCTCTGATTTTCTCTTCGGGTGGCCTGATTCCGATTCTTAGGCGCCAAAAATCCTTGGTTCTCAAAGCTTTAATGGCGTTTTCTATTCCCTTGTGGCCGCCGGTTCCTCGGCCAAAAGAAAATTTGCTCTTGCCCAAAAAAAGATCGGAATCGTCATGGGCTATCATGATTTCTCGGGGTTTTAATTTAAAGGCTGTCATTGCGGCCTTGACGGCGCTTCCCGATTCATTCATGAAAGTGAGGCTTTTTGCCGCAATGAGGTTTCCGGCGGCCGAATATTCAAAAAGCTTGGCGGATTTTATCCGTGTTTCTTTTTCTTTGTTTTGACCGGCAAAAAAATCGGCAAAATCAGCGCCGACATTATGATAGGTGTCTTGATAATCAATTCCAGGATTGCCTAAGCCGATCAATAATTTAATTCTCTTTTTCAGGTTTTTACTGCCTGGCTTGCTTTGAAGGTCCATATCTTTTATAATTATTCCATAAAATTTGATAATCACCAAGCCTAATGCGGAAATTCCTTTGGTCTTTCATCGAAATAATCGAAACGGCGGGAATCGCGATAGTGACCGTCGTGCTTTTAAGAAGCTTTATTGTTCAGCCGTTCCTGGTCAGCGGTTCTAGCATGGAGCCGAATTTTAATGATGGAAATTATCTTTTAGTTGATGAATTAACCTATCATTTCAGATCGCCGGTTCGGGGGGAAGTGGTTGTTTTCAAGTATCCGGAGAACCCCTCTTCTTATTTCATAAAAAGGATCATAGGCTTGCCTGAGGAGAAGGTTGTTATTGATGAAGGCAAAGTTACGGTTTTCAATGTTCGCGGCGAAGCGGTTGTCTTGAACGAAGATTATCTGCCTTTGCGGGCTCCAAGGAGCGATAGTCGTTTTGAGAAAGATCTTGATTCCGGGGAATATTTTGTTATGGGCGATAACCGGAATTTCAGTTTTGATTCCCGGAATTGGGGAGCATTGCCGGAAACGAACATTGTCGGGGTGGCTCGTTTGCGTCTTTGGCCAGTCAATAAGGTTATGGCTTTCGAAGCGCCGGCTTATTAATCAAAAAACGCCATTATGATTAAAAAAACAAATATTTCCAAAAAAAACAAGAAAAAAAATATTTCCAAAAATCCGGCTGACGGCAAAAAGAAAAATTTTTTTCAGAATGTGAAAGGGATGGCTGATACTCTTCCTAAAGATCAGTTGTGGTGGCGTGCTTTTCAAAGAGCTGGCGATAATGTCGCTGAGCTTTTTGATTTTTATTCGATAGAAACCCCTATTTTAGAGAACGCCGCTCTTTTTGAAGAAGGGGTAGGCGAAGGCACGGATATAGTCGAGAAGCAAATGTACACCTTTAAAACTCGGGGCGGCGATCGGCTGACTTTGCGGCCGGAAAATACGGCTGGCGTGATGCGGGCTTATCTTCAATACCAATTGGGTTATTTCGCTAACCCATTGAAGGTTTCCTATTTTGGGCCGATGTTTCGTTATGAAAAGCCGCAATTCGGCCGAGGAAGGCAATTTCACCAATGGGGCTTGGAAGTGATCGGCGATACTGATCCGGTCTATGACGTTGAATTGATTCTGGCCGCTTTGGAATTTTTCCGGGAATTAAAAATAAACAAAGATGTGAAATTGAAAATCAATACGATCGGTTGCCGGGTTTGCCGGAATAATTATCGCCAAAAATTGAAAGATTATTACCGTTCTCATAAGAGTAAGATTTGTGTTGATTGCCAGCGCCGCTACGAAAAGAATGTTTTGCGTCTTTTGGATTGCAAAAGCGAGGAATGCAAGGCGTTTAAGGAAAAAGCTCCGATTATTTTGGATTACCTCTGCCAGAACTGCAATAATCATTTCAAAGGCGTTCTTGAGATAATCGAAGATAATTCCTTGGTTTATGAAGTTAATCCTCATTTGGTGCGGGGGCTTGATTATTACAATCGCACAGTTTTTGAATTTTCCCATTCTTTGGGTTTTGAGGTCGGCGGCGGCGGCCGTTACGATTATTTAGCCGAAAGGATCGGCGGCCGGGCTGTGCCGGCAGTCGGTTTGGCGATCGGCGCTGAAAGGGTTATTGAGGCGATGAAAAACAAGAATATTATTCCTAATTTAAAGGTTCGCCCAAAAATTTTTGTTGCGGCGGTTGGAGAACAAGCGAAAAAATCTTCATTAAAACTGATGACTCAGCTTCGTCAAGGCGGCTTGGCTGTTTCCGAGGCTCTTGGAAAAAAATCCTTGAATCTTCAGCTAAAAGCGGCTGATAAGGCAAAGGCAGCCTTGACTTTTATTTTTGGCCAGAAAGAGCTTTTTGAAGGAACAATCATAATTCGCAATATGGAAACAGGGGAGCAGGAGACCGTCCGAGCCGATAAAATCGTCGAAGAAGCCAAAAAGAGGCTTTAGCTTGCCAAATGGATTGCTTGTTTTGTAAGATAATCCAAGGCGATATTCCAGGCCATGTTTTCTATGAAGATGAGGCCTGCGTCGCGATTCTTGATATTAAGCCATTGGCTCTTGGCCATGCCTTGGTTTTGCCTCGTTCGCATGCCGCCAATATTCTTGAAGTGGCCAGCGGAAACTTAGGGCCTGTTTTTCAAAGCGTCCAGAATGTCGTTTTGATGTTGAAAAACAGATTATCGCCGGACGGCTTTACCATCGGCATTAATCACGGCCAGATCAGCGGCCAGACCGTCGACCATCTTCATATCCATATTATTCCAAGGTGGAATAATGATGGCGGCGGCTCTCTACATTCCGTCATTAATAATCCGCCTAAAGAATCATTGGAAGAAATAAAATTAAGATTAAAAAATAAAAAAGTCGAAAAGGAATCCGCTGAAGATAAAAAATAACAACATGCCTATTGAAGCAAAAAGAAAAGAAGGGGAGAATATCAATGCCTTGCTCTATCGTTTTAATAAGAAACTGAAGCAGAGCGGCGTTCTGAAAGAAGCAAAAAAACGGCGTTTTCGCTCTCGCGATCTTAATAAGAATAAGAGGCGGGCGGGCGCGATTTACCGGAGTGCTAAGGCTCAAGAAGTCAAAAGGACAAAAAAATTAAGTTCTCTCTGATTTTTTCCGTGAATCAGATTTCTGTCGTCAGTTCGGTGAAACGCTATCAATTCCTCGTCCGTCGGGTGAAAAAAATCGCCGGTTCTTTTTTGGCGATGTCTTTTCCATCAAAGGGCGGGAAAAAATCTCAACGCGGTTTTGTTGAGATTTTTTTGGTTAGTGATATTAAGATGAGAAAATTAAATCATTTTTTTCGAAAAAAGGACAAAGCGACTAATGTTCTTTCTTTTCCGGCTGCCGGCTTTTCTCGGCCGGATCTGAATGACGATTTTTTAGGGGAAATCTATTTAGCCCCGGCTTATATCGCCTCCAAGAATCAGGATATTGCCAAGTTGGTTATCCACGGTTTTCTTCATCTTTTCGGCTATGATCACAAAACAAAAAATGATAGGATAGAAATGGAAGCGTTGGAAGAAGATATTTTTAGAAAGCTGATATGAGCAATTTTATTACGGTTTTGGATATCGGTTCGGCTTTTGCTAAGGGAGCGGTGGCAGAAATCCGGAAAGATGGCAGCTTGGCGATTGTTTCGGTTTTTCGGGAACCTTCAGCCGGTTTTCGCAAAGGGGTCTTGGTTGATTTCGAGGCCGCTTTTCATTTTTTGCGGCCGCTGATCATTGATCTCCAGAAAATTTCCAAAAAAGCCGTTCAAAATATTTTTGTTAATTTTAACGGAGAACACGTAAAGGTCCGGTCTTCGCGGGCTGTGGTGCCGGTAGCGCGGGCCGACCAGGAAATCCAACAGGATGACATTGATAAGGTTTTAGAGGCTTCAAAAGCGATTAAAACCTCTTCTAATTATTTGGTCTTGCATAATATTATCAAGGAATTCATCGTCGATGATGTCGGCGATATTCAAGATCCTTTGGGAATGACCGGCAACCGTTTGGAAGTCAATACTCTGATTGTTGAGGCTTTTTCTCCTCATATCCATAATTTGACCCGATGTCTGGAAAAAGCCGGCGGCCGAATCGGCGGCATAATTTTTAATCCTCTGGCGGCCGGCCAAATACTCCTTTCTAAAAAACAAAAAGATCTTGGGGCCATGATTCTTGATTTTGGCGTTGGCACCACTTCCTTCGCTGCTTATGAAAGCAATAAGGTTGCTTATACCAAAAGCCTTCCTTTTGGTTTTTCTCATGTTGTCAGCGATATTGCTATCGGTTTGCGCATTTCCATTGAGGCGGCAGAAAAGATAATGGCTACCTTGGGTTCGGCTTTTACCCGGGAAATTTCCCGGCGAGATATGGTGAAATTGGCCGAATTTGACAGTAGTCTTCCCGGAGAGATTTCCCGGCGCTTCCTGGCGGAGATCATAGAGGTGAGGCTTGCCGAGATACTTGATTTGGTTAATAATGAACTGAAAAATATAGGTCATAATATCCAATTGCCAGCGGGGATTTTTTTGACTGGCGGCGGCGTCAAATTGCCCGGCCTTGTGGAGTTGATCAGAGATCAATTGAAATTGCCGTGTCAAATCGCTTTAGCTGATCTTAGCGGCTTGGAAATCCTCAATCCGACCCATAGAGAAATGCTTGAGGATCCTGATTTTTCCGTGGTCGTGGGATTGCTGAGTTGGTCTGGCGAAAAACCGGCCGTTTCAAATATTAATAATCTGAAAGAGGCGGCAAAAAGGATTTTAGGAGTGATTCGCGTTTGATTAAAATGAAAAAAAAGAGCATTTCAAAAAAGAAAAAGAAGTCCGCTGTTTTAGCAGTGCCTATTGGTTCTCGTCCTTCAAGAAGGCCAGTTGCGCGGAAAAAGAAATCTGTCAATAAAAACAACCAGAATCCGGTTTTTGCCAATCCTTTAAAAGATTTGACTTTATCGAAAAAAATCCGCGATGGCCGGGCTATTATCAAGGTGATCGGCGTCGGTGGCGGCGGCGGCAATGCTATCACTCGCATGATGACTTCCAATGACCGTTTGCGCGATGTTGAGTTTATTGCCGTTAATACCGATTCTCAGGATCTTAATTATGCTGCGGCTCATCGGAAGTTTTATATCGGCCGGGCCTTGACCAAGGGTTTGGGCGCCGGCATGAATCCGGAAATAGGAAAACAGGCCGCTGAGGAAAATCGTTCTGAGCTAAATGAAGCTTTGGAAGGCGCCGATATCATATTTTTGACCGCAGGTTTTGGGGGCGGCACCGGCACCGGCGCAACACCGGTTATCGCCGAACTCGCTAAAGAAAAAGGTATTTTAACTATTGCAATCGTCACTAAGCCATTTTCTTTTGAGGGTTCTCAAAGGATGAATATTGCGCAGGACGGCATTGCCCGTCTGAAGGATAAAGTCGATGCTTTGGTGATTATTCCCAATGACCGGGTTTTCAGCGTTATCGACAAAGACACTTCAATTAATCGGGCTTTCTCGTTCATAGACGAAGTTTTGAAAAATGGCGTAATGGCGATTTCCGAGCTGATTTCAGCGCCGGGCATCATTAATGTGGATTTTGCCGATATCAAGGCGACAATGAAAGATTCTGGAACGACGTTGATTGGCATCGGTTCGGCTTCCGGCCAGGATCGCGGAGCTAAGGCTGTTAACGCGGCCGTTAATTCGCCACTTCTGGAAATTTCTATCGACGGCGCCAAAGGCGTTTTGTTTAGCATTGCCGGCGGCCGGGATATGAAAATGGCGGAAATCCATGAAATAGCCAAAGCGGTGTCGGCCAATGTTGATCCTTCAGCTCGAATAATTTTTGGCGCTTATTATGATCGGCGATTGTCGGATAAGCAGATCAAGGTGACAGTTATCGCCACCGGTTTCAATGGCTTTTACAGCGGCAATCAGATTCAGGGGCCGTCGCTTTTCATGGATCAGGTTTTGAAAACGCGCAATAACATCTCTTCTGTCGGCCGGCGGGAAAAAGAAGAAGAAAAGAAGTTTCCTTTTGAAAAAAAAGACGGCGCGCCGGAAAAAAGCGAATCCCTTTTCGACGAAAAGGAGATTGAGCCGTCAAAGGATTCAAAAAAAGAAAAACCCAAGGAAGATTCCTGGGACATACCGGCTTTCCTGCGCAAAAAGAGAAAATAAAGCCGTTTTCGCATGTTGACGGCGGCATTGATTTTGATTCTCGGAATTTTGGTGGGAATTACGGCTTATGCCGCCGTTATTGGCGCGCCTCTGGCCATAACCAGCAAGAGACAATTGGCTGGATTAATGGCTTTAGCTGGCTTCCGGGATGGTAATGTCTTTTTTGAGTTGGGTTGCGGCACAGGCCGGGTTTTGGCGGCGGCAACCAAGCAAGCCAGAATCAAGGCAGTCGGCTTTGAGCTCTCGCCGCTGTTTTATTGGCTGGCGTGGTTTAATTTGATAATTTCCGGATGCCGGGGTTGGGAATTGCGCTGGCAGAATTTTTTTAAAGCTGACTTAAGCCAAGCTGATGTCGTTTTTTGCTATCTAATGCCAAAAACTTTGAAAAAATTGAGGGATAAATTCGAGAAAGAATTGAAGCCCGGCGCGAAAGTGATCACTTATGCTTTCCGGCTCCATTACTGGCCGATTGTCGAAACCGTGAAAAAATCCGGTGATTTGCCTTTCTATCTTTATATTAAGGAATGATTTTTTGCTATAATTTAAATAAGGAAGCCGGAATGATTCCGGTTAGTTTAAAAATCAAATAATGGAGCGCTTGGTGAAGATTTGTCCGCAACTCGGAAGGAATTTGCCCTTTGAAATCATTTGAAGGAGGTGCGATTCGAAAGGCCTGGAGTGTTGATCTGGGCCTTTCTATTTGATTTCTTCAGGCGTCTTGGTATCATAAAAATATATGGAAAACGAAAGAGAGAATCGGCTTGCGCAACGTCAGGAATTGATCGAGAAAGGAATAAATCCTTATCCTTATGTCTTTGAGCGCAGCCATTATATTCGGGCGATTCGGGACAATGCTTCAGCTTATGCCGCTGAAGGCCAAACGGTCGCGATTTGCGGCAAAGTGACGGCAATGCGGGCTCATGGCGGTTCTATTTTCTTTGATTTGGCTGATTTCACTGATCGGATTCAGGTTTATGCGAAAAAAGACGAATTAGGAGAAGAAAAATTCAATCTTTTGGAGGAATATCTTCGATTGGGCGATTTTGCCGGAATTCGGGGCAAAGTTTTTTTTACCAAAAAAGGGGAATTAAGCGTTTTAGCCGATAATTGGGAATTATTGACTAAGGCTTTCCGGCCTCTGCCGAGCGAGTTTTACGGCCTGCAAGACACGGAAAAAAGATTCCGCCAGCGCTATCTTGATCTGGTTTTGAATGATGAGGTTCGCGATCGTTTCCGGAAGCGGGCGAAGACAATCGATTCAATTCGCGGCCATCTTAATGCCGGAGATTTTCTGGAAATTGAAACGCCGATTCTTCAGCCGATTTATGGCGGCGCCAATGCCCGGCCTTTTAAAACCCATTACGAATCCTTGAAGAGCGATTTTTATCTTAGGATTTCCGATGAGCTTTATCTGAAACGGGCAATTATCGGCAATCTGGAAAAAGTTTATGAATTCAGCCGCGATTTCCGGAATGAAGGGTTGGATCCAAGCCATAATCCGGAATTCACGATGATTGAAATTTATGAAGCTTACAAGGATTATTTCGATTTTATGCTTTTGACGAAATCCTTGATTTTAGGCGCCAATAAGATTGTCGGCAACGATTTGAAAATAATCTGGGGAGAAAAAGAAATTGATTTGGGCGGCGATTGGCCGACGGTCAAAATGTCCGAATTGCTCGAGAGATATGCCGGTTTTGATGTTTTTAACGCTTCTCGGGAAAAACTTTTGGATTACGCCCGCAGCATCGGTTTGGATTTGCCGGACAATGCCGTTTGGGGCGTTTTGGTTGATAAGATTTTTGGCGAAAAAGTCGAGCCGCACTTGATCAATCCGACTTTTGTTGTCGACTATCCATTGGATATTTCGCCCTTGGCTAAAAATCATCGCGATGATCCTAAATTAGTCGAACGTTTTGAGCTTTATATCGGCGGCAAAGAAATCGCCAATGGCTTCAGCGAATTAAATGATCCGGTAGAGCAGCGGGCCCGTTTCGAAGGCCAAGATCGCAATGCTAAAGATGGCGATGACGAAGCTCATCCTTTGGACGAGGATTTTATCGCCGCTCAGGAATACGGCATGCCGCCGACGGCCGGCGTGGGGATTGGCATTGATCGGCTGGCGATGCTTTTAACCAATGCGATCACAATTCGCGAAGTGATCATGTTCCCGCAACTGCGGAATGATCAATAGTCTTGATAATGAGGCATTTTGGCTTTATATTGCTATCAGCAAAAGAATCGGAATTTCCCGGTTCTTTAAAATAGGAGGCAGAGATGCCGATAAATAGATGCGAAGCCTGCGAAGACGAGCATCATTGTGGTGATTGCGACTGCTGCCGTTCTTCCGAAACATGCGATTCTTGCAATGAAGGGCATCATTGCCAGCACTGCTCTTGTTGCCGTTCTTCCGATGGCGGATTAGCGGTTGAAATCACTGAAGAGGAAATGGAAAGTTGATCGAAATGACTGGCAGGCAAAATAGATGAGGCTCGGAGCCATTGTTCCGAGCCTCCTCTTTTATCAGCTTTTGTTGATTAATGATATAATAAAAACAAGAAAATGCTGTCAATTTTCAATACTTGGTCCCGCAAAAAGGAGTTTTTTCGCCCTTTAAAGCCAAAAATCGCGACTTTTTATTCTTGCGGTCCGACTGTCTACGATTATCCCCATATTGGCAATATGCGAGCTTATGTTTTCGCCGATATTTTGAAGCGGGTTTTATGCTATGACGGCCTAAAAGTGAAGCACGTGATGAATTTGACTGATGTCGGCCATCTGGTTTCCGATGCCGATGAAGGCGAGGATAAAGTGGCGGCTGCCGCCCGCCAACGCGGCCAGTCGGCTTGGGAAATAGCCGAATTTTTCGCCGATATTTTTCGGCGCGATCTGGAAATGATCAATGTTGCCAATCCGGACATTATTTGCAAAGCCACCGATCATATCGCTGAGCAAATCAAGCTGATCAAGCGGCTGCAGAAAAAGAATTTTGTTTACAGGACGAGCGACGGCCTTTATTTTGACAGCGGCAAATTCAAAAATTACGGATTTTTGGCCCGTTTGAAAATCAAGGGATTGAAAGCCGGCGCTCGGGTGAAAATGCAAGCGGAGAAAAAACGTCCGACTGATTTTGCTCTTTGGAAATTCAGCTATCCCGGCGGCCGCGATTTTGATCCTGATCAGGATAATCCGGATAAGCGCCGCCAAATGGAATGGCCAAGTCCTTGGGGTTTGGGTTTTCCGGGCTGGCATTTGGAATGTTCAGCGATGGCAATGAAATATTTGGGAGAAACAGTCGATCTGCATATCGGCGGCATTGACCACATACCCGTTCATCACACCAATGAAATTGCCCAATCGGAAGGCGCCACCGGCAAAAAATTCGTCCGCTATTGGGCGCACAACGCGTTTCTTTTGGTGGAGGGGCGAAAAATGTCGAAAAGTCTGGGAAATATCGTCACTCTGGATGAAATCGCCGATCGCGGCTTTGAGCCGTTGGCTTTCCGTTATCTTTTATTGATTGCCCATTATCGTTCCAAGATGAATTTCACTTGGGTTTCTTTGACAGCCGCTCAGCAGGCTTTGCGGACATTGCGTCTGGCTCTGGCTGAATGGCCCGTCGGTAATTTGCCGATTTCGTCAGCCGGCGGTTCGATATTTTTGAAAAAATTTCAGGCGGCAATTGACGACGATTTGAATACGCCGAAAGCGCTGGCTGTTCTTTGGGAAGTTTTTAGAAGCAATCTTCCGATAGCGGAAAAGAAAGCTTTGATTTTAGAGTTCGATAAGGTTTTTGGCCTGAAATTGGCGGAGAGCCAGACGGAAAAAATTGAATTGATTGAAGCGCCGTCGATTATCCAGGCGATGGCGGAAAAACGGGAAAACTTTCGCCGGAATAAAAAATGGGCGGCGGCCGATCAGTTGCGGGAAAAGATCAACGCCGCTGGTTATTTGATTGAAGATACATCAGACGGTCCGCAATTGAAAAAGTTGCGGAAATAAGCCATTTTTTCTATATTTATCTTATGACATCCGAGGAATTGCGGAAAAAATTCGTCGCGTTTTTTGAAGCCCGCGGCCACAAAAAAGCGGTTTCATCTTCGCTTTTGCCAGACGATCCGTCAGTGCTTCTGACGACGGCCGGCATGCAGCAATTCAAAAAGTATTTCACCGGCGAATTGGATGCGGAAAAGGATTTTGGTTCCCGCCGCGTCCTTTCCATTCAAAAATGCTTTCGCACTGGCGACATTGACGAAGTTGGGGACAATACCCATCTGACTTTTTTCGAGATGTTGGGCAATTTTTCGTTCGGACCGGTCGGTTCGGATTATCCTAAAGATTTTGGCGGTGGGGGCTATTTCAAGCGTTCGGCGATGCATTGGGGCTATCAATTCATCAAAGACGAATTGGGCGTGGCGCCAGAACGGATCTATGTGACTTTTTTCAAAGGTGAAAACGGCGTGCCGCGCGATGATGAGGCCTTTAAAATCTGGCAGGAAATCGGTTTGCCGGCAGACAAAATAATCGAAGGCAGTTTCGAGGATAATTTTTGGGGGCCGACTGGCAGCGAGGGGCCTTGCGGCCCGACGGCCGAAATCTATGTCGATGGCGTTGAAGTCTGGAATCTGGTTTTTAATGAATATTATCGCCATAAAGATGGCCGGCTGGAAAAATTGGCCAATCCCGGCATTGATACCGGCGCCGGTTTTGAGAGGATTTTAGCGACCCTGAACGGCTTTAAGAGTGTTTATGAAACTGATTTATTTACTGATTTAGAAAGGGAAGAATTACCAGATAATAGCAAAAGAGATATTTTGCCAAAAGAAATTCCCTTGAGAACTAAAAGAATAATTTTAGATCATGCCCGGGCAATATGTTTTTTGATTAGCGATGATATTTTGCCAAGCAATAAGGATCAAGGTTATATCTTGCGTCGTTTAATGCGTCGTTTGATTGTTCAGGAAATTCTTATTAACGAAGATATCGCTAAGAATAAAATCGATTTTAATTTTTCCGATTTCAAGCCGTTATTGAAAAGAGTCATTGATAAATATGAAAATAATTACACAGAATTAAATATAGATAAGATATTCAGGATTTATAATGATGAGAATAGCAAGTTTTTAGATGCTATAAAAAAAGGTTTGAAGGAATTGGATAAAATTGGAAATATCGATGCAAAAACAGCCTTCCTTCTTTTTGAAAGTTTCGGTTTGCCTTATGAAGTTATTAAAGAGTTGGGAAAAGAAAAAGCCAAGGATTTGAAACGCGAGGATTTCGACAAGGAATTCGAAAAACACCAAGAGGTTTCCCGGGCCGGAGCGGAAAAGAAGTTCGGCGGCCACGGTTTGGTTCTGGATACCGGCGAATTGAAAGCGGGAAACGAGGAAGAGATGAAAAAAGTGACGCGGCTCCATACCGCCACCCATCTTCTGCATCAGGCGTTGCGGGATGCGCTCGGCGATTCTGTCCGGCAGATGGGCTCGGATATCACGCCGGAACGGATGCGTTTTGATTTCGCTTTTGATCGGAAATTGACGCCGGAAGAAATCGCCAAGGTGGAAAAAATCGCCAATGAGAAAGTGGCGGCTGATTGGCCAATGCGTTTTGAAGAAATGAGCAAAGACGAAGCGGAAAAAACCGGCGCGCTCCATTTCTTCAAGGCCAAATATCCGGAAAAAGTGAAAGTTTATTATATCGCTCCGCCGGATGGCGGCCTTGCCGAGGCCTACAGCAAGGAATTCTGCGGCGGGCCTCATGTTAGCCATACCGGCGAAATCGGCAAAATAAAGATTACGAAGGAAGAAGCTGTCGCCGCCGGCATCCGCCGCATCCGGGCGATTGTTGAATAAAAAATAGATGGAAAAAAACCGATCGCAAAAAAACAATACATTGCGAAACGCTATCAACGGCGTCCTTTTGGCAGCATTCCAGAAATGTGGTTATAAAGGCATTATTCCTCAAACCATCCGCTCCAAAGCGCCGATCGCGGCGGATTTCCAGTGCAACGATGTTTTCGCGCTGGCCAAAAAACAAAACGCGTCGCCGATGGCGATCGCTGAAAAAATCGCCGCCGAACTTCGGAAAAATCCCATGTTTGGTTCGGTGGAAACGGCTCAGCCAGGGTTTATTAATTTAAATCTGACTGATGGATTTTTGGCAGATCATTTCAATAAACCGCAGCCCAAGGCGATAGCGGAGAAAATTGAAAATATTATTTTGGATTTCGGGGGCGCTAATGTCGCCAAGCCCTTGCATGTCGGCCATCTGCGGTCGGCCATCATCGGCGAATCGCTCAAACGGATCGGCCGCTATCTTGGCCATAACGTGATCGGCGACGTCCATCTCGGCGACTGGGGCCTTCAGATGGGCATGCTGATTAAGGAAATGAAACGGCGGCAGCCGGATTTGCCTTATTTCAATCCGGAATTGGCCGGGCCGTATCCGAAAGAATCTCCGGTGACAATCGCCGATCTCGATGAGCTTTATCCGGCCGCCAGCCAGCGGACCAAAGACGACGAAAATTTTCTGATCGCTGCCCGCAAAGCGACTGTTGAGCTCCAGCGGGGGCGGCCCGGCTATCGGGCGCTCTGGCGGCACTTTGTCGATGTTTCCGTTGCTGATGTGAAGCGGGATTACGCCGATTTAGGCATATCTTTCGATTTATGGCTCGGCGAGAGCGACGCTCATGAAACTGTTGTTCCGCTTGTCGAAAAACTTTTGAAAAAGAAACTGGCTTACAAGAGTGAAGGCGCGATTATTATGGATGTGGCCGAATCGAAAGACGCAAAAGAATTGCCGCCGATCCTTCTTATTAATTCGGAAGGCGCCGAGCTTTATGCTGGCACCGATTTGGCGACTATCGCGATGCGGATGGCGATGGAAAAAAAGCCCGATCGGATTATTTATGTCGTCGATAAGCGTCAATCCCTACATTTTGATCAAGTGTTCCGGGCGGTGCGGAAAGCAGAAATCATCGGCGAAAAACCTGTTCTCGAGCATGTCGGCTTCGGCACAATGAACGGAACGGACAATAAGCCGTTCAAAACCCGGGCCGGCGGCACGATGAAGCTAAAGGAATTATTGGCAATGATCCGGCAGCAGGCCGAAACCCGGTTGGCGGAAACCGGCCA